>TARA_R110002051_G_scaffold297266_2_pt1 | contig 10788 bp, 9 predicted proteins | sample TARA_R110002051 | Tara Oceans TARA_R110002051 (sample SAMEA4397023) | marine metagenome | biome: Polar Biome; feature: [MES] marine water layer (ENVO:01000295) within the mesopelagic zone...; material: water (ENVO:00002006), including particulate matter (ENVO:01000060) such as......
CAATGGTTTAGCAAGTGATGGTAAAGAACGAATTATGGAAATCATCCCTACAGAGTTACACCAAAGAATTCCTTTTTTTTGTGGGAGCAGAAAAATGGTAGAAAAAGCAGAAGAGTTCATGAAAATAAGTTGAACTATTCTTTAAACAAAAAAAGGTGGAGTTAAAACTCCACCTTTTTTACTTTATGTTTAGTGTTTTAGAAGATATAAATAATCTTCAAAATCAATTTTCCCACTAAATATAGCAACAGATTTATCAATTACCTTCTTTGCACTTTCACCTGAAAAACCAAGTCCGATCGCGTATTTTCGGATCAACACCATCTCTTCTTCATCAATATCATGATCAGCAAAAATAATTTTAAACAAATCAAATATGCGCTCTAAACGTTCTTCTGAACTTGTGGGCGGATGAATTGGATATTTATTTTCAACTTTCATTACTTGATTGTATTCTGCATCAGTAATATCTAACTTTCTAGCAAAACGATCTAATAATAATTTTTCTTGAGGATTAACTTCTCCATCTATAGCAGCTAACGATGCAATTGAAGCAAAATGCGCCAAATTTCTACCGTGTTCTCCACTACTATACAAATCTACAATAGACATAATTTATAAATTTTAATTGCGACAAATATAATTTTTTTCGTGTTCTTTATTTAAGCAATACTATATTATTTTAGTGTTTTATAAATTGATATTTCATCATCTATAACTAGAATGGTATATCAAACTTTTAAAAAAATTACTCTTAAAAAAGCACAATCAAATTTTGTACATTATACTTTCTATGAAAAAAATGATTCCTTTCTTGCACTAGAAATATGACTACCAAACAATTATATGCCATTGCAGAAAATTGGTTTCAACATCAAAATTGGAAACCTTTTGAATTTCAAAAAGCTACTTGGAAGGCATTTTTGCAAGGCAAAAACGGTCTTTTGAATGCGCCAACTGGTAGTGGAAAAACATATGCTCTCTGGTTCCCCATTATTTTAAATTATATCAAAACAAATCCTGATTATAAAACAAAACACAAAAAAGGGCTCAAAGCTATTTGGATTACTCCACTAAGAGCATTATCAGAAGAGATTAGACAATCCGCAGAAAAAGTAGCTACAGATTTAAATACGCAAATGACCGTAGGTATTCGAACAGGAGACACCTCTAGCAAAGACCGTACATCCCAAAAAAAGCAAATGCCCGATTTGTTAATCACCACTCCTGAAAGTCTTCAACTTTTATTAGCATCAAAAGGCTATGAAAATATTTTTAAAGATTGTCATGCTATTGTTATTGATGAGTGGCATGAATTATTGGGTAGTAAGCGTGGAGTGCAAATGGAACTAGCGTTATCACGCTTGAAAACAATTTCAAAAAAAATTCGAATTTGGGGAATCTCCGCAACCATTGGCAACTTAGAGCAAGCACGTGAGGTATTATTAGGATCAAAGACTATAGTTTTGAAAAACTCTGTATTAATAAAAGCAAATCTTAAGAAAAAAATTACTGTAAAAAGCATTATTCCTAAAGAAATGGGAACCTTCCCATGGCGTGGTCATTTAGGGTTACATTTATTAGAAGATATAATTCCAATCATAAATAGCAGTAAAACCACATTAATTTTCACCAATACTAGAAGTCAATGTGAAATTTGGTTTCAAAAAATATTAGAAAAACATCCAGAATATGCAGGTGAAATTGCAATGCATCACGGCAGTATAAATAAAGAAACACGTATCTGGGTAGAACAGGCTATTCGTAATGAAAGTTTAAAAGCTGTTGTTTGTACGTCGAGTTTAGATTTAGGGGTAGATTTTGCTCCTGTTGAAACTGTTATTCAAATTGGAGGCCCTAAAGGTGTTGCTCGGTTTTTACAACGTGCGGGTCGTAGTGGTCATAAACCTGGAAAAGAAAGTGTCATTTACTTTTTACCCACACACGCAATGGAATTAATTGAAGCTTCTGCTTTGCAACAAGCAGTGAAAAATACGGTTGTTGAAGATCGTATTCCATATTTAAATAGTTATGATGTTCTAATACAATATTTAACAACACTAGCTATTTCTGATGGGTTTTATCCAGATATCATTTATAATGAAGTCAAAAATACTTTTTGCTACCAAGCACTTACAAAACAATCATGGCAATGGCTATTAAATTTTTTAGTCTTAGGCAGCCAAAGCTTACAGAGTTATGATGAATATAAAAAAATAGATATTGAAGAAGATGGGAAATTCAAAGTAAATAATAGAGGTATTGCTATGCGTCACCGATTCCAAATAGGCACAATTGTGGGTGATTCACATGTATTGGTACGATATCAAAAGGGAGGATATATTGGTACTATTGAAGAGTTTTTTATCTCAAAATTAAATCCAGGCGATATTTTCACTTTTGCTGGAAGAAATTTAGAATTTATAAGGATAAAAGACATGCAAGCACATGTAAGAAATTCAAATAAAAAAACAAATAAAGTACCTAGTTGGATGGGGGGCAGACTCTCATTTTCTGCTCAAATGTCAGAATTATTAAGAACAGAATTATATTCAGCAGGACAAGAGATTAATCAACAATCAACCGAAATAAAATCATTAACAAATATTTTTCAGCGACAAAAATTAGAAAGCATTGTACCAAAAACAAATGAATTTCTTATTGAAACATTTAAAACTCGAGATGGTTTTCATCATATTTTTTATCCTTTTGAAGGCCGAGCCGTTCATGAAGCTATGGGAAGTTTATTAGGTTATCGCATTAGCTTATTAACTCCAATTACATTTTCTCTTGCATTCAATGATTATGGTTTTGAATTACTTTCAGATCAAGAAATAGATATGCAACAAGTATTAGACAATGATTTATTTATGTCAAAATTTATGCTTAGTGATTTACAAAAAAGTATGAATTCAACAGAAATGGCACGCAGAAAATTCAGAGATATTGCCGTAATAAGTGGAATTGTTTTTACAGGTTATCCAGATAAAGGAATTAAAATGAAACACCTACAAAGCAACTCCCAATTACTTTTTAATGTTTTCAGAGATTACGAACCAGAAAATCTTTTATACCAACAAGCATTTACTGAAACCTTTGAACATCAATTAGAAGAAGGTTTTTTACGCTTAGCATTAGAACGGATAGAAACTCAAAAAATCATTTGGAAAAGATGCAAAGAAGCTACTCCATTTTCTTTTCCAATAATTACTGATAGATTACGTGAGAAACTATCAAGTGAAAAATTAGCCGATCGTATTAAACGAATGACTGCTATTTTGATGAAGAAGTAACTTAAAACTTTCAATTGCTATTTGTTAATTTTGCAGGAATGACACAAACAATTTCCATTAAAAATCAAAACTTCATACTACACCCTTTTGGTGTTGTTTTTTGGTTAGAAAAGTCAACTCTCATTATTAGTGATGTTCATTTAGGTAAAGTTTCACACTTTAGAAAATATGGAGCAGCAGTACCGCAAAAAGCGATTCAAAAAAATTTTGAACTTTTGGATGAAGTAGTTGCCTTTTTTAAACCAACAGCCATTTTATTTTTAGGTGATCTATTTCATTCATCCATAAATAAAGAGTGGAATTTATTTAAAAAATGGATTGCCCATACCCCTATTAAAATAATTTTAGTCACCGGTAATCATGATATTATTTCCCCTGTAAAATATGAAGAATTAAATATTGAAATTCTACCTGAATTAATAATAGGTAACTTTTTGTTCACCCATCATCCTGAAATAAGAGATGATCTTTATAATTTTTCAGGGCATATTCATCCATGCGTTAATTTAAAAGGAGCCGGAAAACAATCCTTACGATTACCCTGCTTTTTCAAAAGTGAATATCAAATGATTTTACCTGCATTCGGCGAATTCACAGGAACTTATACCTTAACTCCAACAAAAAATGATGAAATTTATGTTATTAGTTCAAAAGATGTCATTAAAATACAAATATCTAGTCCTAAAAAGCCGATTTAACAACACCTCCATCTACTTTCAGTGCAGCGCCGTTGGTCGCCGATGCTAGTGGACTTGCTACATAAACCACCATATTTGCAACCTCTTGTGGTGTCGCAAAACGTTGTAATAAAGAAGAGGGTCTTTCAGTCTTAAAAAATTCTTTTTCTATTTTTTCTCTAGAGTGTTCTTTACCAATACCAGCAAATTCCTTTACACCCTCAGAAAGTGTTGGACCGGGAAGTATTGAATTTACAGTAACATTGGTTCCTTTGGTTGTCTCGGCAATTCCACGTGAGATAGCAAGTTGCGCTGTCTTCGTCATACCATAATGCACCATTTCAACAGGTATATTAATCCCACTTTCACTTGAAATAAAAATAATTCGCCCCCAATCTTGCGATAGCATATGAGGTAAAAAAGCTCTAGATAATTTCACCCCACTAAGTACATTAACAGTATAAAACTTTTGCCAATCTTCATCTGTAATTTCTAAAAATTCTTTAGGCTCAAAAATGCCCACATTATTAATTAAAATATCTACTACTCCTATAGTTGAAATCAAATCATCAATAGTTTTAGGCTGTGTAAAATCACAAGGAAAACCAATTATTTTGGCATCAGGAAATTCCATTTTGATATCGGATATTGTTTCATCAATGGCCTTTTGAGTACGTCCATTTATAATAACTTCAGCCCCTTCCTCTACTAGCGTTTGTGCGATTGCCCTACCTATACCTTTTGTTGATCCTGAAATGAAGGCTCTTTTTCCTTTCAATTGTAAATCCATAATTGACAAATTAAAATTTTATTTAAAAATGTAAGGTATCTATTTTTTAAAATAAAAACTGATACATTTTGATTAAAAATGAACGCAATGCATTTGTCAGCTATGATTATATTTGCACAAACATTAAAAGTTGAGCCAAAATAACATTCAACACTATTACGAACAGTCTCTGCAAATGCAGAAACTGAAAAACACTATTGCCAATTATCAAAATAATAGCAAATTTCGCATCCATCTAAAAGGGTTAATCGGCTCTTCATTATCTTTTATCTTAAAAGAAGTCTTTAAAAATACTGAACAACCTTTTTTATTAATTTTTAACGATAAAGAAGAGGCTGCATATCATCTGAACGATTTAGAGCAATTAATTGGAGAAAAAGATGTGCTTTTTTACCCAGGTAGTTATCGGAGACCTTACCAAATTGAGGAAACCGATAATGCAAATGTTCTTTTGCGTGCCGAGGTATTAAATCGCATTAATTCTAGAAAAAAACCAGCGGTAATTGTCACCTATCCAGATGCCCTTTTTGAGAAAGTAGTTACTAGAAAAGAGCTCGATAAAAATACACTCAAAATAAAATTAGAAGATTCATTATCACTTGATTTTTTAAATGAAGTGCTCTTCGAATATAAATTTAAAAGGGTAGACTTTGTAACAGAACCAGGTGAATTTTCTGTTCGTGGTGGAATTGTTGACGTTTTTTCTTTTTCTAATGATGAACCTTATCGCTTAGAATTTTTTGGTGATGAAGTAGAAAGTATCCGAACTTTTGATGTAGAAACGCAATTATCAAAAGAGAAAGTTAGTAAAATTACGATTATCCCTAATGTTGAAAATAAATTTTTAAACGAAACTAGAGAGAGTTTTCTAAATTATATTGCATCAAATACACTGCTATTTAGTAGCGATTTAGATCTACTTTTTGACCGATTAGATTCCTTTTTTGAAAAAGCTAAAGAAGCTTTTTCAAAACTTTCTTCAGAAATTAAACACGCTGAACCCAAAACGCTTTTTGTTGACTCCGAATTATTCAAAAAAGAACTTACTGATTTTAGTTTAATAACTTCAGGAAATACAAAAAGTAATGATAATACCAGTATACTAGAATTTCACACAAAACCTCAACCATCTTTTAATAAAAAATTTAATTTGTTAATTGATGATTTAAATGAAAACCATCAAAAAGAATATACCAACTATTTATTTTGCTCCTCAGAACAACAAGCAAAACGTTTTCATGATATTTTTGAAGAGGTTGGAAAACAAGTACATTACAAAACAATTGTCTTTTCACTTTTTCAAGGTTTTATTGATGATGACCTAAAAATTGCTTGCTATACTGATCATCAAATTTTTGAACGCTACCATAAGTTTCATTTAAAAAATGGGTATTCAAAAAAACAAGCCATTACTTTAAAGGAATTAAATAGATTAGAAGTTGGTGACTATGTGACCCATATGGATCACGGGATTGGTAAGTTTGGTGGCTTACAGAAAATAGATGTAGAGGGTAAAAAACAAGAAGCTATAAAATTAATGTATGGCGAACGCGATATTTTATATGTAAGTATTCATTCTTTACACAAAATTTCAAAATTTAATGGAAAAGATGGTGCTCCTCCTAAAATTTACAAACTAGGCTCTGGAGCTTGGAAAAAAGTAAAAGACAAAGCAAAATCTAGAGTAAAAAAGATTGCCTTTGATCTTATAAAAATTTATGCAAAAAGACGCCTAGAGAAAGGTTTTCAATATGGTCCAGATGGCTATTTACAGAACGAATTAGAAGCCTCTTTTATCTACGAAGACACTCCTGATCAGAGTAAAGCTACTGAAGATATCAAACGAGACATGGAGAGTGAACGCCCCATGGATCGTCTTATCTGTGGTGATGTTGGTTTTGGGAAAACGGAAGTAGCCATTAGAGCTGCCTTTAAAGCTGTCGCTAATGGAAAACAGGTAGCCGTTTTAGTGCCTACTACAATTTTAGCTTTTCAGCATAATAGAACGTTTACAGAGCGTTTAAAAGATATGCCTGTAACTGTTGATTATTTAAATAGATTTAGAACCGCAAAAGAACGAAAAGAGACTCTAGAAAAGCTTGCTTCTGGAAAAGTCGATATTATTATTGGTACGCATCAACTAGTGAATAAAAATGTAAAATTTAAAGATCTTGGATTATTAATTGTTGATGAAGAACAAAAATTTGGTGTAGCAGTAAAAGACAAGTTAAAATCAATAAAAGAAAATGTAGATGTATTAACCTTAACCGCTACACCAATTCCAAGAACGCTTCAATTTAGTTTGATGGCCGCTAGAGATTTATCAGTAATAAATACAGCGCCACCAAACCGCTACCCTATTCAAAGTGAAGTGATTCGTTTTTCAGAAGAAACTATTCGCGATGGTATTAGTTATGAAATACAACGTGGAGGGCAAGTATTTTTTATTCATAACCGAATTGAAAATATAAAAGAAGTCGCTGGAATGATACAACGATTAGTCCCTGATGCCCGTATCGGAATTGGGCATGGTCAAATGGAAGGTAAAAAGTTAGAAGCCCTAATGCTGGCCTTTATCAATGGTGAATTTGATGTTCTAGTATCTACAACTATAGTAGAAAGCGGACTAGATGTTACCAACGCTAACACCATTTTTATCAATAACTCCAATAATTTTGGGTTGAGCGATCTGCATCAAATGAGAGGTCGAGTAGGCCGAAGTAATAAAAAGGCATTCTGTTATTTTATTACTCCTCCGTATGATGTAATGACTAATGATGCTCGAAAACGAATTCAAGCCTTAGAACAATTTACAGAATTAGGCAGCGGTTTTAATATTGCAATGAAAGATTTGGAAATTCGGGGAGCTGGAGACTTATTGGGTGGAGAACAAAGTGGTTTTATAAATGATATTGGTTTTGATGCCTACCAAAAGATATTAACAGAAGCGGTTGATGAGTTAAAAGAAAATGAGTTCAAAGATTTATACGAGGAAATAGAAGGATATCATGAAAAAGTGTTTGTAAAAGAAACACAAATTGATGCCGATTTTGAGTTATTATTCCCTGATGATTATATAAATAATATCACCGAACGCTTAAATTTATATACCGAATTGAATCAGGTAAAAGATGAAGCTGGTTTGAAAAAGTTTGAAACCGAGTTGGTCGATCGTTTTGGTGAGCTCCCTGTTGAGGCAGAAGACTTATTGAATTCTGTTCGAATCAAATGGATTGCCAATGCTATGGGGTTAGAGAAAATAGTAATGAAACAAGGCAAAATGATAGGTTATTTTATCTCTGAACAACAATCGGGTTTTTACCAAAGTGCTCAATTCAATAAAGTGCTTCAATTTGTTCAGGTATTTAAAAACATTTGTAAAATCAAAGAAAAGCAAACTAGAAACGGCTTGCGCTTATTACTAGTTTTTGAAAATATCACATCTATTGACAAAGCGTATTTGGCCTTACAACCGTTTGAAAAAAATTAAAAACCCTGTTGAATAACATTAAATTGGACTGGTTTTTGTAAATAAAAAAATATGAAGAAAATTTTATTTATACTAATTACTGTTGTAGCCTTTAATTTAAATGCGCAACATACAATTTCTGGAACTTTTTCTCCAGCAAAAGACTATACTTGGCTCATTGCTTACCAATTAAAATCAGGCTCTCAGGTATATGCTGCAGATACAGCAATAAAAAATGGCAAGTTTACATTAAGTCTTCCAGATGATGCTTTACCTGGCACTTATAGATTAGTGTATGCTGTTCCTCAAGAAGAGTATAATTTTGATATTATTTATAATGGTAAAGAAGATATTGTGCTCAATTTTAGTACTGAAAATGGTGTCGCATTTACCTCTTCTAAAGAAAATATATTACTTAATACCTATTTAAGTGAATTGAGTGGAATTGAGCAAGAAATTATTGAATTTTATAATTCAAATAATAAAAACAAAGACAGCTTTTCAAAAACGATAGATAATCTTAATGAGCTTCAAAAATCATATGAAATGAAATCTAAAGGTTTAATTGCTTATAATTTTATAGCTGCAAATAAACCATATATTCCGCAAAAATTTGAAACTGTTCAAGAATATATTCTTCATAAAAAAGAGAATTACTTTAAGGCTATAGATTTTAAAAATACTGAATTAGAAAACTCTAATTTTCTGATCGATAAAGTTGCTAACTATGTGTTTACTGCCCTTCCTTTAGCATCAATTTCAAAAGAAGAAACAGAAAAAGAAATTATTAAAAATACTGATATTGTTAATTCATTTATTAGTAATCTTAACCCAGATTTTAAATTTCAGCTGTACCATAATTTATGGGATTATGCTGTGGCATATGATTATAATGATGTATCCGATTATATATATACTACTTATTTAAAAGATTTAGCGAGTGAAACAAACAATGAAGAAGTCAAAAATACGATTGAAGCTCACAATAGATTACGATTAGGAGCTACCGCTCCTGAAATAGTCTGGAAAAAAGGGAATGAATTACATAAATTAACTGAATTAACAGGTGCTGATAAGTATATTTTAATTTTTTGGAGTAGTACGTGCAGCCATTGTTTAAATGAATTACCTCCTTTAAATAAAGAGTTAAAAGAAAAAGCGTATATAAAAGTTCTTGCCGTTGGTTTAGAAGATGACACTAAAAATTGGGAGATAGCATGTTCAAAGCTTGATGGCTTTGAACATGCTATCTCCCTTGGAAAATGGGATAGTGAATATGCCCATTTATATGATATACATTCTACCCCGACGTATTTTATTTTAGATAAAGAAAAACATATTGTTGCTAAACCTGAAAATGACAAAGCAGTAGTCGAATATTTAGAAAAAAATCTTTAGGTTTTTTAATTAAAGTAATTTTAAATCTTTTATAGTTTTAAAAGCAATATCTACATGCTCATCATCAACTAAAATTGTGAATTCATTGGTGGTTGATATTACTTCATACAATACAATCCCTTCCCATGCTAAACGCTGAAAAATAAAGTAATAAATTCCGGGTACAGAAACATTTTCTGAAGGTAATTTAACAGTAATTGAAGATAAGTTTTCTGCTTTTTGAGTACAACGCTCACTTTCAAATAGCAATTCTACAGTTTTATCTAAACTATTACTAACTACTATGTTTAGCTCATTAACTCCTCTTGAAGAGGTATAAAAAACATCTTTATCTTTATTTACCTCTTTTAATAATAAACGTTGATTTTCAAGAATAGAATCTGATAATAAAAAAGTGAAATCTGTTAAAGAGGAACGAACGGTAATTTCTCCAATATTCTTCAGAACCTTTATAATTTTATGAGTAGCTCTAAATTCTAAATCATCAGAAAGTCGTTTTAAAGCCATAACGATAGCTCCATTGCGAATGTCTTTTCCCAATTCAGATTCAATTTCTGGTTTGACAATTCTAGATAACGAAGTAAGATTGATAATTCCTTGTGCTAAAGCACTCTGTAAAAAAGGTTTCTTTTTAATGTAGTGTTCAACTACAGACGATATTGTTTTCATTTTTTCTGGTTGTGAAATGCAAATATAACAAATTGTTATAAATAAAACAAATCATTAAAAATGATAAAATGCATCTTTAACATGGTCAAGCTTAAATCCATCTTTAGTTTTAAAAATTAGTATTACATCAAATCTTACATTCATATCAATATTATTACTATAAATATAGTGATCAGTAGCCGACACTAATAGCTTAATTTTCTTTTGAGATATCAAATCAGCCATATTGTCAATAAAATGAGTACTTCTAGTTTTAACTTCAATAATAATCAAAGTATCAATATTTTTAGCAATTATATCTATTTCTGCTTTTAAATACCTGTAATTTCTATGGCAAATGATATATCCTTGTTTTAACAAATAATCTACAGCAAATTGCTCTCCATACTCTCCAAATACATTATGTTCAGCCATTAATTTTACTTTAATCTATTAAAAACAACGTATTTCATCGAAAAAATTAGTGCTTCATCGTCTAAAATACGGATACTT
>TARA_R110002051_G_scaffold316408_1_pt1 | contig 10788 bp, 22 predicted proteins | sample TARA_R110002051 | Tara Oceans TARA_R110002051 (sample SAMEA4397023) | marine metagenome | biome: Polar Biome; feature: [MES] marine water layer (ENVO:01000295) within the mesopelagic zone...; material: water (ENVO:00002006), including particulate matter (ENVO:01000060) such...
CCTACGAGGCGCTGTCCCCTACATCGTAGTAGGAGCCGGAGCAGTTTTGCTACTCCGGTAGACCATACTCTAACACCTGACTCATATCTTCAGCATGCATTTCTAAACCGGCTAACTCATGGTCAACGTCGTCTTCTAATCCTTCCGGACCTCGCAACTCCCGCGCCTTTTCCATAAGCTTTGCCACACGAGCAAAGGCCGCCCTGTCCTGATTAGAGAAACAAAGAACCTTCTTAACGTATGTTTTTTTCTTTTCCCAAGGATGACTCTTATCTCTGTGTTCGATCCTCATTTATTTTTCCTCTCTTTAAATAAATGTGAGGGGGCAGGGCCGAAGCCCCACCCCCGGAGTAGTACTGCTACTCAGATAATGGTGGAGTCCAGTAGGTGTTACCACACCGACTTCTCCAATCACCAATGTCGAGATGAACACCATCTTTGATACAGGTTACATGGTGGTTCATTCTGATGATGTAAGTCCCACGGGTTGGCCAGTCTTTAAGGCGTACCCTCTTACCCCCTTTCTTCATCGTGGGGTTCTTGATCCATCCACGTTCAAGTAACCAAGCGTCGGTTACTTTATCAGCATTGGGCATATCGCCGATCTTCATGGCCATCTCAAATAAATCTTTGTAGACCACGATGTAGTCCTCTCCAGTTCCATGTGCGAGTGCCCTGATAGCACAATCGCCTATCCAGTCTTTCTTATACTTGACGGAGTAATATTTTTCCCTTCCGCCGAAAGACTTAGTGAATGTTACTTCCCGTTTACTGCTGGACAATTTGTCCATCAAAACTCCCGTCTAAATTAACTGTCAAACTATCGGCTTGTCCGATGCTAACATATTAATCTAACACCCTTGTCAACCCCCCCTAAAAATCCCAACGTGCATCATCAACCTCTTCTCTGATGTGATCAGTCCATCTTCCTGTAGCACGATCAAAGTCTAACTGACAGTATCCATTTGTACCAATCCATCCCCATCTAACTTTCCAGACATGACACTCCGGTGGCTCCTCATCTCGTGGATGTCTCCAAGCAGTGATGCCTAAGTCAGCCTTAGCAAACCAAGCCGCGCTACCTGCAATGTCGTGCCCAGTAATCACTACCTTCTTATCAGACCTACGATCTGGAGACAGCTTGGTTGGGTGAGCAATAAAGAAGACATGCACATCATGAGACTTAGCCCACTTCTGTATCTTGGTAAGCATCCTGCTAATCGAATCTGTTTCACGGTCAGATGGTGGTAGCTCTATAAAATTGTAGGGATCTATGACCAACACCCGGCAACCTATTTGCATGACCGCCGCTGATGCTGTATCTAGGATCCCTTCTATGGTAGAAGGTCCATCCAACGTATGATCCATAAACAAGAAGTGTTCATCCATCCACTCGTATGCATAGTCCTTTTTTTCATGCTCCATCCTAGTAGAGATGCCTTCAAAGAATGGTCTATCCATTAGCTTCTGAGCCAACTGCGCCATGTGTAAAGCCGGTGGCTTCTCGAAGGAACAGTACACTGTTTTGATACCTTCAGACCTAGCTAGGTTAAGACATATCTGATCAATCAAATCACTCTTACCAGAGGAAGGAAAGCCAGTCACTACTGTTAGCATTCCGGGTATGATTTGTATTAGTTTGTCTAACGATTTCAAGCCAGTAGAAGATCCACTAAGTTGTCCATCTTCATACAGTGTATCGTAATCTTTTTTAAAGTCTCGTGCCCTATACAATCCTACCGTTGGATAAGGATCCGCAACCTCTAGCTGTCCTAGTAAATAGCTCGCTCCCTTCTTGTCCAGCGCCTCTGAGGTATCCTTGCATTGTTCAAGGTCTAAAGTCCACAGCTTGCTCGTGCCGATACGTCTTTTGATTTCTTCCTGCAACGCACCACCTGCTTCATCATTATCAAAACACAGTATGATTCTCTCTGCGCTTTCGAGTTGATCCTTAGCCCTCCAGACATACTGGAACTTCTTGTCCTCTCTTGGATCCGCCTTACCATCTTTAACCTTAGCCGGTGCCCCATTCGGTATACTCATTACCGTAAGGTTTTCCGGTAGATCGCATGACATCCAAGACAGTGCATCCATCTCGCCCTCTACCAGTAGTATGTCGTTGCCTTTCTTATAGTTGTGTAGGTTATAAAAATCTTCACATACATTTTGTTGACTGTAGTATTTTTTGGGGCCAGCACTGCGCCACTTAACCGCCGATACTCCTGTTTCATTTTGGTACAGAAACCCTATAGCCGGGACAGACTGACCGTTAAAGGTATAGGTGCCCTGAACAGTGTGTTCTTTCATTACTTGCTCAGTAATATTTCGGGCTAATAAATAATTCTTTGCTGTTTCATTCGGTGCAAATTCTTTTGGAAAGGTTATTGGGTCTTGTCTCAAAAATGGTGTATACGTTTCGTTCTTGTGCATCCATCCTCCATTAATACCACAGTGATGACAGTGGTATCGCACACCGTCTGAGTCTATGTTAAGCGACAACGATTTGTCGTGCTTGTGTTTGGATCTATCGTGGTGGCATTGAGGACATTTTCTTTTGTGTTGTCCTACTGCAAGTCTGTCTCCCAGATTTTTTATATTAGTTGGTACAGACTCTGTTTGCATCCCCCCACCTTATGTCTTTTATTTTAAACTAGTAGATTAAGAGTACTTATAATCTCATCTATTTTTTCTACTGGTCCTACTAGTATAACAGTTCTACTGTTTTCTTTATCTAGACCATGTTTAATATATTTTATTTTAACTGATCTATCATTCTTGTATATTTTATTTTGTAGTAGATCTAATATTAAACTCTCATCTAGATCAGGTCTTCTACTTTTATAAAAGATCTTCATACCTACAGCCAGATCTCCTTCAAGTAATTCATCTATGACTGGGCACTGTAATTCAAAATCTTTACTGTACGACAGCGCCTTCTTCGACTTGATAAACCTAGGCTTTCCACCTATTGAAACTAACCGTCTAGAGTTAGCTTTTGATGCTGGTTCTCCCATGATCGTAAGAACTATGAGGTTATTGTCGGAGCCCTTGCGTGATATCTGTTGAGTGGTTACCATTATTTCGTCTCCTTGGACAGAGACAATAACAGTATCACATCTTAATGGCAAGAAAGGAGTTGTAAGTGACTGAAACAGCTACCCGATTCAGGGTTTACGAGGATGCCGGACCTCCTCCAAAAACCTCTGGCCCCCCTACAAAGTGGGGATATCTGCCTATGGAGAGGATCGAAGTTAACGACATGATTGAGTTGACGATGACAGAGGAAGAGGTCAAAGGAAAGATCAATGCGATCAGGAGTTACGCAGGCAGGATGACAAGGAGTACCGGTAAGAAGTTTTCGATTAGAGTTACTGACTATGGCATAGGCATATGGAGAACTAAATGAGCGATCAAGTAGAGGGTGGATTAGAAATTATGCAGGGTGTACCTATCCCTCATAGGACAGAGAGACGTACATACCCATTCAGAGAATTGGGAATAGATGAATGCTTTCTTGTCGAGTGTGCTGACATGAAGCATGAACGCAGTGTTCGGTCTACTGCCACACGGTGGAACTGCAACGATGAAGGACGTAGATACATTGTTAGGCGTATGCCTGACACTGAGCAAACGGTTGGAGTTTGGAGAATCTCTTGAAACTTACCAATCGTTACGGCGCACCAGACTCTATCGTAGACGCTATCCGGAATGACCCATACACAAAGGATGGGGCAGATTTTAGCGTGACAGAGTTAATCAAACCGCCACAAATTCGCCGGCTGTGGCACCTTCATGAAGATGAGATAAGCGGAGATGTAAGAGAAGAAGTGTGGAAGTTGCTTGGCAAGGGCGTACACAATGTTATTGAACAAGCGGATAGTGAGGGCACCAAAGAGCGTAGGTTCCATGCAGAACATGAGGGAACTACAATCAGTGGCGCCATTGACTTGATGGGTGACGATGGATCCCTAACAGATTACAAAGTTACCTCAACCTACAGTGTTCAACGTGGACTTAAGGAAGACTGGGAGAAACAGTTGAACATGTATGCATGGTTGATTCGTCAGAATGGATTGACGGCTACCAAGTTAAACATCGTATGCATATGCAGGGATTGGATGCGGTCTCGTACCGGCAAGTACAATTACCCGGAGTCACCTGTTGTGGTACTGTCTGTCCCCATGTGGAGAGATGAAAGACAGGATGCTTACATAGCTCAGAGGGTAAAACTTCACACACAAGAGAAGACAATCCCTTGTACAACTGAAGAGCGTTGGGCTCGTGGCGCATTTCAGGTAAATGGTACTGGTAAACCACGATCTTTCGATACACTTAGAGACGCACAGGATTACATTAATAAGCAGAAGACAGGATCCTTCTCAGTAGTAAGGGGGAAGGCGAAGTACATCAGGTGTGAGGATTGGTGTGAGGTCGCAGATTTTTGTCCACAATGGAGAGGAGATAAAGGAAATGCCCGCTAAAAAATCTAGTACAGCAGGTAGTATTTGGGGTACACTAAGTAAGATCAACGTGAACGAATACACAGAGGATAAGGGTGGGCTAACCTACCTGAGTTGGAGTCATGCGTATCGTATCATGATGGAGAACTATCCAGAGATGGAAATTGTGTGGGATGCTGTTACCTACTACGAGGGGGGCACTGCTATGGTGTCTTGTACTGTAGTCATAGGTGAGGTACAGAAAGAGATGTGGCTACCGGTTATGGATTACCGGATGAAGAGCATCGCGCATCCTTCCAGTAGAGATATTTCTGATGCTAAAATGCGCTGTATGACAAAGGCATTTAGCTTGTATGGATTGTTTAACTATGGCTACTCAGGCGATGGTCTACCAATGGAAGAATCCAATGGTGTTACCAAGGCTCCAGTCAAGAAGCCTATCAAGGCCAAGGCCCAGAGCAATGGGGTAGTGCAGGACCATACCGAAGAGACAGTGCAGGCACTGAAGGATCTTTGCAATGAGGTCTTTCAAGCAGGGTGGGTACCGGATGATACTCTTAAGGCGGGCATCAAGTCTGCTATCGCAGGTCGCGATGAGAAAACAATAGCAAAACTAATGATACAGATACACAAAGTTTCCGAAGTAGCACTACAAATCAACGATGAAAGAGAACAAGGGGAATTGATCGATGCCTGATTACAAAGACCAACCAAAGCTAGACTTCGCAATCTTCAGTAATAAATTTAGAGCGAGTGATCGTCATCCACTGAAGACCGGGACCATAGAATTTACCGAAGAGTTTCTCCGGGCAATGGTGGACAAGGCTAAGGAAGGAGCAATGCCGAAGCTGAAGGTAGCCATCTGGGATCGTACATCCAAGGGTGGTACACAGTATGAGAATGCCAGACTGGAGATAGACCTAAAGACTGGATCCGGTCCGGTAAAGGTATTAGCGGATGGGCCTGAGACTGTTGAGAAGGAAGACGATGGTCTCCCCTTCTGACAAAGTAAAGTTTCTACTCAGGGTAGAAAAAGATACACTGGATTGCTTACGCAACATGGCTGAGACAAGGGGGGTTAGCTTGTCTCAGCTACTGCGTGATATCCTGAGTGATTATGTGAAAGAGATAAGAACTGAAAGGGCTCCCAATCCTGTAAAAAAAAGAGAGGACCAGTGGTGGCTTTAGAAGATAACAATGGTGATGCGATATCATGTATCATATTGATGGTAGACGATTTGGCTAGAGAGAATGACTCCTTGGTAGAGCTAGAGACGTTGCATCAGGAAGATTGCAGTATCTTCAAGATGATGAAAGACAATGCCATAGACAATGAAAGCATCAACGAGCATCGAGCCACATCAGAAGAGGCACGGAAGCATCTCTACTCATGCAACTGTGATGCTGAGATCGAAACTACCTTTACGAAAGGGGACGGAGAATCTCTGTTGGTCAGTTTTCTTTTAAGTGAGGCAAAGGAAAGCCATCCTTGGCTGAATAATACGAAGGAAATGAAAGAGATGATTGATCTGCATAGCATGAATAAAGAAGCTCCATTGTTAGAGTCAATGAAACCTGTCTTCAAGAAAAAACTAGGGACTTCCACGATGCAACCGTGGCCTGTGTCCGGACGAGACAGTGACACCCTACATTAGATGCAAAGCTACCGGCAAACCCCCTCTGTCATAAGAGTTAAAGGAGAATTTTTGTATGACATTTAGTCGAATAAGGCATTTAGCAGAACTAAAAAGAATGTACCATGCAGTGTTAAAATCTTACGGTGCGTGTTGCCCAGTGTGCGAGCGTTGGGGCAAGATGTACAAGAGACCTCTTAACGCAACAATGGTACGCACATTGATGTGGCTTTGGCAGTTGTCTGATCAGGGTCGTAGGTGGGTAGATATTCCTCACGAAGCCCGAAAAGCTCAGGGCACATATGATCACACTAAGCAGTACAGCACTCTTAAGCACTGGGGATTTTTAGATCATAAAGAAAATAGCGATAACCCACTTACAAAAGAATCAGGTGTATGGAAGCCAACGTATAAGGCCGGTGCTTTTTTGAGGGGTGAATTAGTAGTCGAAAAGTATGCACTTACTTACAACGATAAGTCTTATGGGATGGATGGTGACCTCGTGACCCCTAGCGATATACTAAAGGGTTTCAATTACAGTGGCCTGATGGCAGAGCAAGCTATTCCCACGTTAGCACAATGATTGACATAGAGGATGAGAGGACACAATGAAGATTAAAGAGTTAGCAATCAAAGATCTAAGGCCAAGCGCAAGCCTAACCCGAAAGACTATGGATCCAGAGGGGCTCAAGGAATTGTCGGCCAACATACTGGAATGTGGACTGGCGCAACCCATTAAGGTTCGTCCTATGGGGGACGGATACGAGATCATCTATGGGCACCGGAGAACAAAGGCATCAGAGATGGCAGGACTTAAAACGATCAATGCTATTGTTGATGATGTCGATGACAGGACTGCATATTTGATGCAACTAACGGAGAACGAACACAGGGAGAACGTGGATCAGTTGGAACGTGCCAAAAGCTGGAAGAAGCTGAGGGACAAAGAAGATCTTAGTGTTGTGCAGTTAGCAAATATTGTTGGTTACGCTGAGGCTCATGTGGCAATGACGCTTAGAGGGCTTGATGGTCACGAAGCAGGGATCCGGGCGCCTACCCTAGAGCAGACAGGCATGGTGTATTCGGTCAATTGTAGCATAGAGGACAAGAAGGGATTGGCTAATAAGATCGTAGATGAACAGCTTCGGAGAGATGATCTCCGTGAAGTACTTAGCGTCTACAGAAAGAGAAAGACCCCAGAGGAAAGAAAGGCTGTGATAAAAACTAAGCATTTAAAAAGTAAAGGAATTAGTTTTGATCAGACTGTAACGGCCACACTAGAGCAAGGGAACAACAAGTATGATCGTGCTAGGATCTATAGAGAAACGAATGATCCTGTAGTCAAAGAGTATTTAAAGGCTATGCAGATATTCACGGAGAGGACGAAGGTAGCTTTCAAGTATCGTACAAAGTTTTCACCGGAAGCGTTACAGTTTGTGGAGGGAAAGATGGGGTTTCTTAGTAGTGAGTTAGTTAAACTAAAGAGGAGTGTAGAAAATGAATAAAGGATATAAGCTAATGCCACAAGTTGAGAGGGAGTATTGGTTTGATCTCGCTATAGAAGAAACACTTTTTGGAAGACACAACGCTATGACGAAACGGAAACTGTGGGCTAAGGTCATGCGTAAATATAAAGAGAATGAACCACCTTCATGGAAGTGGTTCAACAACAAAAGAACCTTACTTAATGAATACGCTAGGAGGAAGATGATACCACTTATTTGGTGTGCTGGACATGGTGTTTATAAAGCAGAGAGTGCTGAAGAGTTGGAATTACATCGTGTACAGTATGGAAAACCTCTAACGGATGGACATGAACAGGTATACAACGATAGGAATGTGGCGTTCTTTCCAGTCTTTAGCGATGATATGCCATCGTTAAAGAAAGCACAGGAAAAAAATGGTGGTCTATTCAGAAAATTTCTTAGTGCTACAGGTATCACACGATGATTGACATAGAGAAAGTAATCAGTTGGGTCTGCATCTTTGCAGGGATATGGTTTGCGATGTTCCTCTCCCACCAGATGACTATGAGGGCAGTGCGTACTGAGTTGGCAGACATGGTGATCCCAATGCATGAGCCCCAGTCGATTGAGCTAGACCTCAGCGCCAACCCCGGACTGGATAGCCTTGCGATGTGTCAATCGTTCATGATTACTAAGGGATTAACCGTGGTCATGGAGAAGTAAAGGTTGACCGGAAGAGTGAGGGGACAGTAGCTTACTTAAAAACAGGCGCGTTTCCCCCTCCTTTGCGCGTCCCCCTAGGCTGTGTATGGGACTTCCTCTCCCCAACACACTCTAGGGGTTTTTTATTTTCAGGCTATCGTAGAATTTTTTGGTCAAAACGTAGGTATCAATAGGGGCACCTTGTGTCGGGCCACTCGCCCAACGATTTAGCCAGTGTAGTTTCGGGCAAGCATTGGGATCCAACGAACTTCTTGTGGATTCAAATGGAAACTCAATGAACTTGATACGATATTGATTCTCTTTAATTCCGTAGTCATGCATCGTGCTATGAACATCCTCTAAGCTATTGAACCACTGCATAAAAAATTTGTCCCCTTTAGCATATTTGCATCTGTACATTATTTACGCGATGTGGTAAGACAGCACCACGCGATGATCATACCTATAAAAAATATGAGCAATCCTTTCGCTAACATATGCTACTCCTTTGTAGAATTAAATAAAAATAGGCGAAAAAATTTCTACCATCTCGTAAAACCGATAGCGGTTCTCTTCTTTGTTCAAGGACATCACCACCTCATTGGAGACATAGACAGTTAGTATGTCATCGTTCAACGTGGCCTTCAGGCGAGGTTCGTCTCGACAAAGATCTCTTTCAACCATGCACTCCATCTTTCTCTGTGAGGCTAAGTGAGCCTTGAACGATTTCTTCATACTGATCAAGGCCCATCTTTGGATTAATCTCTGCTCAGGGCTTGTAGTCATTGTCCAGAGTACTCCTTAGAAAGAAATGAATTTTAAAATAAGCTTACGGATCCATCCTACTTCAGAGTCAACGCAGTCTGCGTGGAGCATTGGGCCGGCCATGTTGTCCGGGTTATCCCAGCATTCCATGATAGCTCTACACTTTCCTTGCAGGCAACCGTATAGCTTGAGTGCTCCGGAATGTGATACCATCTTAGGTCTGTGCCCTCGCAACCTAGCAACGAGTAGCGCTTTCCTTAGCAGGTGTCTAGCTTTTCTTGTTCTCATGGCTTGTACCCTAGCTGATTGACAGGCAAATCATTAACTCCCAGTTCGCTCTTCAATAGTGATATACATTTTCGGGACTTGCGCGCCATGACCTCAACCTCTTGTACTATCCTACCTTCTGCGAGGTTGTGCCACGAGTCCCTCTCGCAACATTCGCAAGGTACTTTCTTACTATCAAGCTCATTCGCTAGGTCATTTAAAATGGTATAGCATTGTGTTAATTTGTCGATCTGTTTAGCTGTGATCATGTCGGTCTCCCACTTCGTCAAGTTTAAGGTAGAGACTGTTCTCAATGTCGGCTAATGTCTTAGTTGATTCTTCGATATACTGTTCATGTTTCTCTATGGATCTGGAATCATTGACCCCTTCGCCATATTGTTTCAGGCGCTCAAGCTGTGAATAGATCCGGATCTTGCTCATCAAGGTGCTGATCCACGTCTCATGCTCATGTCTAGTTCTAGCCATGCTGTTGCTCCTTTGTATCAATTAGGTTCTCTAACTCAGTGATCTTATCTTGGATGTGTTCTAAGTCTGACATCTGCAAATTCTCCATGTTATCCTCAAGGGCACAGGCTATTGAGATGCTTACTTCTTTCAGCGCCTCGCGAATCTTTGCTCTTCTGCTAGGAGACTTACTTGAGCAGACCGACTTCCATAATTCTGGGATAGTATGGTAGCCCCCACCATAGCATGGCTTGCCTTCCACAAATTCTAGCCATCCCTCTTGCCAGTCAGACTCATCATAATCTGTCCAGTCAACGCCTCTGTCACGATTGATCTCAGTTAAGATCTCATCGATAGTCCATTGCTCTGTACTCTCTACCTCTCCACTATCTGGGTCTGTGTTCAAGACTAGGTAGGTGCGTTCGGAGATACAGCCTTCTCCCTTACAGATTGGGCACTCATCTATCCCCTCTTCCATGAGGGAATTCGGTTCCCAACCAGACCCTGAACACCTAGAACATGGTCTCAAGGGAGCCGTTGCCTCTACTTGATTTCTCAAGGCTTGGTGTGTGCATTTAATCCCAAAACTTTTTATAATTTTAGCAGGCATTATAGTTCTCCTTATAGTACCGGTATGATATGCAAATCTTTTAACGAGGTGGTCAATGCTCCACCATCGTTGCCTTCGTCATCACTTGTGGGTACGAGCCATGTCCCATCGTTTAACCGGAGAGCCACAGGCCGACTGTACCAGTCAAGTTTCTCAGCTTCTTCTTCTGAAACATAAGCTACTTCGACTATGGTTTTTCCAACCAAGTGCTTACCAATATTTTGGATCCATTCTTGTTCGCTCATGAGAAATCAATCACGATGCGCTGAATGCGCTTAGTGGTATCGTCAACCTCTGCCATGACAGAGTAGACTCCATCTCCGTAGGCTGTGCCAGACGCAACAGCCATTCCACCATGAGTAAAGACATCTACATTTCCACCATCTGGTGATGGCTTCTCATGCCTAGGGCTTACTGCT
>TARA_R110002051_G_scaffold44534_5_pt1 | contig 10783 bp, 8 predicted proteins | sample TARA_R110002051 | Tara Oceans TARA_R110002051 (sample SAMEA4397023) | marine metagenome | biome: Polar Biome; feature: [MES] marine water layer (ENVO:01000295) within the mesopelagic zone...; material: water (ENVO:00002006), including particulate matter (ENVO:01000060) such as......
TACATATTGGGTTTTTACATTTTTTAGGGGTAAGAAGACTAAAGAAATTACCACTCATCAGTCTACCGTGCTTTTAGAGAAAATGAAAAGCGTTTGTAAGCTTATTTCGGTTGAGGGAGATTTTGCTGAAATATACAAGTATGAGAATGTAAAGGATTTTATGAGTTTGGTAAGCAGCAAAAAAAAAGCATTGATTGTTATTAAGGCAAAGGCCCATATTGGATATGATCTTAATAAGTTAATGATGCATGCTGATGAAGAAAGAAAACTAATTGTATTGGATAATTTCCCTCAACCCGAGGTGTTAAGTATAGAACCTGAGTTGGAGTTTTATGATATAAAGAGTGGTTTTTTTAATTTTTTCGTACCGGATGATTTGACGAAATTAAATGCAGAGGCGAAAAAACATATTCGTGAAAAAATTCCTGAAAGTGGATTAATGGATACTGCCCGTAAAGAAGCTTTACAGACTGTTTTGATTATGGAGAAAATTGTGGAAACCATTGGGTGGAAGCTAGATTATACAGCGCTTAAAATTCCGCAAAAGCAAATAGAACAACTAGAACGATAACGTTAAACAATTAAAATTTTATAATGAAAAACATAATTTGTATTCTTGCAATAACACTAATGACCAGCACTGTTTTTGGTCAAAATGAAAATGAAATGAAAGAATTTGATCCCAATTTTTCCCATACCGTATTTTTTTGGTTGAAAAATCCAGATAATGAAGCAGACCGTACAGCTTTTGAAACCTCATTAAAGAAGTTTTTAGATAACTCGGGTTATGCAAAAACAAAGTTTATTGGCACACCGCCAAGAGCTAGTAGAGATGTTGTTGATGGCTCTTTTACGTATTCTTTGATTTTGTCTTTTGATTCAGCTGAATCTCAACAAGCATATCAAGATGAAGCACCACACAAGTTATTTATTGCGGAATCTGAAAATTTGTGGAAAAAAGTAATTGTTTATGATTCTACCAGCATCTAAATACCATGTTCGTTTTTCGAGAGGCTAAAATCACAGATGCCAACAGTATTGCAAATTTGCATGCTAAAAGTTGGCAACAGAATTACCGAGGTTCATTTAGTGATGAATTTTTGGATAATGAGGTTTTAGATGATCGATTAAACGAATGGACGAAACGTCTTCAAAATCAATCTAATGATCAATACTTGATATTGCTTGAAGAAGATGATGAACTACAAGGTTTTATTTGTGCTTATTTTGGTCACGATGCTCAATTTGGAACATTGCTTGACAATTTACATGTAAGCTTAAATACCCAAGGTAAAGGGGGCGGTACTCAATTAATGATTTCGCTTGCAAAAGAAATTCTAAAGCGCAACAAGGAAAAGGGTTTTTATCTGTGGGTATTAGATAGCAATGCCGCTGCAATTTCTTTTTACGATAAATTAGGTGGTGTGGCAGTAGAAACAGTTGAGTCCAATGAAATAGGTGATACCCCTTTTTTTAAAATTCGTTATGTTTGGAATGATGCCAATGTGTTTTTAACGAGGGTAGCGGCTGATAAATAAGATTTCCATGAACGTCGAAGAATACCGAGAATATTGCATTTCAAAAAAGGGTGTGACGGAATCTTTTCCTTTCGATGAAGTTACTTTGGTTTTTAAAGTTATGGGTAAAATGTTCGCACTTTGTGGGTTGGACCACGTGCCGTTACGTATCAATTTAAAATGTGACCCTGATAGAGCCATAGAACTTCGTGAAGAGCATGATGGCATCATTGAGGGTTGGCATATGAGTAAAAAACATTGGAACACTGTCTACCTAGATAGAGTATCGAGTAAACTTGTCATTGAATTAATTGACCACTCTTATGATTTGGTTGTCTCTAAATTCACCAAAAAATTAAGGGCGGAATTGAATGCGTTGTAATAAAGGGGTAGAACGGAAGGTTTAATTGTTAAAAAGAGTCCGTTCACTCATTCAAAAGGGCCATACACTCATTTTCACTTTTTTACTTTTGTTGATTTTTGGTTCTTAATAGTGTATTAAATGCACTATTTATGAAAAATCACAGAGTACCTCAAGAAGTAAATGCCGGTTCCATGGCAGACATCGCTTTTTTATTATTGATTTTTTTCTTGGTCACAACCTCTATAGAAAATGACGCAGGACTTAATCGTCTAATGCCCCCAGAAAACAACGAAGCCAAAGCTGAAATTAAAGAGCGAAACCTTTTTAAAATTAGCATAAATGACAATGATCAAATAATGGCTAATGGAGAAATTCTCGAACTTCCACGTCTCAGGGAAAAGGTAATTGACTTTATAGATAATGGTGGGTTGCCCATGCAAAGTAGGGAATATTGTGATTATTGTAAAGGAGAAAGCTTGGTTGATTTATCTGAACATCCTTCAAAAGCTATAGTATCTATTAAGTCACTTCGTAATACAAGCTATCCAGTTTATGTATCCGTTCAAAATGAGGTGATTGGTGCTTATAACACCTTGCGCAATAGGGAAAGTCTTAGGTTGTTCAATACAACTTATGAATCCATAAATTCTGATTATTATAATGAGGAAATCACTGATAATCAAAAAGAAAAATTAAAAGAAAGCCTTGAAATTATCAGAGCGCTTTACCCTCAAAAAATTCTAGAACCAGAAACCATAAATAACTAAGGCTATGATAAAATTCAACAAAATGTCAACTAGTAGAAGTTTACCACCCATATCTACAGCATCCTTACCTGATATCGTTTTTATACTTCTTTTTTTCTTTATGACAGTTACTGTTATGAAGAACCAAAATTTATTGGTTGAGAATACGTTGCCAAAGGCAACAGAGATTGATAAATTGGATAAGCAAGATCGTATTATTGAAATTTTTGTGGGTCAAGCTAAGGATAATCACAATACAAATTTGGGGAATGAGCCTAGAATTCAAATGGATAATAAGTTTGTTACTGTTGATGAGGTTGGCGATTATGCTCTACAAGCCTTGTCCGTAATGCCAGAACATTTAAGAAGTGTTGCAACGGTATCCATAAAGGCAGATGTCGGAGTAAAAATGGGAATAATTGAGGATTTAAAAAAAAGGCTCCGATTGGTTAATTTACTCAAAATAAACTACACAACTTTTGAAGGTGATGTGTTAGATAATTGAAAGAATCCGTAATAGAGTTATGTAATGGGGTTGATATTTTTATGGCACATGAGTATAAAAAAAAGAACAACGTTCATTTAAAAAATTGTTTTCTAATCTTTTTATAGAACTCATAGATTGCTCCTTTGGTTTAGTAGTCTCTAAATTCACCAAAAAGTTAAGGGCGGAACTCGATGCCATGTGAAAAGTAAGGTGAAACCATTTTCTAAGGTTATCTTTACAATTCCTAAAAAAGTTTGATTTTTCATGAAGAATTTAGAGGAATTTTATACCCAAAAAGTTAAGGGGTTTGATAAGGATATTGATGAATTAAACCAGAAGTTATTTTCATTTAGTGCACTGCGCTTAATTATATTTTTAGGAACTATTGTCGCGGTTTATTTTGCATCGGTCAACGCCAAATATGTCATTGGAGTTTTATTTGTGGGTATTCCTTTGTTTCTATTTTTGGTAAGTAAATACTCAAACCTTAAACAAGAAAAAGCAAAGATTGAAGAGTTAAGAAATCTGAATGTACTCGAGTTACTGGTGCTTAAAAGGGATTATTCAAAACTTTCAACCGGTAAAGAATTTGCTGAGGATACGCATTATTTTAGTCAAGATATAGATCTTTTTGGTGAAGGTTCTTTTTATCAAATTTCTAATCGTACCAAACTAGTTGAGGGCAGCCAATTATTGGCCGATATCTACAAAGAAAATTCGATATTAGATATAAAATCAAAACAAGATGCAATCTCAGAAATGGGTGAGAAGGTCGATTGGCGTCAAGAGTTTTCGGCTATGGCAGCATTGACTAAAACGGAAACTTCTACCCATATTATTGCTAAATGGTTAAAGAACTACCAACCTTTCGTGCCAAAAGCCATGAGCTATATTCCTATGGTTTTCTCGGTAATTTCAATTGGTATTTTCATTGCTTATTTCTTAGACCAAATACCTGAATCGTTTTTAATAACCTGGTTAATCTTAGGAATAATTATAGTTGGGGTATTTACCAAAAAAGTAACTAGTTTAGGACAGAGTGCTACCAAAATGAAATCTACTTTTGACCAGTACAATCAATTATTAGAAATGATTGAGACGACAGATTTCACTTCTGTTTTATTAATGAAGCAACAGGAGAATATCTTAAGTAAGGGAGAAAAAAATTCAAAAGTTCTTAAAAAATTCGCATCGCTACTTAGTAACCTTGATCGCAATAATAACTTGCTGTATCTGATTTTTGCCAATGGTTTCTTTCTTCGGTCATTAATTGATTGTTTAGCGATTGAAAAATGGATTAGTAATCATGGTAGCGATGTTGAAACTTGGTTCGATACTATTGCTTTTTTTGATGCCTATAGCAGCTTAGGAAATTTCGCATTTAATCATCCTTTTTTTACCTATCCTGAGATTACCGATGGTAATGTGGTGTTGAAAGCAAAAAACGCAGGACACCCATTATTAGACCCTGCAAAAAGTATTTTAAATGATATTACTATTGAAGGTGGTCAGTTTTTTATTATTACTGGTGCGAACATGGCAGGCAAGAGTACTTTTTTAAGAACCGTTTCGCTTCAGATTATGATGGCGAATGTTGGTTTACCGGTGTGTGCTGAATCTGTTATGTATTCGCCAATAAAATTGATTACAAGTATGCGTACGACCGATTCATTAACCGATGATGAATCATACTTTTTCTCAGAGCTAAAAAGGCTACGGTATATCGTCGATGAAATACAGACCGACCGCTATTTTATTGTGTTGGATGAAATTTTAAAAGGAACGAACAGTACGGATAAAGCTCTGGGTTCAAGAAAGTTTGTTGAGCGATTGGTGAAAAGTAAATCTACAGGTATAATTGCAACGCATGATTTAAGTTTATGTGAAGTTGCTAATGAATATTCGGCAGTTAAGAACCATTATTTCGATGCAGAAATCATTGATGACGAACTGCATTTCGATTATACTTTTAAAGACGGAATTTGCCAGAATATGAATGCATCATTTCTTTTGAAGAAAATGGGTATTATAGAGTAATAATTAGTTGGTATAAAAATACTTGAAGTTTAAAATTTATAGATGGATTCATTGACCCAAATAGTACTTGGTGCCGCAGTTGGTGAGGTCGTGTTGGGAAAGAAAGTCGGGAATAAGGCAATGCTCTATGGAGCTATTGCCGGGACCATTCCTGATTTGGATGTGCTTACACGCTATTTTATGGATACCGTTACTGCCATCGAATGGCATAGAGGATTTAGTCATTCGATATTCTTTTCGGTACTTTTTGCCCCAATTTTTGGTTGGCTAGTTTGGAAGTTGAATCGTAAAGAGGTTGCTTCCTGGAAAGACTGGTCTTGGCTCATGTTTTGGGGTCTTTTCACTCATCCTGTTTTAGATGCCTTTACTACATGGGGAACACAACTTTTTTGGCCTTTAAAAGCCCGCCTTGCCTTTCAAAGTGTTTTTGTTATTGATCCCTTATACACTGTGCCATTTATCCTCTTCTTGATTATGGCAATGTTTCAGAACAGAACAGCGCTAGTACGAGAAAGGTATGTGAAACTTGGGCTTATTTTAAGTAGTTCATACTTAGTGATAACATTGGTCTTAAAAGGAATCGCTTTTCAGAAATTTGAAAATGCCCTTGATAATCAGAATGTTGATTATAATCAAATGAATACAAGGCCTGCACCATTGAATACTATTCTTTGGATGGCCAATATCGAAACAGACGATGCCTACTTAATGGGTAACTACTCTTTTTTTGACTCTAAACCCATTGTGTTTACAACATATTCTAAAAATCATGAATTATTGGGTGATTTGGCTAAAAATGATAAAGTGGAAAGGCTTATTCAAATAACTGACGGTTGGTATACTATTTCAAAAAAAAAGGGACAACTCTATTTCAATGATTTAAGATTCGGATTAATTAGTATGGATGAAACTGAAACTCAATTTGCATTCAGTTACAAGCTTGTACCTAACGGGAAGGATATTAATGTTGAAGAATTACCAAAGTTTAAAAAAGATGCCAAGCGTTTAATGGCATTTTTATGGCAACGTATTTGGGGAAATTAAATTATTAAAAAGGGTATCCTATGGCAAAATTCAATGTCATGTTATTGTCTATGTCTCCAAAGAATGGAACATTCCAGCGATTATTTTCAGGCAGGTACGGCACCCGTAACGGTGAAGCTAAATCAAGTCTAATGACAAAATTCTGAATATCTAATCGTAAACCGAAACCTATTCCAGCTGCAACTTCCTTTAACCAATTTTTTTCAAACTTACCATCGGTAAAAAGAGTTTGTGAAAAGTTGCTCTTAAGTTGATCATCTTCAATATCCGAATAATCGCCAGTTAGCCAAACGTTACCGGCATCAATAAAAAAGGCGCCTTTTAAATAAGAGAATAAAGGAAAACGATATTCAACATTGGCCTCTAATTTTAAATTACCAGATTGGTCAAAATAATCTGTTGTTGCATTTTCAGTTTCCGTATTAAAATTTCCGGGTCCTAAAGAGCGTATGTTAAAAGCTCTTACGCTATAAGGGCCACCCGAGTAAAACTGTTTTATAAAAGGTAAGGTTTGGCTATTGCCATAAGGCACTCCCCAACCGGCATAGATCCGCGAAACCAAAGTGCGTTCTTTTTTCCAACGCATATAAAACCTTAAATCAGCATCAACTTTGGCGTATTGAGCATATTCTGAGCCGAAAATGGTATTCGAACTTCCACTTACAAGATTCAACATATTACCTGCCAAATCGAAATTTGTCGCAAAATAAACAGGGTATTCTTTAGTAACGTTCGAGACTTCGTCGTAGGTGAAATTATATAAAAGGCCCGCTATGAATTGCTGCTCGAAACTTAAACTTAAATAGGGATTATCATCAAGTATGGTTTGGAACTCATCGGTTACATTTGTTAGTCGAGAATAGCTGATACTAATAGGGTCTAACTGATGATATACATATTGGTTTTCTTTCCATGTATACCCAAAGGAGGCATTGACCGAACTAAGGGTAAACAATTGACTACGTTGAAGAAAATCTAGTCCTAAAGAAATTTTAGTCTTAGGTACGGCATATTTAAATATGCTTGGCGAAAATGGAACGGACCTAGGAATAATAAGGTCTGCGCTTACACCACCTGCAATGCTGCTTAAACTCGAATTGTTTCCGCTAGATAGCTGAGATTCGTAAGAAAAATTGGCCGAAATACTAAAAGTTTCTCCTCCATTAAAAATATTTCTATTGCTATGGGTCAATAAAATTCCAGGGCCTGTAAATCCGTTAGATTTTGTTACTGCTTGTAATTCTGCTCTTATAGAGCGTTTAGTTAAAGGTGCTAAATAGATGTTGGCCGCCAAAGAACCGCCATCACCATCTGTAGCAGTGGTGTCAAGCTCGGTATATTGAATATTTACATACTTGTAACTTCCTAATGCCGATAATCGGTTGCTGGTTTGTTTAGATATGCTCGCATCATACAAATCACCTTCATTGAATAGCAGATAAGATTCTAGTAATTCTGGTTTGAAATACATTTCATTTTGAACAAAGTCGATACTGTCAACTTGGGTGACATTATTTTTTGTCAAAGGCAATGTATCTCCTTCAATTGAGTAATTTGGGTAAACTGTGATAGAATCAATTGTATAGGGGATAGAAGCACGAGCAGGTACATCTTTCTTAAGCCTTAGAAAAAGGTCAAATTTTTTGTTTTTATATTGATTTGTATCCGCTTCAAATATCAAAAAGTCTTCTTGGCTATTGTAGTAACCACGTTGTTTTAGTCCGTTGTTTAATCGAGCTCTTTCCGTTTTTAAAAAATCGAGGTCGAAACGGTCTCCTTTAACTAGTGCCGTTTCAGTTAGCATTTTTTCTATTTCCTTATAAATAGGTAGTGAATCTGATTCTAGATTATAATTTTCCAATACATAAGGTTCCGGTAAACTTGCCATATAATTAACGGAAGCAAATTTGCCGTCAATGGTCGTTTTAGAATCTGAGCGACTATAGAAGAAACCATTATTATCTAGTCGATTTAATATCAATTCTTCTACCCGTTCTGTATTTACATTTGAAAAATAAACAGGCTCTTCGCCAAATGATTTATTTAAGAATTTATAAAAAAATCCAGGTTTTTCACGTTGCGCCTTGTAATGAAAAAATAGGGCTGGTTTCATCCCTAAAAAAGTAGTGTTTGGGTTCGGTTCTATTAAATTGAATAATTCTGTTTTAACCTCTTTAATGTCTTTTAAATCACTTACTGTTTCTAGTTCAAGTTCGGCACCGGTGTATAATTGTTCTCCTTCGGGTAAATATTTCTCTATACCGCATGAATAGATGAGCAAGAAAACCAAACTGAATACTGTTTTATATGTATAGTTGTTATTTTTCAATAGTGTAAAATCAATTATTCTTTACTTTTTCTTTTTTAAGCTCTTCTTCTTTTGAAGGTTTATTTACGATATTTTCCGTTTTCAACGGACTAAATAATTGACTGAATTTATTGAATTCACGGTCGAAAATAAATGCTACACCAGTAATGATCAATTGACCATCGATAATATTCTGATATTCCTGTCTTCTAAATCCTTTTAATCTATATGTGCCTTCTTCAGTCAGTAAATACTCTAACGTTACATTACCAATTAAAGGTGTTGCCGTATCGCTTGATGAGGTACTGCCTTCTACATCGACGGCACTACCTGCGGTAACAATTAATCTATCATCAAAAAGCTTTTTACTGGCATTTATATTAAGTTGGGTTCGGCTTTGTAGGGTACCACTTTCATAGTCATCAAAGCTATCTAAATCAAAGCCTAGTTCAAAACCAGTATTACCTAACAGTTTGTTCGAAATGGAAGTTAGTTCACTAGAAAGAACTTTGTTTACATTATTTCGTGCAATAGATATTGCACCGCCAGAACTACCATCACTACCTGTAGTAGGGTAAAATCGCTTGAGAGCCAATAATGAAAATACCTGCTTATTCAATTCAGATTCTTGTTGGTTCAGTTGTTGAATACGGCCATAGACAGCACCACCAAAATTACCTCTAGCATTTTCGGGCATATCCAATGCGAAAGACAGTTCGGGTTGCATAAGCTGTCCATCTATATTTAAATAAACCAAAAAGGGTGCTGATTGTTGGTAAGAACCCGATACACTGCTATCTTGACCATAACTAATGGAAGACATTAGAGAAGCGGCCGAAGTTTCAATCTCGTAAATAGCGGTCACGTCCATTTTGGCATCGTAAGGATCGCCACTCCAAACAATACTACTGCCTTTTTGTAATTTGAATTCGCGACTTACCAAATTATATAAACTGGTTCGGTAAAAACCTGAATTAAGTTCTAATCTTCCCGATAATCTAATGTCTTGGTTTGGATCAATATTTAAGTTAAGAATCGCTTCTCCTGAAGCTTGTAATTTATCTTGTGTCTTTTCATCTAGAACAATGGTGAATGTGGCTTCATTGGCAATTTCTAAGGTGGTGTTGATATCCATACCTGCGAAAAATGAATTTGACTCCTCGCCGTCGTTACGTGTCAATATAGCATCAGGATTTTCTCTGTTTACGAAAATGACCACACCGTCACGTTCTTGTATATCTAATTGGTCTTGTGGTACTAAATATGTTAGGTCAGTAATATCTCTAACTCTAAGTTTCCCATTTATAACGGGCATTTCTAAATTACCACCAACTATTAAATTAGCACGTATACTAGCAATACCATACACTAATTCATCATCACCTTTTTTAGAATCTAATACTCTAAATTTATCGGTCTTAATGGTAAGGTCAAAACCAGGATTTAGTATGTTTTTCGTTATAATTCGCCCATCTAAAGTTAGTGTGCCTTGGTTGACATCATCAATTTTGAAGCTATCCAATGTTATCTCATCTTGATTTATATCTATTGCTTGATTATTAATTATTAAAGCAGTTTTGTAAGAAGATAGGCTTAAACCGAAATCATTAAAGTTCAGCCTTCCAGAATATTTCGGTTCTGAAAGTGTTCCTTTTAGAAGTAAGCTTCCATCAATATATCCTTTAGCATCTGTAAGTTGGTCTTTAGCAACCCCTTGTATTATACTGGCTTCCAATTTTTGAATGTCAAGCTCCATATTTAGTTCTGCGGAAGTTTCTTTTGCCGAATAATCGCCAGTTAAGGTCAAATTGGCCGCACCATCTTTTAATGCTAAATCAAAGTCATATTCAGACAGTGATTTTGATGAAGCATCTAGAGTTAAGGTACCAAACGGATTTGACATTATCTGAAAATCTTTGATATCAATATCAGCCACTAAACCTGAGGCGCCATAGGGATTAAGTATTACGAAACTTCCCTCAACTTTTCCTTTTGCCAAAGCTTCGTCAGGATTTAAAAAACTTAGAAAAGTCTGTAATTGAAAGTTTTCAAAAAGTATGCCTATATGGTCGGTTTCCATTTTGGGAACCTTAGTAGAAATTTCTAATTTTTGGAAATTTCTGCTCAGTTTAATATTTTGAAAATCGGTGTAAGATTCGGCAATTACAATATTATTATTTTCGGGTATTCCCCATTGTTTATTGTTAAGTATCAGATTATCAGGATGTATATGCAGATTCAGTGTATCTTTTTGAAATACTAGTGAAGATGAAATATGCA
>TARA_R110002051_G_scaffold38764_3_pt1 | contig 10772 bp, 9 predicted proteins | sample TARA_R110002051 | Tara Oceans TARA_R110002051 (sample SAMEA4397023) | marine metagenome | biome: Polar Biome; feature: [MES] marine water layer (ENVO:01000295) within the mesopelagic zone...; material: water (ENVO:00002006), including particulate matter (ENVO:01000060) such as......
TCGCAGCAGCGTCGACTTCCCGCAGCCGGAGGGACCGACGAAGATGACGAACTCGCCGTCCTGGACGTCGAGATCGATCCCCTTCAGCACCTCATGGGTGCCGAAGGCCTTGCGGATGGAGGTCAGTTGCAGCGAACCCAAGGGCGTCTTCCTTCAAACTGTGACCGGCTTACAGAATGACCGGCGCGCCGGTCCGCACGCTCTGGTCGGCTGCCAGGCAGATGCGCAGCGACTGGACGGCATCATCCATGTGGCGGTCGAGATCGATGTCCTCGCGGATGGCTTTGAGCACATAGGCCTGCTCCAGGTCGCAGAGATCCTGGTGCCCCGGCTCGCCGGCCATGGCCAGATCCTCGTCCGGGCGCAGGAATTTTCCGTCCGGGCCGGTCTCGGCGGTATGGAGGCGGATCACCGAGGTCTTGGTGTGGGTGTCGATGTCGTCGGACTTGGCGTTGGGATCCATGACGATCGAGACGGAGCCCTTCGGCGACATCACGTCCTTCACGAAGAAGGCGGTCTCGGAGATCATCGGGCCCCAGCCGGCCTCGTACCAGCCGACCGAGCCGTCGTCGAACATCACCTGCAGATGGCCGTAGTTGTACATGTCCGGCGCCACCTCGTCGGAGAGGCGGAGGCCCATGCCGCGCACCTGCACCGGCTTGGCGTCGGTGATCTGGCACATGACGTCGACATAGTGGACGCCGCAGTCGACGATCGGTGAGGTCGTCTGCATCAGCGCCTTGTGGGTTTCCCAGGTTGGGCCCGAGGACTGCTGGTTGAGGTTCATGCGGAAGACGTAAGGCGGCCCGAGCTTGCGGGCCTCCTCGATCAGCCGCATCCAGGAGGGGTGATGGCGCAGGATGTAGCCGATCACCAACTTGCGGCCGGCCGCCTTCGCGGCGGCCACGACGCGCTCGGCATCGGCCACCGTCGTGGCCAGCGGCTTCTCGACGAAGACATGGCAGCCGGCCTCGAAGGCCATGACGGCATAATCGGCATGGCTGTCGGAATAGGTGCAGATCGAGCAGAGGTCCGGCTTCAGTGCGGCCAGCGCCTCCGGGAAGGAGGGGTGGATGGTGTAGCCCTGCAGTTCCTCCGGCAGCGTCACCTCGGACCGATTGACGAGGCCGACGATCTCGAAGCCCGGATCATTGTGGTAGGCCAGCGCATGGCTGCGGCCCATGTTGCCGAGGCCGGCGACGAGGACGCGGACGGGTTTGTCTGAAGAACTCACTTCACTGCTCCGGAGGTAATGCCGCGGATCAGCTGCCGCGAGAAGATGACGTAGAGGACGAGCACCGGCAGGATCGCCAGCGACAGCGCCGAGAGCACTGCGTTCCAGTTGGTGACGTACTGGCCGATGAACATCTGGGCGCCCAGCGTGATCGTCTTCGTCGCCTCGCCCGGTGCCAGGATCAGCGGGAACCACAGGTCGTTCCAGATCGGGATCATGGTGAAGACGGCGACCGTCGCCATGGCGGGGCGCACCAGCGGCAGCACGAGGCGGAAGAAGATCGCGTATTCGGACAGCCCGTCGATGCGCCCGGCGCTCTTCAGGTCGTCGGAGACGGTGCGCATGAACTCCGAGAGGATGAAGATCGCGAGCGGCAGGCCCTGCGCCGTGTAGACAAGGACCAGCGCGGTCAGCGTGTTGACGAGCCCCGTCGCCACCATGCCCTGCAGGATGGCGACCGTGCCGAGGCGGATCGGGATCATGATGCCGAGCGCCAGATAGAGGCCCATCATCATGTTGCCGCGGAAGCGGTATTCGGAGAGCGCGAAGGCCGCCATGGCGCCGAAGAGCAGCACCAGCGCGATGGAGACCACCGTGACGATCATGCTGTTCTGGAAGTATCCGAGGAAATCGCCCTGGCTCAGCACCGTCTCGTAGCCGATCAGACTGAAGGTCTTGGGCGTCGGCAGCGCCATGGGGTCGCGGAAGATCGCATTGCGGCTCTTCAGCGAGTTCACCAGCGTCAGGAACACCGGAAACAGCGCGATCACCGTGTAACTTATCAGCGCCAGATGGATCAGGCTGCTGCGGATCGGCGAGGAGCGGGCTTTCGACATCGGCGGCTCCTTTTAGAACTGGTAGCGGCGGATGCGCCGCTGGATGACGAAGAGATAGAGCGAGACGCCGGCGAGGATGATCAGGAACATGACGGTCGCGATCGTCGCCCCCATCGGCCGGTTGCCCATCTGGTTCTGGAAGCCGAAGAAGGTGCGGTAGAGCAGCGTGCCGAGGATGTCGGTCGCGCCATCGGGTCCGCCGAGCGCCCCCTGCACCGTGTAGATCAGGTCGAAGGCGTTGAAATTGCCGACGAAGGTCAGCACCGAGATGATGCCGATCGAGGGCAGGATGAGTGGCAGCTTGATCTTCCAGAACTGGCCCCAGCCGGTGATGCCGTCAATTTCCGCCGCCTCCAGCACTTCATCCGGGATGTTGAGGAGCGCTGCATAAATCAGCATCATCGGAATGCCGACATACTGCCAGACGGAGATCAGCGAGACGGTGACCAGCGCGCTTTCCGGCTTGCCGAGCCAGGGGCCGAACAGGGATTTTAGGCCGACGAGATCCATCAGGCCGGGGGCGATCCCCCAGATCGGCGAGAGAATGAGCTTCCAGATGAAGCCGACGATGACGAAGGAGAGCAGCGTCGGCACGAAGATGGCGCTGCGGTAGAAGGCGGCAAACCGCAGGCCCGGCAGCGACAGCATGGCGGCGAGCGCAATCCCGATCGGGTTCTGCACGGCCATGTGGATGAGGAAGAAGATCGTGTTGTTGTAGAGCGCGTTCCAGAAGTCGGCGGCAAGCCGCGGATCGCCGAACAGCCGCTGGAAGTTGGCAAGCCCGACGAAGGCCATCGTGCCGTCAACCACGTTGAAGAGCGACAGCCGCAGCGTCTCGACCAGCGGCAGGATCATCACCGCCGTGTAGACGAGGAAGGCCGGCGCGAGGAACACGAGAATGTGCCAGCGCACGGGGCGCCGGGGCACAGTCGTCTGCGTCTCTGCGATGTCAGGCTGGTTCATCATGGGGTCCCGGAACGGCGGCTTCGGTCGAACTTATGGCAATGCCCCTCATCCGGCTACCGCCCTCTTCTCCCCGTCTCGAAGGGGAGAAGAGAGATGCCGCGCCGTCGCCGGCGATCTCGACGATTAAACGAGGCAAGTCCCCTCTCCCCGCACGCGGGGAGAGGGTCAGGGTGAATGGCAGTAGAAAAGCTTAAGCGCCTCTTACTGCTTCGGCTTGTACCAGCTGTCGAGGCCCTTCTGGGTCTCTTCGCCGGCCTGTTCCGGTGTCATCGTGCCGTTGATGACGTTCGCCGAGACGCGCCACATCTCCAGATCGAGGTTCGGATCGCCACGGCCGACGATGGCCGCGCTCGGGCGGATCGTCGTTTCGCAGTTCTGGCGCCAGGAGACGAATTCCTGGGCGAGCTCATCCTGCATCACCACCGGGGTCGTGTTCAGGCTGAAGAAGCCGGGGGCGGAGTTGGCGTAGAGATCGGCAAACTCCGGCGAGGCGACCCAGGTCAGGAAGGTTTTAGCTGCTTCGGCATTCTCGCTCTTGGCGTTAAGGCCGATACCGATGTCGTTGTGGTCAGAAATGTAGCACTGGTCGCCCTCGGCCTTTACCGGCGGCGGGAAGGCACCCATTTCGAAATCGGCCTGGCTCTTGAACGGCGCAATCTCCCAGGAACCTGCCGGATAGATGGCGGCACGGCCCAGCGTAAAGAGGTTCTGGCTGTCCGGATAGGTCTGCGCCTCGAAGCCGTCGCCGAGGTAGTCCTTCCACTTTGCAAGCGTCGCATAGGGCTCGACCCACTGGGCGTCCGTCAGCTTCTCAGTGCCCGCGATCAGTGCCTTGCGGCCTTCCTCGCCCTTCCAGTAGTTCGGACCGATGTTGTAGTAGCCCATGGTCGCGGCTTCCCACTGGTCCTTGGTGCCCATGGCCAGCGGAATGTAGTTGCCGTCTTCCTTGAACTTCTCGAGGACGGCGAAGAACTCGTCTTCGGTCTTCGGCACCTCGACGCCGACTTCCTCGAAGGCGGCCTTGTTGTAGATGAAGCCGTGGATGACGGAGGCCATCGGTACGCAGAAGGTGGTCGAACCATCGTCGGTGGTCCAGGCGGACTTGGCGACGTCGGAGAAGTTCTCCATGCCCGGCAGGTCGGTCAGCGGCGCAAGCTGGCCCTTCTCGAACATCGCAAGCGTCAGGTCGAACGGCCGGCAGGTGATCAGGTCGCCGGCGGTACCGGCCTCGAGCTTGGCGTTGACGGCCGAGTTGTATTCGGTCGGCGCCATCGGGGCAAACGTCACCTTGATGTCGGGATGCTTGGCCTCGAAGGCCGGGATGATCTTCTCCTGCCAGATCGGCAGGTCGTCGTTGCGCCAGCTCTCGATGGTGAGCGTCGTCTCCTGCGCCCAGGCCATGCCGGCCGGAGCCAGCACGGTGGTGGCAAAGAGCATGCCTTTCAGTATGCGGGTCATGTCGTTCTCCCTCTTGTTCGCGCTTTCAGGCGCGTTTGTGGAACTCTTGTGTCTCGTCGAACTCGGCCAAGGCCGGCCTCAGGGCATCGCCCGACCGGGCAAGTGCTGCCCGTGCGGCATCGGCATCCGGCGCCCCGGAGGCGAGCAGCACCGCCACCTTGACGGAACCGGCGGCCGTTTCCAGCAACTGCGCCGCTGCGGCGCCCTCGATGCCGGCGATCTCCGCCACCATGCGGGCGGCGCGGACGCGCAGCTTCTCGTTGTCTGGATGAAGATTGACCATATGGCCATCGTGAACATGGCCGAGCTTTACGCCGGCAAGCGTCGACAGCATGTTGAACGCGATCTTCTGGGCCGTGCCGGCGCCCATGCGCGTCGAGCCGGCAATCACCTCCGGCGGCGTCTGCAGGAGGATCGATACGTCGGCATGCGCAAACAGCCTGGCCCCCGGATTGTTGGCGAGGGCGACGACCTTGGCACCGCGGCGGCGCGCTTCCTCTGCAATGGCCAAAGCCGAAGGCGTCGAGCCGCTGGCGGAGACGCAGATGACGCAATCGCCGGGCTCGACGATGGCCGCATCCTTGCGCGCCTGCTCGACATCGTCCTCGGGCGCGCCGGCCAGATCCGTCAGGCTTGAAACGCCACCGGCGAGCAGGATGACGATCTGGTCCTTGGCGATGCCATAGGTGCCGGGCAGTTCGAGGGCATCTGCCATGGCCATCAATCCGGAACTGCCGGCACCGGCATAGACGAGCTTGCCGCCGGAGCGGATGGCCTGGGCGACAAGTTCTGCGCCTGCTTCAAGGTCGGGAATCGCCGCTTCGATGGCCGCGGCAGCAGCCTGCTGCCCCGATGCGAGAAGCGCCAGAATCTCACGAGGCGGTCGGGCATCAAGCCCTACCGCTTTCTCATGCCTGGCTTCGGTGGCAGTTCTGCTCATCCGTTTCTCCCTCTGGCAAAATGATGCCAAAAAAATACCAATTGTCCAGCCGCAAAATTAACATTTATGAAGAAGGCGTGAACCCCGTCGCCAGGCTTGCAATTTAGACCAAGCCAATCAATTACTTGCCTCCTCCACCAGACCTCCTGACGTAATCGGTATTGGTAATTGGTATTTTTTTGGTATCTTATCCGCGGAGGTCGATGATGACGGACTATTTTATCGGGATCGATGGCGGCGGCACGAGCTGCCGGGCAGCCGTTGCGGCAAGCGACGGGCGCATCCTCGGCCGTGGGCGCAGCGGCGCTTCCAATATCCTGACCGATCCCGACACGGCCCTGCGCCATATCGAGGAGGCGGCGCGGCTGGCGCTGGTGGAGGCCGGCCTTGCACCTGATCTCCTTTCGAAAAGCTCCGCGCTGCTCGGCGTTGCCGGCAACAATGTCGGCGATGCGGTCTCCTATGTCTCGGCGCGACTGCCCTTCCAGCAGGCGCAGATCGTCTCGGACGGGCTGATCGCCCTGCAGGGGGCGGTGGGCGACGCGGACGGCGCGATCGCGATCGTCGGTACCGGCACGATCTTCATCGCCCGCCACCATGGCAATCTTCACTATCTCGGCGGCTGGGGTTTCCAGGTCGGCGATCTCGGCGGCGGTGCACGTCTCGGCCATGCTGCCCTTCAGGAGAGCCTGCTGGCGCATGACGGGATCCGCCCGAAAAGCACCCTCACCACCTCGATCCTCGACGAATTCAGCCACGATCCGACCAAGGTCGTCGACTTCGCGCGGTCCGCGCATCCGGGCGAATACGGCCGCTATGCGCCCCGCGTGGTGCAGTTTGCAGCCGACGGCGATCCGACGGCGCTGCGGCTGATGGGCGAAGCGGCAAAGCATGTCGACGATGCGCTGGACGCCATCGTGAACCTGACGGGCGGCGATGGCCGGCTCTGCCTGCTGGGCGGGCTGGCGCATGTGTACCCGGCCTATCTGGCGGATCGTCACCGCAACCGCCTTGCCGAACCGCTGGCAGACGCCTTGACCGGCGCCGTCGCCCTTGCCGTGCAGAGCTTTCAGCGGGAGGCGGTCGGCCCATGAGCGACACGCTTGCCGCCATCCTGCCGCTCGCCAGCCTGCAGTCCGCAAGTGCCGGCCCGCTCTACCTGAAGCTCCGGCAGACGCTGGAAGAGGCGATCAGCTCCGGGCGACTTGGCCATGGCGCGGCGCTGCCAGCCGAGCGGGATCTTGCCGAATACGCCAGTGTCAGCCGCGTCACGGTTCGCAAGGCGGTGGACGATCTTGTCCGCGACGGGCTTTTGATGCGCCGCCAGGGCTCCGGCACCTTCGTCGTGAAACCGGTCGCGCGCGTGCAGCAGCCGCTTTCCCAGCTCACCTCGTTCACCGAGGACATGGCGCGCCGCGGGCTTGTGACGCGATCGGAATGGCTGGAACGGGGCCTCTTTCCGCCTTCGCCGGAAGAGACGATGATGCTCGGCCTGACGGCCGGAACCATGGTGGCGCGGATCGGCCGGCTTCGGATTGCCAACGATCTGCCGCTGGCGATCGAACGCGCAAGCCTCTCGGCCGAGTTCCTGCCGGATCCGGATGCGGTCACGTCGTCGCTCTATGCGCAACTGCAGAAGAAGGAGGCGCGTCCGGTGCGGGCGATCCAGCGGATATCCGCCTGCAACCTGAAGGACCCGGACGCCGGGCTGCTGGCCGTTCCGGTCGGCGCCGCCGGCCTTTCCATCGAACGCATCTCCTACCTTGCTTCCGGGCGGGTGGTGGAGTTCACGCGGTCCCTTTACCGCGGCGATGCCTATGACTTCGTCGCCGAGCTCACGCTGGGAGAATAAGCAATGCAGACCCACATGCGCCAGGAGATCAACGAGATACCGGAGGCGGTGGCACGGCTGCTCGACCAGTCGGGCGCCGACCTTGCCGCTGCCGGGCGTGCATTGAGGGAGCGCGATCCGGCCTTCCTCGTCACCATCGCCCGCGGATCTTCGGACCATGCCGCAACCTTCATCAAATATGCCATCGAGCTGACCACGGGCCGGCCTGTCGCCTCGCTCGGCCCGTCGCTTGCCTCGATCTACCATGCACCGATGAAGCTTGCAGGGGGCGCCTCGATTGCCATCTCGCAGTCCGGCAAGAGCCCGGACATCGTCGCCATGGCGCAGGCAGCCACCGATGCCGGCGCGCTGAGCATCGCGCTCACCAACACGCTGCAATCGCCGATCGCCGATGCCTCCAGCCATGCAATCGACATCCAGGCGGGTCCGGAACTCGCGGTGGCGGCGACGAAATCCTACTTCAACTCGATCGTCGCGGGCCTCGCCGTCCTGGCGGAATGGGTGGATGACGATGCGCTGCGGTCGGCGCTTCGTGATCTTCCCACCGTCTGCCGCAAGGCGGTGGCGCTGGAATGGAACGATCTTGCCGGCCAGCTCGGCGACGCGGAGTCCCTCTTCATGCTCGGCCGCGGGCCGGCGCTGGCGATCGCCAGCGAGGCGGCGCTGAAGTTCAAGGAAACCTCCAACATGCACGCGGAGGCCTATTCTTCGGCCGAGGTCCTGCATGGGCCTGTTGCCCTGGTGGACTACCGCTTCCCGGTGGTTGCCTTCGCGGCGCGGGACGCGGCGGAAGGCTCGGCGGTGGAAATCGCCGACGGTCTGGCGGACAAGGGTGCGCTGTCCTTCGTCACCTCCGCCAATGCACGCAGGGCGACCGCGCTTCCCTTCGTGGCAACCGGCCATCCCCTTACCGACGCGCTCTGCCTCATCCTGCCGTTCTACGGTTTCGTGGAGGCCTGGTCGCGGTCGCGCGGCTTCAACCCCGATGCCCCTGCCGCCCTCAAGAAGGTGACGGAGACGAAATGACCCTTTCGGCAATCCGCGGCGCACGCATCTTCGACGGCGAGACCTGGCACGAGGACGCAGCGCTCGTCGTCTCCGGCGGCCGGGTGACCGCCATCGTTGCGGAGGCGGAGATCCCCGCCGACGCCGAACTCGTCTCCTCCGGGGGCGGCATCCTCGTGCCGGGCTTCGTCGACCTGCAGGTCAACGGCGGCGGCGGCGTGATGCTGAACGACCAGCCGACCGTCGAGGGCTTGCGCACCATCTGCAGAGCCCAAGCCCGCTTCGGGACAACGGCCCTCTTGCCGACGCTGATCACCGACACGCCCGAAACGACGGCGGCCGTCATCGCCGCCGGGCGGCAGGCCGTTGCACAGAACATGCCTGGATTTGCCGGATTGCATCTGGAAGGCCCGCATCTTTCGCTGGCGCGCAAGGGCGCCCACGACCCGGCGCTGATCCGCCCGATGGACGCGGCGGACCTCGATCTCCTCCTGTCGTGCCGGGACGTCTTCCCGGCGATGATGATCACGGTGGCGCCGGAAAACGTCACGGAGGAGCAGGTCTCCCGGCTTGCCGCAGCCGGCTTCGTCCTCAGCCTCGGCCATACCGACGCCGGCTTCGACACCGTCGAGCGCTATGCGAAGGCCGGCGCCAGCACGGTGACCCATCTCTTCAACGCCATGAGCCCGCTTGGGCATCGGGAACCGGGGATGGTCGGGGCAGCGCTCGACAACGGGCATCTGCACGCCGGGCTGATTGCCGACGGCATCCACGTCCATCCGGCGGCCATGAGCTTGGCGCTGCGGGCAAAGCAGGGACCGGGCCGGATCTTTGTCGTCACCGACGCGATGTCGCCGATCGGTACCGACCTCACAAGCTTCACGCTCAACGGGCGCGAGATCCTGCGTCGCGACGGGCGCCTGACGCTTGCGGACGGCACGCTGGCCGGCGCCGACATCGACATGCTCGCCTCGGTCCATTTCCTGCACCAGACGCTGGCGCTGCCGCTGGAGGAAGCCCTTCGGATGGTCTCGGCCTATCCCGCCGAAGCGGCGCGCCTCGGTCAGCGCAAGGGTGCCTTGAAGCCGGGTTACGACGCCGATTTCGTGCTGCTGACCGACGATCTGCAGATGAAAGGCACCTGGATCGGCGGTGCCGTCGCGCATCGGGTCTAGCTAGGTAGCTGCTGCTGCAAAACGGAGCCTGACCACAAGACCGCGACCAGCCGGTCCGTCGAGCAGCACGAGGCTTGCCCCATGGAGACGGGCGATCTCCTCGACGATCGGCAGCCCCAGTCCGGAGCCCGAGTCATCACTGCGGTCGCCGCGGTCAAAGCGCCGCAGCGCCGCATCGCGCTTCTCCGGCGGGATGCCGGGACCATTGTCCTCGACTTCGAGGACGACCGCACCTGCTTGTCGTGCCACCCGGACCGTCACCTCCGCACCGCGGCCGGCGTAACGCAGGCTGTTGGTGATCAGGTTCTTCAAAAGCTCGCCGATCAGGAGCGGTTCGGCCAGGACATGCACCGCATCCTGCCCTTCGAAACCGAGATCGATCCCCGCTTCAGCGGCGAGCGGCACATGGTCTGCCGTCAGCGACTGCGCCAGGGCCGAGAGATCCGTGTCCTGTAGCGAGGCGGCCCGGGTTGCCGCGTCGATCCTTGCCATCAGCAGCAGTTGCCCGAGGATGCGCTCGCCATCGGCGACGGCCGCGTCTGCCTTTGCCAGGGCCTCTCTCGCGGCCTCCGGATCCGGGGCGCGGGAGGCGATCGCCAGTTGCGTGCGGACGATGGCGAGCGGCGTGCGAAGCTGGTGGCTGGCATTGCCGGTGAAATGGCGCAGTGCCTCGAGCGCCGATTCCAGACGCACCATGAAGGAGTTGACCGTATCGACAAGCCCCTGCACCTCGCTCGGGACCCGCTCCACGATCGGATGGAGGTCGTCGGGACTGCGCTGGGCGATCGCCTCGCTGAAGCGGTAGAGCGGACGAAGCGATACGGTGACCGCCACCCAGACGATCACCGCCGCACCGAGGATCATGAACAGCAGCCTGACCGCCGAGCGGATCAGGATCGTCTGCATCAGCTGCTGCCGGGCAATCGTCGTTTCCGCGACCGTCACGAGGAAGGGCACCGAATTGATCCCCGTCGAGGCCGAGCGTGCCAGCGCCGCGACGCGGATCGGCTCGCCGCGGAAGGTCGCGTTTCGGAAGGCAGCCTCCTGCCCCTCGGCGCGCGGTATCGACGGCAGGTTCTGATAACCGGTGATGAAGGTGCCGGGCGGTCCGTCGACCCGGTAGAAGACCCGATCCTGGGCGGCCGAGGTCAGCATCTCCAGGGCGACATAGGGAATATCGACCTCGAGGTCGCCGTTCTCCGAGACGATCACGCGCTCGGCGATCGCCAGCGCCGAGCCCATCAGCACCCGGTCGGACACTTCGTTTGCCGTCTTCTCCGCCTCCCGCCAGGTATCGGTGAGCGCC
>TARA_R110002051_G_scaffold73975_1_pt1 | contig 10772 bp, 9 predicted proteins | sample TARA_R110002051 | Tara Oceans TARA_R110002051 (sample SAMEA4397023) | marine metagenome | biome: Polar Biome; feature: [MES] marine water layer (ENVO:01000295) within the mesopelagic zone...; material: water (ENVO:00002006), including particulate matter (ENVO:01000060) such as......
AACAGATTCTCATTTAGGGCTACCGGTTATAGAAAAAAGCAAAGCAGAACTTTTAGAAAATGAACTCTATCCTTTTCAAAAATTAGTTGAAGAAGGTGTTGATTCTGTAATGGCAGGACACCTTTCTGTACCCTCATTAACAGCTGACTCCAAATTACCATCAAGTATCAATAAAGATATTATTACCGGAGTTTTACGAAATGAAATGGGCTTTGACGGAGTAGTTATTTCCGATGCTTTAAATATGCATGCCGTTTCTAAAAATTACCCTATTAAAGGAGAATTAGAATGGCTGGCATTTAATGCAGGAAACGATGTTTTATGCTTTGCAGAGCATATTGAAGAAGGTATTCAGATGATTTTAAAAAATGCCTCAGAAACCCAAATCAATAAAAGTCTCGAGCGCATCTGGAAGTTAAAAGAAAAAGCCTTTAACGAAGAAAGTACAATTCAAGAATTGACAGACCCGAGTGCTCTGAACAGAAAAATTGCGGAACGTACACTTACTTTACATCATGGCACTGCGGCCGATATTTCAAAATTCAAAGCTACTAATTTCTGCACCTTAACAATAAAGCGTTTTGGAACCAATCAAACCAACCAAGAAATTTTAGATAACATTTTTGAAATGAGAAATGAAGTTAAAGGTGAGACTGAAATATTACTACTTTTAACTCCTCCTCAAATAAAACCAACTAATAAATTTGGCTTTCTTCAAGAAGAAATAGACTTTATTAATGAGCTTATAACTTCTAAAAATGTCGTTTTCTATCACTTTGGTAACCCGTATGCATTAAAATATTTCAATACAGATAAAACAACCGCTACTGTAATTGCTTATCAGAATTTCAAAGAATTTCAAGATGTGGCAACTGAGCATTTTTTAGGAAACTTCGAAGCAAAAGGAGAATTACCATTTAAACTTGAGAACAGTATATGAATCATTCTGGCTGGTTGAGAGTAATTGCTATTATATTTCCCTATTTTATTTTAGTAGGGTTGTTTCAATTTGCTGGAGCAGTAATTGCCGAGGTACCCTTTAGTAATCCGGAATTTCAGGAATCTACCACTCAGCATTTAATCATGATTACTTTTTCCTTTTTAGGAACCATGTTGCTAATATGGCTATTCATGAAATTTGTTGACAAAGAACCTTTCATAGAAGTAGGCTTACAAATAAAGAATAAAGGAAAGGATATTGTAATTGGCACCATCTTTGGCTTAACAATAATGTTTTTAGCATATTTAGGACTATCGTTAACAAATGAAATTGTTTTTGATAAACTGAATTTTAACTTTTCTGAATTATTTTATACCACCTTGCTTTTTGTACTTGTAGCTGTTTTAGAAGAAGTATTATTTAGAGGCTATATTTTAAAAAACTTGATGCTATCCTTCAATAAGTATTTAGCATTAACAATATCTGCTACCCTATTTGCTCTAATGCATGGAGCCAACCCAAACATTAGTTGGTTCAGTTTACTAGGTCTGTTTTTGGCGGGCATGGCATTGGGCGCCTCTTACATATACACCAAGAATTTATGGTACCCTATTGCCTTTCATTTCAGCTGGAACCTATTTCAATCATTATTCGGGTTTAACGTAAGTGGTCAAGATATTTACTCTATTATTGAGTTTACTATACCAGTAACCAATAAAATTAACGGTGGTGAATTTGGCTTTGAAGGATCAATTTTTTCACTAGTTACAGAATTGTCATTAGTGTTTTTAGTCATGTATTACTATCAAGTACAAAAGAAAAAACAACCTATCACAAATGAAAATATATAAAATTATTGGTTTAATGTCCGGCACATCTTTAGATGGTCTAGACCTGGCCTACTGTCACATTTGGGAAAAGAAAGGCATATGGGAATTTGAAATCAAAGAAACCAAAAGCGTAGGCTATTCTTCAGAAATGATGAATACTTTGAAAAATGCTATTGACCTATCTGCTGAAAAACTAATTGAACTTCACAATACCTATGGCACATGGCTTGGAGAACAAGCTCTGAACTTTATAATCGATAATAAATTAGAAGTAGACTTTATTGCTAGTCATGGCCACACTACGCACCACCGTCCAGAAATGGGACTTACTTTCCAAGTAGGATCAGGACAACATTTAGCAAATGTAAGTGGCATAAAAGTAATTGCTGATTTCAGAACAAATGATATTGCCCTTGGGGGGCAAGGTGCACCCTTAGTTCCTATAGGTGACCGCATATTTTTTAATGAGTATGATTACTGCTTAAATCTTGGTGGTATTAGCAATATATCTTTTGACGTAAAAGACAAAAGAATAGCCTATGATATTGGTTTAGCTAACATGATACTCAACTACATCACCAGAAAAGTTGATTTAGAGTATGATGAAGATGGTAATCTTGCCCGAAGTGGCCAGGTAAATGCTGAAATGCTTAAAGAATTAAATGGTCTTCAATATTATTTATTACCACATCCTAAATCTATTGGTTACGAATGGTTTTTAGCTGAGGTTGTTCCTATTGTTGAGAATACTGATGATTCTATTGAAAATTTACTTCATACTAGCATTCACCATATATGTGATAAAATAGCACAACAAATTCAACTAAATTTTAAACATAACAAACAACAATTACTAGTAACCGGCGGCGGTGCACTAAACTCTTTCTTGATAGAAACATTACAGCAAAAATTGGGTGACACCACTAAAATAGTAATACCAGAAAAAATCATCATAGAATTTAAAGAAGCCTTGGTATTCGCTTTAATGGGCGTTTTAAGATCGGAGCAATTAACAAATGTACTTTCATCTGTTACGGGAGCAAAGAAAGATTCTTCTAGCGGAGTATTGTTCATACCCAATTGAACTTTTTTACCTAATTTACTTGATAATCGAAATTTAGCATCCAGAGGTTTCCCTCTTTTTTAAATTAATATTTATCTGAAATTATCCTTGGTTCGTACTAAGAATATTCTCTTAATTAAAATAGCATTAAAAATGTCAGAAAAACAAAAGAAAGCAACGGCTTACTGGAAAGAAAATGTAAGGTATCTTTTTATACTATTAACGATTTGGTTCGTAGTATCGTTTGGTGCAGGCATTCTTTTTAAAGATGCTTTAGACTCTATTAGAATTGGAGGTTTTAAACTAGGCTTCTGGTTTGCACAACAAGGGTCTATTTATGTTTTTGTTATTTTAATTTTCGTTTATGTAAGGCTCATGAACAAACTTGATAAGAAATATAACTACAACGAATAACACCAAATATACCAACCATCAAAAAACCAAAACATGAGTGTTCAAACTTGGACTTATATTTTAGTAGGGGTAACTTTTGCCCTATATATCGGAATTGCGATTTGGTCTAGGGCCGGATCAACAAAAGATTTTTATGTTGCCGGCGGCGGTGTGTCACCACTAGCAAATGGCATGGCTACAGCAGCCGATTGGATGTCTGCAGCATCATTCATTTCAATGGCTGGTATAATTTCTTTTGCTGGCTATGACGGCTCTGTATACCTTATGGGCTGGACAGGAGGTTATGTGCTATTGGCACTTTTGCTTGCCCCATACTTACGTAAATTTGGCAAGTTCACCGTACCCGATTTTATTGGTGATCGTTACTATTCTAAGACAGCACGTATAGTTGCTGTTATTTGCGCATTGATTGTATCTTTTACATACGTTGCAGGACAAATGCGTGGCGTAGGTGTGGTCTTCTCCAGATTCCTTCAAGTAGACATAAATACAGGAGTAATAATAGGGATGATTATTGTATTATTCTATGCTGTTTTAGGGGGAATGAAAGGCATCACCTATACACAAGTTGCTCAATATTGCGTATTGATTTTTGCTTTTATGGTACCGGCCATATTTATTTCTATACAAATGACCGGAAACCCTATTCCACAGTTAGGCATGGGCTCAACCCTTAATGATGGCTCTGGCACTTTTCTATTAGATAAATTGGACGGACTATCTACAGAATTAGGATTCAATGAGTATACCGATGGCTCAAAATCTATTACAGATGTTTTCGCCATTACACTCGCTTTAATGGTTGGCACAGCGGGTTTACCACATGTTATCGTTAGATTCTTTACCGTTAAAAAAGTTAAGGATGCTCGTAAATCTGCCGGGCTAGCGTTACTGTTAATCGCTATTTTATATACCACCGCGCCAGCTGTTTCTGTATTTGCAAAAACCAATTTAATTAATACCGTTAGTAACGAAGAATACTCAAACATGCCCGTTTGGTTTAAAAATTGGGAAGAAACGGGATTATTATCTTTTGATGACAAAAATGAGGATGGTAAAATTCAATATGTAGCTGATAAAAACAAGAATGAACTTACCATTGATAATGACATTATGGTATTGGCCAATCCAGAAATTGCTGATTTACCAGCTTGGGTAATAGCACTAGTAGCAGCAGGCGGACTTGCGGCAGCGCTTTCTACCGCAGCCGGACTTCTATTGGTAATTTCCGCATCAGTTTCTCATGATTTGGTAAAGAAAGTTTTTAAACCTAATATTTCAGATAAAGCAGAGCTATGGGTAGCTAGAGGTGCTGCAACAGTTGCCGTAGTTATTGCAGGCTATTTTGGTATTAATCCGCCAGGCTTTGTCGCAGCGGTTGTGGCATTGGCATTTGGCTTAGCAGCAGCATCATTTTTCCCTGCCATAGTTCTAGGTATATTTTATAAGAAAATGAATAAGGAAGGAGCAATAAGTGGAATGGTAGTAGGTATTATACTTATGCTATTCTACATGACCAAATTTAAATTTGGTTGGTTTGGTGGCGGTACCGCTACAGATTGGTGGTTTGGTATTTCTCCGGAAGGGTTTGGTAGTATCGCCATGATCGCTAACTTTATAGTAGCAATTATTGTATTGCAATTTACCCCAGAGCCACCAGAAGATGTTCAAGAAATTGTAGAAAATATAAGAATACCTAGTGGTGCCGGTGAAGCCACAGGACATTAACACAAACAAATCAACATTTAACAACAACCAAAAGGCAGCAACACCTTTTGCATATTAAATTAACGCATACCATGAGTAATTACCACATTAAACATTTGGAGGAGTATTATCAAGTCTACCGAAAATCGGTTCGTAATCCTGAAGCGTTTTGGGAAGAAATTGCCGAAGAACATTTCGTATGGCGTAAGCGGTGGGACAATGTTCTAAGTTGGGATTTTAAGAAACCTGAAATAAAATGGTTTGAAGGTGCTAAACTAAATATTACCGAAAATTGTTTAGATCGCCATTTACCAACAAGGGGAGACAAAACAGCAATTATATTTGAACCGAACAATCCAAAAGAAGAAGCACTTCATATAACGTATAGGCAGTTCCACGAGCGAGTTTGTCGTATGGCAAATGTACTATTGGATCATGGCGTAAAGAAAGGTGACCGTGTTTGCATTTACCTTCCAATGATTCCTGAACTTTCTGTAGCCCTATTGGCATGTGCCCGTATTGGCGCTATACATTCCGTAGTATTTGCAGGGTTTTCTTCACACGCCTTAGCAACACGTATCAATGATTCTGATTGTAAACTTGTAATTACATCAGATGGTTCGTTTCGTGGTAGCAAATCAATTGACCTTAAAGGAATTGTAGACAAAGCTTTGGAAGGATGCCCAGAAGTTGCAAATGTTTTAGTGGTAAAACGTACGGGAACCGAAATTAATATGGAGCAAGCTAGAGATAAATGGCTACAACCATTGTTAGATGAAGCCTATGCAGATTGTGTTGCCGAAATTATGGATGCTGAAGATCCTTTATTTATTCTATATACTTCAGGTTCTACAGGCACACCTAAAGGGATGGTACATACTACTGCAGGTTATATGGTATATACCGCCTATACCTTCAAAAACGTATTTCAATATAGAGAACATGATGTTTATTGGTGTACAGCAGATATTGGGTGGATAACCGGTCATTCTTATATTGTTTACGGACCGTTAGCTAATGGAGCAACTACATTGATGTTTGAAGGCGTGCCTTCTTATCCAGATTTTGGTCGCTTTTGGGATGTCATTGAAAAACATAAAGTAAATCAGTTTTACACTGCACCAACCGCTATTAGAGCATTAGCTAAGGAAAAGTTAGAATACCTTGAAAAACATGACCTTTCTAGCCTAAAAGTTTTGGGTTCTGTAGGTGAACCTATTAATGAAGAAGCTTGGCATTGGTACAATAACAATGTAGGTAAAAAGAATAGCCCAATTGTTGATACATGGTGGCAAACAGAAACTGGTGGAATTATGATTACACCAATTCCTTACGTTACCCCAACTACCCCAACATACGCTACATTACCTTTTATAGGAATACAACCTGTTCTAATGGATGAAAATGCAAAAGAAATAAAAGGGAATCAAGTAGATGGTCGCTTATGTATTAAATTTCCATGGCCATCTATCGCAAGAACTATTTGGGGCAATCATGACCGCTATAGAGACACGTATTTTACCGCATATGAGAATATGTATTTTACGGGTGATGGTGCCCTAAGAGACGCAGTGGGTTATTATAGAATTACCGGTCGTGTTGATGATGTCATTATTGTATCCGGCCACAACTTAGGAACTGCTCCAATTGAGGACTCTATAAATGAACACCCAGCAGTAGCAGAATCTGCCATTGTCGGTTTTCCACATGACGTTAAAGGAAATGCCCTTTACGGATATGTTATTTTAAAAGAAGTAGGAGAAAGCAGAGATAGAGAAAATCTAAGAAAAGAAATCAACCAACAGATTACCGAACATGTTGGTCCTATTGCCAAGCTAGATAAAATTCAGTTTGTAACCGGATTACCAAAAACACGTAGTGGTAAAATTATGCGTAGAATTCTACGTAAAATTGCCAGTAATGACACGAGTAATTTAGGTGATACAAGCACATTATTGAATCCGGAGATTGTTCAAGAAATTATGGATAACGCACTATAGTTTATCCTTCGATAAAAAAATATTTGTAATTAATAAAATTCGCCAAGTCCGAAACATCTAGAACTTGGTGAATTTTTATTTTATGGCTTTTATTCTTTAATAAATATTTCTAAATCGTTAAAATTTAAACCAATATTAAAGTAAATGACCAAATCTTATGTTTGATTAGAAAACGCATGATTATTGGCAAATAAAGGTCTCGTTTTAAAGATCATAAATAATACAACCGAAATAAGACCACAGACCCCTAAACCTGCAAAGAGTGCCCAAACGGAATCCTCAATAAAACTACCCACAAAAATAGAAATAGGGATAGATAAAATGGTAGAGATAAAACCAGTTATGGCAGCACCTATACCCGCAATATGACCAATAGGTTCCATTGCAATAGATCGCATATTTCCCCAAATAAATCCTAAACACAAAAACTGCAGTGAAAGAAATAGTAATAAGATAGTAATACTTGGATCTTTAGAGTTAAGAAATAACAAACTATAGGATAAAGCAATTATTGTAAATGCCACAAGTGCAGCAAAAGATAAGTTCCGCATCCCAAAACGCAATACCAAAGTACCGTTCATTAAAGTTGAAAAACCAACCGACAGTGCTAGCCCCGCAAATACATAAGGAAATGTTTCTGTTAAGCCATAAAGTTCTTCAAACACATGTTGTGCTGAACTTAAGTAGACCAAAAAAGAACCTGTAATTAGCCCAGATATCATTGTACAAGAAACAGTTTCCTTGTACCTGAAAATTTCCTTTGTTCCTTTAATAAAGACATTGAAAGAAAAGGGAACCTTATATTCTGGCTTTAATGTTTCTACTTGTCTTTTATAAAACCAAATACCTACCACCAAGGCAAAAAATAATTGCATATAAAAGATACCCTGCCAACCTGTAATACCCATTACAGCTTTACCAATAGCAGGCGCAACCACCGGAACCAGAATAAAGAATGCAGTAACGAAAGACATTATTTTAGCCATATAATCTCCCCTATATGTATCGCGAATAATAGAAATACTTATTGTTCTAGGCGCAGATAGTCCAATACCTTGCAAGACACGCCCAATAAGCATTATTTCAAGATTCGGGGCAAATAAACAAATTATACTAGCTACTAAAAAGACAGTAAAACCTAAGTAAACAATTGGTTTTCTACCAAGACTATCTGACAGCGGACCAAAAAACAATTGCCCTACACCCAAGCCTAAAAAAATCATGGTAACAAGTAACTGATTTTTAGTGGGATCCAAGCTGTTTATAGCTATACCAATATCTGCCATTGCTGGTAAAATAGCGTCAATTGTTAAGGCTACAATAGACATCAATGATGCCATTAAGGCTACAAATTCAAAGTTAGGCTTTACCTGTTCATTCTGCATCCTGCAAAAATAAGGCTTAACAATTCAAGCCATGTTATTAAAAGTTGATTTTTGAGATTATGCTTTTTGAAATTCAAATATGTACTTTTGCAATAAATTGTAATGTATGCTGATTATAGGTATTGCCGGTGGAACTGGTTGTGGAAAAACTACAGTAGTAAATCAAATTATCAATGAATTACCAAATGAAGAAGTTGGGGTAATTTCACAAGATTCTTACTATAACGATCTTTCGCACTTATCTTTAGAAGAAAGAAGAAAAACCAATTTTGACCACCCAAGTTCTATTGATTTTGCTTTACTTGAAAAACACTTGATAGCTCTTAAAAACGGAGAATCTATAGAACAACCCGTTTATTCTTTTTTGGAATGCAATAGAACGGCAAAAACAGTTTTAACGCATCCAACCAAAGTAATAATAGTAGAAGGCATTCTTATCATGACCAACTCTGCCATTAGAAAAATGTTCGATATTAAAATTTTCGTGCATGCAGATACAGATGAAAGACTTATTAGAAGACTTAAAAGAGATGTTAACGAAAGAGGTTGGGATTTAGATGAAACTATAGAAAAATACCAATCTATCATAAAGCCAATGCATGAACAATTCATTGAGCCTACTAAAGAATATGCAGATATTATAATACCTAACAATAAATACAACACAGTTGCAGTTGAAATAGTTAAGAGTATTATCAACGAAAAACTAATGCAAGAATAATGGCCTTCAAAGATTTGAAACAAAAAAAATGGTTTAAAATCATGACCAATATGTATGTATTGGTCTTGTCCGTTTTTGTTGTGTGGATGCTGTTTTTTGACACTAACTCTTTATTAATTCATTTGGAACTTAGAAAAGAGATAAAAAAACTTGAAAAAACTCAAGATTTCTTAAAAGAGGAGATTGCACGGGATAAAAAAATTATTGAAACATTGTCTGATGAAGATGAGTTAGAACGTTTTGCCCGTGAAGAATACTACCTCAAGAAAAAGAATGAAGAAATCTATCTTATTGAATACGAAGACAGTTTAAAACTCAAGAACAAAGAATAGTTTTCATATCCTTTTAATAAGTTTATCACTTTTATTATACTACGTTATAAATGTTCTTCTAACCATTTAATAACTAAAAGTTTAACGCTTTATTAATGAAAACTCTAGGCTTATTCACTTAGTGTTAACAAAAAGCTTTCATTAGCCTCATAAATAATTGTATTTTTACCACCTAACTTACTTTGAACATGGGCAAGATTATTGCTATAGCCAATCAAAAAGGCGGTGTAGGTAAAACTACAACTTCGGTCAACTTAGCTGCCTCGCTAGGTGTATTGGAAAAAAAGGTATTATTAATAGATGCAGACCCACAGGCAAATGCTACTTCTGGGTTAGGTATAGATGTCGATGGTGTTGAATTAGGTTCCTACCAACTTATGGAACATACTAAAACTGCTAGAGAGACAATTATATCTACAACATCGCCTAATGTAGACCTTATTCCTGCACATATTGACCTTGTTGCCATTGAAATTGAATTGGTAGATAAGGATGAGCGTGAGTACATGATGAAAAAGGCGATTATAGACCTTAAAAACGATTATGATTATATCTTAATCGATTGTGCACCATCCTTAGGGCTACTGACCTTAAATGCTCTAACTGCAGCAGATTCAGTAATTATCCCAATCCAATGTGAATATTTTGCATTAGAAGGATTAGGTAAATTATTAAATACGATAAAAAGTGTACAGAAATTACATAATGCCGAATTAGATATTGAGGGCATGTTATTAACTATGTACGACTCTAGGTTACGCCTATCTAACCAAGTAGTTGATGAGGTAAGAAAGCATTTTGGTGATATGGTTTTTGACACTGTAATTCAACGTAATGTTAGATTAAGTGAAGCTCCAAGTTATGGAGAAAGCATTATCAAGTATGATGCTGCCAGCAAAGGGGCAACAAACTATTTGAACATGGCTAATGAAATAGTCAAAAAAAATAAGCAGACGGTTTAAGTATGGCAAAAGCGACAAAAAAACAAGCTTTAGGTAGAGGACTTTCGGCTCTTTTAAAAGATCCGGAAAATGATATAAACACAGCATCTGATAAAAATGCAGATAAAGTTGTTGGTAATATAATTGAACTGGATCTAGACCATATAGAGGTTAATCCATTTCAACCACGTTCCAATTTCAATGATGAACACATAAAAGAATTAGCCACTTCTATTAGAGAACTTGGTGTAATTCAACCTATTACTGTTAGAAAATTAGGTTTTAACGAATTTCAACTTGTTTCTGGTGAAAGAAGGTATCGTGCCTCTAAATTATTAGGTTTAGACACCATACCTGCATATATACGTATAGCCAACGACCAAGAGTCATTAGAAATGGCGTTGGTTGAAAATATACAAAGACAAGATTTAGACCCTAT
>TARA_R110002051_G_scaffold145538_4_pt1 | contig 10771 bp, 6 predicted proteins | sample TARA_R110002051 | Tara Oceans TARA_R110002051 (sample SAMEA4397023) | marine metagenome | biome: Polar Biome; feature: [MES] marine water layer (ENVO:01000295) within the mesopelagic zone...; material: water (ENVO:00002006), including particulate matter (ENVO:01000060) such as......
ACTCCAAATAATATCAATTCTCCACAAGGTGCATCTTTATAGCTCAATTAATCAAGTTGATACAATTATGGTCTTAAACCAACCCCAAGTTGAAGATAAGGGCCTGCCATATAACTCGACATATTAAGCTCGCCAAGTTTATAAGTGCTTAGAGGTAACTCATATCCAGCATGTGCAGAAGTAACAATCCTAAACATTTTATTAAACACAGGAAACGCATAGGCTACCATTACTTCAGATTTGCCCATTATTCCTCTGCTCTTCAAATAGCCATCATAATCCGGTTCTTCAAACAAAATAGGAAAATCAGGCTTTTTGACATTGGTTAAAGTATAACGGATATTTCCATACCCTAAACCGGCAAGTACCCCTAATTCTAGATTTCTCATTTTATATAGCTGGTAACCATAGTTACCATAAAGCCTAACACTATTTAATGTCTGCTCCCTATTTTCATCAGCTATACCTGAATTTGCTATATTAAAAATATCAACTGAATAGATCCACCTTCGGTTTTCTCCGATTATTTTCATTCCCAAATTATTGGGTCTATCCTTAAATGGAGCCAATCCATTGTTTACCAAATAATCATTTAGGCCATCTGGGTTGGTGAAATTGTACCCATAAAAAAAGTGCACTCCAATACCAGCATCGGGGAAGAACAGATTCTGATCCGGCATAGAAATACCCGCTCCCAATCTAAAAAAAGCACCACTTTGCAAGTTGTCAAAGGTAATGTCATTCATTTCCCAAGCCCCTTCAAATGGACTGAAGGAATAACCAAATTTACCAAGTAAACCGACCGTTTCTTCCAAACCTGGCACACTAAAATCGTAGCCAAATTGAAAGCCAATTTCGGTCAAAAACCCACCAAAATTTTGCGTTCCTTTATGAATATTGCGTTCTCTTAAAATAAAGCCTTGGGCTGGTTGCTGTAAGAAGGCTCCAAGGTCATCGACCTTTCTCTGGTTCTTAAGCATTTCAAAATTGACATACCCTGCACCTAAAGACATATAATGAATAAGGTGAAACTTACCTTCCTCTGTGAGCGAATAACCCACATTCATATAAAAACGAGTACTCTTATTGTCTATAATATAATCCCTATAGTAGGAGTTGGCGCCTGTATTTTGGTACAGCTCGAAACCTAAAATAAAATCAGAAAGGCGGTATTGATAACCAATCCCCAAAGTAGAATATCCTCCTCGAAGATTTGATATTCCTTTATCTGAAAGCATTTCATTGAACTCTCTGATATTTGCTCCAGACGAACCGGCCAGAACATAAATCGTAGATCGCTCAGAGACATTGCCCTGTGCATTCAAATTAAAGGCCAATCCCAGCCAAAGCGGTATATATAAAATCCATCTCATAGGGCTATTTAAAGATGCAAAGATATCATTTTAGCTGAGGAATTCAGCAACCGTTTATGCATAAAAATCAACACTATATCAGAGATAATTGATTATTTTGCTATAAAGGTTCTCTGGGGTAAATGGTTTTGATATATAATCGTCCATTCCTGAGGCTTCAAGTTGCTCTTTTACTTCTAGCAAAGAAGAAGCGGTAAGGGCTATAATTGGCACATTCCTTTTTGAAAGCAAGTCGAGTTTACGGATGATTTTAGCTACCTCAAAACCATCCATCTCTGGCATCTGAAGATCCAAAAGCACCAAGTCAAAATCATTTTTGATAAAATGATCCAGGGCAATTTTACCGTTTTCAGCAAATTTGATCTCCCCAACTCCCCATTTGGATAAGTATTTCCTTAACAACACCTGATTAACCAGATTATCCTCAGCTACCAAAATTTTCTTGTCACCAAGTTGCCCATCCATTACTAGGGCTTCGGAAACAGTTTTTAATTTTTTCTCATCCTGAACTTGGAAATTGATGTCAAACCAAAAGGTAGATCCTTCTCCAATTTTGGACTCCAAGTGTATCTCCGTACCGAATAACTTGGTAAGTTTTTTAACAATAGCCAAACCTAAACCTGTTCCTCCATACTTTCTGGTAGTATCTGTACTAGCCTGAGTAAAGGCATCAAATATAGACTTAACCTTGCTAGGGGCAACCCCTATACCTGTATCTTTTACCGTAAACCGGACATTTACCCTGTCATCTTCCTGACTGATAAGCTCCAGGGCTATTTTTATAAAGCCTTTATCAGTGAATTTTATAGCATTACTGATAAGGTTATTGAGAATTTGAGCAATTCGAACAGGATCTCCAATTAGCAACTTTGGTAACGAAAAATCCGGCTCATAAATTATTTCCAAGGATTTATCCCTTATTTGATAACTGTAGGAATGAATTATTCTATTGATGAGGTTTCTCGGTTCAAATGGTACTTTTTCCAGGATCAGTTTCCCTGAATCTATCTTGTTAAAGTCAAGAATATCATTGATCAGACCCAGTAAATTCTCTGCAGAAAACTGCAATGTACGCAGATTTTCAAGTTGATCTTCCCTTGGTTTGTCTTCTATCAAAAGATGAGAAAGTCCAATTACTGCATTCATTGGAGTTCTGATTTCATGACTCATGACTGACAAGAATTGGCTTTTTGCATTTAGCGCAGCTTCAGCCTTTTCTTTGGCTTCAAATAATTCCTTTTGAGTTTCTTTTAATTTGGTAATATCTCTTGCTATTCCGGTATAGTACCTTACCTGATTGTTTTCATCCCGAATTACTTTTCCACTAGAACTAAACACCCTATAGTGTCCACGCTTATGTCTTAACCTGAACTCAAATTCAGGGTGGTCTTCAAAGTATTTTATTGGACGAGAGTTACCGTCCTGCAAAACCTGAGCATCTTCAGGATGCAGATAATCTGTAAAATCACCACTGGTAAATTCATAGGTTTCGTAGCCCAGAAATTGTTTGATATTTGGAGAAACATAACTAAGCTCAAGTTGGGCGGTAATAGAGAATATAATCTCAGTCGACTCTTCTACCAGACTTCTGTACTTAATTTCGCTTTTCTTCAATTCCTTCTTAGCCAAGTACTCCTCTGAAATATCTCTTACAATCCCCAGAACATACTCTAATTTTCCCTCCTTAAAAATGGGTTTGGCCGTCAATTCATAGACGCGCTCAAGATAGGTTATAAGGTCACTAAGCGTTTTTTTCTTTTCTACCGCCTCCGTCACTAAGGGTTCTACGACTTTACGTGTAACGGTGTGCACTTCCTGAATAGTCCTACCTAAAAAATAAGATTTATCAAAACCCCAATTGGTGAAGTTTGAACCCTCAGCAACTAAATACCTATAGTTTTTATCAATTAGAAAAACATTGGTGAAGGGAATATTAGACGCGAGCACTCGGTACCTGTCTTGGATCTTTTCAATTTCAAGCCGGTCCTTTTTCCTTTCTGTAACATCATGAAGTAAACCTTCATACAAAATCACATTCCCCTCTGTGTCAAACACAGGCCGAATTTTATCCTCGACCCATCTGTAACCGCCATCAGCAGACAGCAACCTATACTCTCTATTGTATTGGGTTTTTTCGGGATTGATGAGTTCCTTTTCGAAAATAAGACGATCATCTGGATGGACAAAATCTTTCAGACTAACAGAATCCCTTACAAGATCCTCTGAAACATAACCAAATTGATTAATGTTTTCGGTGATATAGGAAATCTTAAATCTCTCATTAGGTTCTACTTCAAACAATATTGCCGGGCTGTTTTCAATAATCAGCTTGGCCTTTTTTGCCATTTCTTCACGTAGAAGTAAGGTAGTTAGATTCCTCACCAAAAAGGAGTAACCTATTTTCTCAACCTCAACATTTTGTATGGGCTTAACGGAAACCTCAAAAGGTTGAACATTTCCGGTATTGTCCAATATCTGAACTTCCTCCACCCACATCCCATTGGCTGAAGCTTTTTCTATTAAACCCTTGAATGATTTGGAAGGGGCATTGATGATTTGGAAGAAATCAGTAATTTTCCCACCATGGCCGTTTTGAAAAGGCTCTCCCTCAAATATGGCCACCTCATTCATATAAATTACGTTCAGATTAAGATCTGTAACATAAATAGGTTCATTGACTTGGGCTAAAATTTGGGATTCAAAAAGAAGTCTACGCTCTACCGTTTTTTTCTCAGTTATATCATTACAATAACCAAAAACTTCGAGGTTGCTTTTGCTGGTAAGTTGATTTACCTGAATTAGGTAAGAAATATGCTTTTCTTTTCCATTGGAATTGGTAAAAATAAACTCACCTGAAACAGATTTCCTGTTCTGGAGAGCCTCCTGTACTTTAGATTTAACCAGTTCTCTGTCTTTGGCAGGGATCAATTCTAAAAAATCACTTATTTCAATCACATCAATGGACAAGTCCAAATCGAAAATTCGGTTTATCCCTTTAGATAAAAAGATCTTCCTACCTGAATTTTGCAGTCTCCATGAGCCTGACTTGGCCAATACTTCAGTTGAACTAAGTAATTTCTCATTTCTAAACAACTTAGACTTAGTAGAACGGTTGATAAGTGCCGCTCCAAATACATCTGCCAATTGTCTAATCCCAAACCTATTTCTATGGTTGGAATTCCAATGTGGTTGCGGCTTGGAACTACTAAGTGTAAATAATCCCAAAAGATTGTTTTCAGCAAAAATGGGGACTATGATATAAGCTACAAAGCCTAGTTTGTCAGCAATTATAGCCTCAAAAGAGTTTTTATTTTTTAAATTTCTTAAATCGTCAACAGCAATAAAACCAGAAGTCCCTACATTCTCCAAAAATTCTTCCTGTCCCTCTAAGGAAATGGTTCTATTTATCTTTAGCAAACCTGCTTCGGGATTTACCTTGTACTCAAAAAAACATTCAAGTTGTTGTAATTCATGATTTACATAAAAGAAATTGCCATTCTCTGCTTTTTGCGATTTGACAACCATGGACAAAGCCTTCATAAAAACCTTATCCCATTCTTTTTCAGGGGCATTTAAAAAAGCCGTGGACACTTCATTGATCTGTTGATCAAATTCCATTTTACCTTTTAAAATGGCCGCAGCATCTTCTTGACCTATGCTAACAGACCGTTCATTGTCCCAAAAGATTTCATCGTAATCTTTTGAAACAAGTGGCTGATACTTTCCATTTACTATACAAATCTTCCCTTTTCCATGCACAAGCTTACCTTCAAGGGAGATTTGAAAATCAGGATTTTGTGCATGTATATAGTTACAATGCATTTGAGTTTGGTCCTCGTCATTAAAAAATGATATCACTTCATTGACCAAACCATTAAATCCTGACAAACAGGTATCCCATGAATCTCCATCCAGCAATTGGTCTGGCCAATTTTCGGAAGAAAATATTACTTGGTTGTAATCGAATACCAAAAATAGATCAAGGCTTTTCTCATCACCTTGAAAGAGATTTTTATCAAACTCTTCTTTCATGATTAAAATCAGGAATCATCCTGTCACAATACAAAATTAAAAACTGAGAACCAGTCGATTTGGCTCAATAGGATTAATTGTATAAGTTACTAACAATAATTAATTCTCTAACAATTTTGAATAAAAAAAACTTAAATTCAATTAAATCTTGAAACTGTACCAAGCGAAAATACACATCACCAAAGGTGAAACTATCTGAAAATCAGGTATGTTATATCGCTACGGCGATATCAACAAAAAATATAGTTTAAATAGCTTCTAAAAAAGGCTGTGTCTCAGAATTAAGATTACAGAATCCCTCTTTTATTTCACATAAATATTTGTAACCATAAGAAAATCAATACTTCAAAAGCCAAGATAATACAAAAGTGAAGGGCTATGAAATTTGAAATGATTCCAACTCCTAATAGTGGGAAAACCAGGGTTTTTATTACTAATAACCGAAAACTGGTTACGCCAGATCAATTACTATTTATGGAGGTTGCTTCTAAGTAAAAGTAATAATTTATCTTTGTCTCCCTTCTTTATGAGTTCATGACCAATTACAGCCACTGGTCCGGATTTACAACAATCCATACATTTAGACTTCACCAGTTTAAAATTACCTCTGAAATCATCCTCTTTAATGGTATTTTTTATGACTTCAGTGAAAGATTTCGCATCATTTTTCTTACAGTCCTTCCCATTACAAACAAAAACAAATTTCCTTCTTGGTTTCATCGTTTCTTTCTTCTAGCCTCCAAATGCCAATTGCAGTAATATACCACAAATATAAGCACCATAGGTACCCACACCATATCCTAAGACGGCCAGTAATACACCAACTGGTGCTAGTGCCGGATGAAAAGCTGAGGCTACTATCGGTGCAGAGGCAGCCCCGCCTACATTTGCCTGTGAACCTATGGCTACGTAAAAAAAAGGTGCTTTAATAATAAAGGCAACCATAAGCATAAATAAAATATGAAACGCCATCCAAATAATTCCAACAAGAAAAAATACCGGATTATCCAATACAGCTCCTAAGTCCATTTGCATACCTATGGTCGCAACCAAAACATAAAGCAATGCGCTACCAATCCTGGATGCACCTACTCCTTCTAGTTTTCGCCAGCGCGTAAAGGACAACAGCAATCCACCAGTAGTAGCAAGAATAACCAACCAAAAGAAAGTAGAATCTAAAGAATAGGGTTTTAGTTCAGGGAAATTTTCTCCAATAAACCCACCCAAATAATCCCCAAAAAAGTGGGAACATCCCGTGATAAAAAACCCCAAACCCAAGATGGTCATGGTGTCTTGTAAACTGGGAATTTTAAGATTGCTTTTTTGATGGGCCTCCACTTTTTCCTTAAGAGCGGTAATGGCAGAGGTGTCGGCTTTTAGAATTCTATCAAAAAAACCTGGCTTACCTGCCCAGTACAACAAAAATGCCATCCAAAGATTTGCGACAATAACATCTACGGCTATCATCTGACTGAAAAGTGTTGGACTAGCTCCAAAAAGCTCCAACATGGCCGTTTGATTAGCACTACCACCTATCCAACTTCCAGCTATGGTAGCAAGTCCTCTCCATGTTTCATCTGCACCTACCCCACCCAAAACTTCAGGGTAAAATTGTGCTACGATATATAAGGCTACTGGACCTCCTATGATGATCCCGAATGTCCCTGTCAAAAACATGATTAAAGCTTTTGGTCCTAATCTGGATATGCTTTTAAGGTCTATACTTAAGGTCAATAAAACCAAAGAAGTAGGCAATAGGTACCTGGAGGCCACAAAATAAAGCTGAGAGTCAGCACCTGAAATCAATCCTGTTGTATTAAACAAAGCGGGAATAAAATAACAAAGTAACACTACCGGTACTATCCGATACATTGCTTTAAAAAATGGATGCGCACTGGCAGAAGTGTAAAACACAAAACCAAGCACTCCCATCAAAAGTCCAAATACTACCGCGTCGTTTGTTATCAATGCACCTTCCACAATTATTCGATTTTCTTCAAAAGAGTTAAAAATTCACTTAATATCATGGCCGTAGCTCCCCAAACCACCTCTTTATTGATTTCATAATAAGGAGCCTGAATTTGCGTTCCACCTGCAAGATTCATTCCTTTTTTCTTTACAATGGCCTCATCTGTCAATTCATCAAACTTACAGATTACAAGTCGATCTACTTCTCTTTCATCAATTTGAAATACGGGAGGGAATGAGGAATAACCAATATATGGCCTTACAGAAAAATTACTTGGGGGAATGTAAAGGTCGGATAAGTTACCAAGGATTTGAATATGCTTTCTAGGCACTCCAATCTCTTCCTCCGTCTCTCTCAGCGCTGTTTCTCCCAAATCCGTGTCTCCCAAATCCTTTTTACCTCCCGGCAAGGCGATTTGTCCACTGTGCACTCCTTCATAGGTAGCTCTTTTAATAAAGGGAATAATAATGCTTTTATTATCCTCAGAAGGACAAAACAACATTAACACAGCCCCTTTTCTAGCATTTAAAATCTGCTGCTTATCAAAACGCTCCATTTCAAGAGGAATTGGAGCCATCCGCTCTTGAGCAGATCTGCCTGGTAAGGGGCCTTCCAGAACTTTTGTCAGCTTATTAACCAATTGAATAAAATCCATACCTGGTATTTATATATTAAAAAAAGGCCTGAATAATATTCAGGCCTTTTTTACTTATCAAACCTATTAAACCTATTGTGTTATATTCAGAAATGAATAAACTCAAACGAAATTAAGGAATAAATTTGCAATTCCAAAGGCTATTTATTTTGTCCTAATAAAATAATAACCTAATATCCACCTCAAAACAATGCCAATAAAAAAAGGGAATAGCCATTATGAATTCTGAACTTATAAACCGCATAGTAAAAACGATCTTAAATGGTTATGCTGCCTATATTGATGATTTTAATCAAATCACTCAACGAATCCCTGATAATTTTAAAGAAAGGAATTGGAAACAACTTCATGCCAATCATAGGGAAAGGTTGCGCTTATACAAAGACCACCTCAGGGATATCGTTTGTGACTGTGAGGAATTACTAAAGGACAAAAATGGAGACAGGTCGGTTTGGGAAAAGCTCCACAGTTCTTATCAGAAAGCTATATCAACAAATGAGGACAAGGAATTGGCAGGTACTTTTTTCAATTCCGTATTTAGAAAAGTGTTTCCTGGAAAGGTAATTGATGAGAAATTGATGTTTTACAATTTACAAGGAACTACCGATTCTGGGAAAATCGATGAATCCTTGTTCCGAAACTACCCTGCTCAAATTGACCTCCACCAAGCTTTCGATAATATTCTTGAAGATTTTTATTTTGGGGTTCCCTATTACCAGAGAGATAAGGACATTGACCATTTAGTAGACAGTGTAAAACAGGTGATCCTTAGTAGATATAAAGCTACCAAGGAAACGACCACACAGGTTCTAAGGGATGTTTTCTATCGCAACAAGGCTGCTTATTTAATTGGCCGGACTTATATGGGCAATAAATGGATGCCATTTATTATTCCTTTTCTACACAATGAAAAGGGAGTCTTCGCTGACACTTTGATTTTTGATCCGAATATTATGAGTGGAATATTCAGCTACACCAGGTCCTATTTCATGGCCCCTATAGCAATCCCAGCACAAACGGTAAACTTCCTTCAATCTGTCATTCAGCACAAAAGGCCTTATGAGTTGTACAATGCAATTGGCTTTAATAAACATGGAAAAACAGCTTTTTACAAGGATTTCACCAATCACCTTGCCCTAAGTACCGATCAATTTGTTCTAGCAAAAGGAATTAAAGGGATGGTCATGACTGTATTCACCCTTCCCTCCTACAATATCGTTTTTAAATTGATCAAGGATCATTTTGAACCTCCCAAAAACATGACCAGACAACAGGTTAAAGAAAAATACAAATTGGTGGGGCTACACGACAGGGTTGGGCGAATGGCGGACACCCATGAGTTTGAAAATTTCAGACTACCGCTAGATCGAATTGACCCTACCTTAATGAAAGAACTAAAAACAAATGTGAATTCCCTTTTGTCTATAGAAGGGGACACACTGGTAATAAAACACATGTACATCGAACGTAGGCTTCGCCCATTGAACATCTACTTAGAAGAATGTAGCTTGGAAGCCGCTAAGCATGCTGTTGATGATTATGCCAAAGCCATCTTACAAATGGCTCAGGCAAATATCTTCCCAGGTGACATGATGACAAAAAACTTTGGTGTTACTCGTCAAAACAGGGTGATTTTTTATGATTACGATGAAATTGAATTTCTAGATAAAATGAACTTTCGCGTCAAACCAAAACCTGAAACCTATGATCAGATTTACGCCTCCAAGCCCTGGTATGAGATTAATGAAAACGACGTGTTTCCCGAAGATTTTAAACGATTTATGATAGGTCGTCAGGATGTGAAAAGCTATTTCATCCAATCCAATCCTGAACTATTTGATCCCGGGTATTGGTCTGCCATTCAGGAGAAACTTAGAAAGGGTGAATTGATCCACGCCTTTCCTTATCCAGAATCCATGAGATTCAGACCCGATGAGCTGGTCTAAATCATTCATCTTTATACCAACTTGCATATTTGGGGTAATTGGAAGCTATTCTTATAATTGTTGCTTCCATTTCTTTCCCAGTATCCTTTACTTTCTTGGCCGGAATTCCTGCATATATGGAATTGTTTTCAACTATGGTGCCTGCAAGAACCACTGCTCCCGCGGCTATAACTGCACCTTCGCCTATGATCGCATCATCCATAACTATGGCCCCCATACCAATCATTACCCGGTCTTTTATAGTACAGCCGTGAACAATTGCATTGTGAGCAATGGAAACTTCTGAACCAATATTTACAGGGGACTTTTGATAAGAGCAATGAATAACCGCTCCATCTTGAACATTGGTATTGTTTCCAATCTTAATATAATGTACGTCTCCTCTGATTACAGCATTAAACCACACAGTACAGTTATCGCCCATTACTACATCCCCGGTAAGGGTTGCATTGTCTGCAAGCCAGCAGTCCTTTCCCCATTGAGGAGATTTGTCATTTACTTTTTTTACAAGTGCCATATTCCTATTATTATTTATTGTAGCTATTGTGCGTTTTGTAAAGGTTAAAAAGTGTTTAACCCAATGCCATTCCTAGTAGCTTTTTGATTTAATAGAGAAAGGACATAGCTGTTCTCCACTTTACAACTACTATTATCCCATCATTTTGTTGCAATTTCAACACCTTCTTCGAATTTCAAAGCAAAAAGCCACCATAGTTTAACATGAAATAGGCAATAGACCTACTTTTAGGTGATGAAATCACTTCCAAATTAAAAAACCTCACAATTTCATCTACAC
>TARA_R110002051_G_scaffold1674_6_pt1 | contig 10770 bp, 6 predicted proteins | sample TARA_R110002051 | Tara Oceans TARA_R110002051 (sample SAMEA4397023) | marine metagenome | biome: Polar Biome; feature: [MES] marine water layer (ENVO:01000295) within the mesopelagic zone...; material: water (ENVO:00002006), including particulate matter (ENVO:01000060) such as......
GATTGTAGAGAATTATTTAACTAAAGGAAAACAAGTCGCTATCGAAGGTAAACTCACACACCGCTCATACGAAACTAAAGAAGGTGAGAAACGATATATCACTGAGATTAGGTGTAATGAGTTGTTGATGTTGGGTAAATAAAGAATACGTTTTTATCAGGAGGTACAACGAAGTGATCTGTTGGTTCGAAATACGAATACAACAGTTTGCTTCGTATTCTTCTAAAGACGTTTTCAAACACTATTTTTGCACCATATGACTTCAACAGTACAACAATTACTTCCTTTATTAAAAACCCATTTTGGTTATGATTCCTTTAAACCGAATCAATTACCTATTATTGAGGATGCTTTAAACAAAAAAGATGTGTTGGCAATTATGCCGACAGGAGGGGGTAAATCGCTTTGTTATCAGTTGACGGCTTTAGCTTTAGAGGGTACGGCAATTGTAATTTCACCACTAATTGCTTTAATGAAGGATCAGGTTGATGTATTACAGGCCAATGGTATCGCTGCTGCATATTACAATAGTTCTCAATCGGAAGAAACTAGACAGGTAATTTTGCAAAAATTAGAAAAGGACGAATTGAAACTGTTTTATGTTGCTCCTGAAAGCCTAGGTTTCTTTGATTCTATATTAGAAAAATTAAAGATTAGTTTATTTGCGGTAGATGAAGCTCATTGTATTTCGTCTTGGGGTCATGATTTCAGACCTGCCTATACCCAGTTGGGTAGTTTAAAAAAACGTTTTCCGAATATTCCGGTCATGGCACTTACGGCAACGGCTGATAGAACTACACAAGATGATATTGCCGACCAATTAAAAATTCCGAATGCAGAACGACATTTGGCGTCGTTTAATAGGCCTAATTTATATTTAGATGTCAAACCTGCGCAAGACCGAATTAAGCATATACTCGATTTTTTAGATGACCGCCCAAACGAAAGCGGAATCATCTATTGTTTAAGCCGAAAAAGTACTGAAGCTATTGCTCAAAAATTACAAAAGGCCGGATTTAAAGCCAAGGCTTATCATGCTGGTTTGTCATCAGAAGAACGGTCTAAGGTACAAGAAGAATTTATTACAGATAGAGTTCCCATAATTGCTGCAACAATTGCTTTTGGTATGGGAATAGATAAGAGTAATGTACGTTGGGTTATACATTATAACCTTCCGAAAAATATTGAGGGTTATTATCAAGAAATAGGTCGTGGTGGCCGTGACGGACTCCCTGCCCATGCCTTGCTTTTTTACAGTTTTGCAGATGTAGCTCAGCTACGCCGTTTTATCAATCAAAGTGAAAATGCAGATGTAGAATATGCTAAATTAGAACGAATGCAGCAATTTGCGGAGGCACTGAGTTGCCGCCGTATAGCATTGTTAAACTACTTTGGAGAGCAAGGGACCAAAGGATGTGGGAATTGCGATATCTGTTCAAGCCCACCAGCATATTTTGATGCTACGTTATTGGCGCAGAAAGTATGCTCTGGCGTTGCACGATTGCGAGAACGTGAACCTATGGGTATGGTCATAGATGTTTTACGGGGAGCACAGAATGTTCAGGTATTAGAGCGAGGATATCAGAATATTAAAACCTATGGCGCTATTAAAGATGTTTCGTGGTTAGACTTACAACAGTATGTTATTCAGTTATTGAACCAAGGTGTATTGGATATTAATTTTAGGGAAGGCGCTCGATTAGGTTTAACACCATTAGCAAAAGAGGTGCTGTTTTCAAATAAAAAAATTCAGTTGGCAATCTTGCAAACGGAAAAAGAAAAGAAGAAAAGTACAGCTAAGGCGAAGACTTCAAAAACAGGACTGTTCGAAAAACTTCGGCTTTTAAGGCAGCGAATTGCCGAGGATCAAGGTGTGCCCGCTTATGTTGTTTTTGGTGATGCCAGTTTAAAGGATATGGAACTCAAATTGCCGAAAAATCAAAAAGAATTCATGGAGGTTTCTGGTGTAGGGCAAGCTAAATTAGAAAAGTACGCCGAAATATTTATTAAGGAAATTGCCAAACACGCTCCTACTAAAAAATCAAAAAAAGCAACGCACCAGCAAACCTTCGATTTATTCTCTGAAGGGTTAACAGTTTCTGAAATTGCAACAGCAAGAAACCTTTCTGAGAATACAATTTACGGTCACCTCATGAAAAAACATGCCGAAGGTGAGGAGCTAGATTTGAATCAATTTGTTAGTGCTAAAGAAGTCTCACAAATAGAAATTGCTAAATCTGAATTGGTCGAAGCAAACGGACTAAAAGATTATTTTGAATTTTTTGAAGAACAAATGCCTTATTGGAAAATAAAATTAGGATTATATTTGTTGGATGCTTAGATACGTTTTTTAAGCATCCAATATTTATAATTTTCTCTTCAATTGCTAATCACAATCAATCATCAATTGAAGAGAAAAGCATTTGTTTAAACTTCCAGCTAGTATTATCGTCTATAGGACCTTGGGTTTGTTTCATTAATATACCAATTACATCTTCTTTTGGGTCGGCAAAATATTGGGTATTAAAATAACCGCCCCATTCAAAGGTTCCGGTACTTCCTAAACCGCCAGCAATTTCACCTTTTTCATTTACTATTGAGAACGCTAGTCCGTGGTTTTTTGGACCATCCCAAATAGCTCCAATTTGATTGCCCAAAATGCTTCTTACCGTAGTTCTACTCAAAAGTCGTACTCCATTCAATTCACCCTCGTTCAAATACATTTGTAAGAATGTAGCGTAGTCTTTAGCTGTACTCGAAAGGCCGGCACCACCAGAAAAGAAAGTTTTTGCCCCTTTAATTGGATAGTCTGTGTCGTAAAAGGTGACAGGGTATTTTACCCATTTTTCATTTTCTTTTTTTTGCACTGCTACCAATCTATTATAGTTTTCTTTCGGTTGGTAGAACCAAGTATCTTTCATGTTCAATGGTTCGAAGATTCTTGTTTTTAGAAACTCATCGAAGGATACACCAGAAATAACTTCGATAAAATATCCTAAAACATCTAATCCTTCGCTATAGGTAAAAGCTTCACCTGGTTCATGATGTAAGGGTAAGGCAGCCAATTTTTTAACACTTTCTGCAATGGTGATTTTTTCTGTTGTGAATAAATCGGTAATTCCTGCTTTTGCATATATTTTCTTAAATCGTTCATCTCCATCAATCACTCCATAGCCAATACCTGAAGTATGGGTTAACAAATCTCTAATCGTTATTTGATTTTCAGCAGGTTTAGTAGTGTAAGTTCCGTCAGCTTCATTAAAAGTAACTAGTATTTGTGCTTCACCAAATTCAGGAATGTATTTGGAAATATTGTCATCTAACTGAAACTTTCCCTCTTCCCACAGCATCATCACTGCTGTTGATGTTATCGCTTTTGTCTGGGAAGCTATTCTAAAAATGGCATCTTTTTCTAATGGTATTTTCTTTTCTGCATTTGCCAATCCATAGGATTTATGAAATACAATTTTTCCTTTGCGTGCGATTAAGGCAACAGCCCCAGGAATATTGCCATTAGTAACTTCTGCTGAAATCATAGCGTCAATTTTTGAAAGACGTTCTGTTGATATCCCTACTTCTTTTGCACTTGCTTCAACAAGTGTAGGAGATTTAATTTCAGACGGTGTTTGTGATAGGCTAATAATTGTAAAGAGAAGACAGGATAAGCGAATTAACAATTTCATTGGTTTGGATTTTAGGTATTAGACTAAAGTACTGAAAGTTTAACAAAACATCAATGAAAAATTAATCCTTAAAAAATAGGACTTTTTAATTTAGAAATTGATGGTAATACCCATTTGACCCGGACCAAAATTTAAGTTCCAACTTACCAATTTTTGTTGGCTGTTATATTTCTCGTCATGTTTTTTTGTCTAGATATCTATCTATTGATTCGACAGTAGCAATACTTATTGCGAATGCAAAAACCATATTGCTTAACCAATGTTGACCATCCCAAACTCTCGATATACCGGGAATAACACCCACGGTGTAAATACTTGCTTTTACCCATGGATTTTTAAATTGTTTTGCAATAGCATATGCATTGGTGAAAGCCAACAGAGCATGCCCCGATGGAAAAGAATGAAAGTTTCTACTGGAATTAAAAGGGTCAAAGGTTTCCTTGCCTAAGTTAGCTAAAGGTCTTGCCCTACCTAGAACCGATTTTAGCACTTGTTGTAAAAGTCCGGCCGAGGTGGCCTATGAAATCAATAGTACTTCTGTTCTTCTTAGTTTTTCATTTTTAGTGATCAATCCAGCAAAATATACACCAGATGTTGCTATATAATTATTTTCAGGACTTCCATAAATCTCTCCATAATCACGTAAGAATTTTGGAACACCTTCCCTGTTGTTTCGTATAAACCTTGATGTGTCATCATCAGATAGATATACTAAACCAGTCCCACCAATAACAGCGCCAAATTGTGCCCATTGCTGAACTTGCCAATGAAACGGTCTTGCATAAGAATAACCCACACCTTTGAAGATATTGCCAACATCAGAGGTAAACATATTCCATCGTGTTTGTGTTGAATCTGTAGCTACATTTTGGGCACATAATGTTGAGCTATAAATTAGAACAAAGAGTATAACTAATTTTTTTCATACCTTAAATTTAAGCGCCTGGGGAATTTGAAAATAACTTGTATAAAATAATTTTGAGTTGTATACGTGGTAAATCGATCTAAAAATATAGAGATTGCGCCAACCGAAACGTATTTGCATGTGCTTCCACAATAATTTTAATGTCTTTGGAATACCCGCCACCCATACTACATTGAACAGGGATTTTCAATTTTCGACAAGTGTCAAGTACGTATTGATCTCGTTTCTTACATCCATCTAAAGTAAGACTAAGTGTGCCCAATTTATCACTTTCAAGAACATCAACGCCACTGAGGTAAAAGATGAAATCTGGTTTCACTGTATCAATTAATTTGGGTAAGTGATCTTTTAGAATGAAGAGATATGTTCTATCGTCGGTATCTTTTGGTAATGGAATATCTAAATCTGATTGTTCTTTTTTAAACGGATAATTTCCTGCTCCATGCATTGAAAAGGTAAAAACATGTTTGTTGTTTTGAAAGATTTCTGCTGTACCATTACCTTGGTGAACATCTAAATCTACAATAAGAATTTTTTTTACCAGACCTTTATTCAATAGATATTTGGCACCAATAGCTTGATCATTTAACATGCAAAAAGCCTCGCCATGGTCGCTATATGCATGGTGGGTTCCGCCAGCTATGTTCATTGCAATGCCATGTTTTAATGCAAATTCGCAGGCTTTTATAGTGCCATCCGCAATAATGCGTTCTCGTTCTACTAAATCTTCCGATATTGGAAAACCAATTTTACGAGACATTTTTGCTGAAATCATCATATTCAACAAATCGTAAAAATATTCGGGATCGTGAACGGCTACAATATGTTTGTCATTCGGAATTTCAGGTTCGAAAAAATTAGATTCCGTGCAGGTACCTTCATGTATTAATTGCTGTGGTAGAAGCGCATATTTCATCATAGGAAAACGGTGTCCATCTGGCAATGGATGTTTATATATAGGATGGTAGGCTATTTTGAGCATTAGCCGAACTATTTATGCAGCTTTAGTTGAATACGCTTTCTAGGTACATCGACTTCTAAAACCTTCACTATTATTTGTTGATGCAAATGAACATGTTCATTTACATCCTTAACAAATGTATCTGAAAGGTTGGATACATGTATGAGTCCGCTTTCTTTGATGCCAATATCCACAAAGCAGCCAAAATTGGTTATGTTGTTTACGATACCCGGTAACAATTGCCCGCTATGTAGATCGGTAATCGATTTAATGTTTTGGTCGAAGGTGAATACCTTCGCTTTTTCCCGTCTGTCCAGTCCTGGTTTTTCAAGTTCTGAGCGTATATCTTCTAAAGTAGGTAGACCAACATTATCGGTGCAATATTTTTTTAATTCTATTTCTTTAAGTAAAGTCTTATTGCCAATCAACGATAGAATTTCGGTGCCTTTATCTTTAGCCATTTGCTTAACTATAGCATAGCTTTCTGGGTGTACCGCAGAATCATCTAAAGGGTTTTCAGCGTCTTTTATTCGTAAAAATGCCGCTCCTTGTTCAAAGGCTTTACCTCCTAAACGCGGAACATCCAGAATCTCTTTTCTACTTTTGAATGCGCCTTTTTCTTTTCTTTGAATAACAATGTTTTCAGCTAATTTTGGCCCGATACCTGAAACATAACTTAGCAAGGGAATACTGGCTGTATTTATATTTACGCCAATGGAGTTTACACAACTTTCTACTACGACGTCAAGCGAATTTTTTAGTTTAGTCTGGTCTACATCATGCTGATATTGGCCAACACCAATAGATTTCGGGTCTATTTTAACCAATTCTGCAAGTGGGTCGGCCAAGCGTCTCCCTATCGAAACGGCACCACGTACGGTAACGTCATAATTTGGGAATTCATCGCGTGCAATCTTGGATGCCGAATAAATTGATGCGCCAGCTTCGCTGACTACAAATACTTCAACCGGATTATTGAATATCACTTTTTTGACTAGATGTTCGGTTTCTCTAGATGCCGTTCCATTACCTATGGCGATAGCTTCTATTTTATATGCATTTGCCAGGGTGCTAAGTTTTTTAATGGCCCCGCCAACATCATTTTGAGGTGCATGCGGATAGATATTCTCATTATGCACTAAATTACCTTGGGCGTCTAAACATACCACCTTACAGCCCGATTTAAACCCAGGGTCAATAGCAAGTATGCGTTTTTCTCCTAAAGGCGCGCCTAAAAGCAATTGTCTTAGATTATTGGAGAATACGCTAATAGCTTCATCATCTGCCTTTTCCTTTGAAGTTTTTAATAGTTCGTTGGATAAGGATGGAAATAATAATCTTTTGTAGGCATCGGCGATTGCCAATTTAATTTGGGTGGCGCACGCGTTATTTGATTTTATAATTCTATTTTCAATTCGGTCTAATAACCGTTCATCATCCAATTCAATTTTAACCCGTATGAACTTCTCTGACTCGGCTCGTAAAATGGCTAATAATCGATGTGATGGGCATTTATTCAAAGGCTCGCTCCAATCAAAATAATCACGGAATTTTTGTGCTTTTTCATCATCTTTTTTGGTGGAGATTACCTTGGTGGAAATAATTGCGAAACGGGCTAATTGAGACCTTATTTGACTTCTAATGTCCGTTCGTTCGTTGATCCATTCAGATATAATATGTCGAGCACCTTCAAGTGCATCATCTTCGTTTTCTACTTCTTTACTCAAATATTTAGACGCTGTAAATTTAAGATCATCATTACGTTGAGACATGATGATTTTGGCTAGAGACTCTAGCCCTTGTTTACGGGCTACTTCAGCCTTGGTCTTTTTGCTCTTTTTAAAAGGAAGATAGAGGTCTTCTAACTGCGTTATGTCTTCTGCAGTTTCAAATTTTTTAAGAAGTTCAGGAGTTAAAGCATCTTGTTCTTCAACTGCCTTTATGATAGCTTTTTTACGTTTCTCTAGTGCTTCAAACTGTACTTTAAACTGTACAATGGCGCTAACTTGAACTTCGTCTAGATTGCCTGTTTTCTCTTTTCGATACCTAGAAATAAAAGGAGTCGTACAATCTTCGTTTAAAAGTTCAATAGTATTTTGAATTCCCTTTTCTGGAAGTTGGGTGTGTTTAAGGATGTAGGCAGTTATTAGCTCCATATTTTTTATTCAGGGCTTACAAATTTAAGCAAATAAGATACGTTTATAAACTAAGGAAAGCAGCAAGTATTAATTGTTTTCTAGAAAGGTTTTAAAAGTTGTGCCCCAATTAAAGTTATTGGTATTATTAGGTTGTCCTTCATCTGTTAAAAGAGAATTTTGGTCTTCTGTATTTGTGTTCCATAACCAAGCTAATGCACCAATAGACAATTCGTCACAAGCTTCAAGAAAATTAATTGGATTACTTAGGGGTGCACCTTCTGTAACAACGCCAACTTCCCCGAAAAGAAAAGGTAATTTTTTCACCTGTAGCTTAAATAATCGCATTTTTAAACTCTCAAGACTTGCATTGTCATGCCATTTTCCGTAGGCGTGAAGGTCAAATAAAATGTTACTGTAGTCAGTTAAAAGAAGTTCTCCTTTTTCTAATAAGGCAGTTTCTCCTTGTCCTTGTTCATTTCCAGGAACCACAATGATATTTGTAAAACCGTTAATGCTTCTTAGGTTTTCAACCATTTCTCTCGAATCTTTCAGCCAAAGTTCATGAGAATATCCATTTTCATTTTTAAAATGATAAGGTTCGTTCCATGTTTGAATCCATACATCTTCTTGGTCTTTAAAAAAGCTAGCAATGCTCTTTAGTTTTGATTTATACCCGTCGTAAAAAGACATTTCTGAGGGGTTTTTTCCGGTAAATAAGGTTTGATTTCCATTATTATCTACCCATCCAAAAGGGCATATTATGGTAATTCTATTGTTTTTACGATGCTCAATCACTATAGAATCTAGTGAATGTAAAAATTGGCCTTGGGCATCATTTATAGCACCACCGGAAATAGGCTGTTCCCTTAAATTACCAATGAATTCTCGAACAATTTCCACATTCCACTCCTTCATCCTTCCATTTTTGGAAATACCAAAGGAGTTTAATGCATTTACTCCTTTAAGTTGAATAACTTGGTTGTTTTTATAAATGGAGCCATTTATAACTTCAATTTTTTTGGAAATATCAACAGGAAATTTTGGTTCATTTTCAATTGATTTTAATTCATCCCTTGAACAAGCAAAAAATTGAAAGATGAGAAAAGCCAATATAACTGAAAAGTACTTTTTCATGGAAATCTTTTAGAATAACGTAAATTATTAGTTAATCTTGTTCGGTTTTCAAGTTTATGTAATAGGCCATTATCATAGATAACCAACGTATATGTTTTGTTAGAACTAAGGTTTAGCTATTAAGATTAATTTTATGAAAAATATAGTAAATGTTAGCTTATAGTTAGCCCATTCCCAACCCCATCTTCATCAGGATTCACGAAAACTAATTTTCCATCGGCATTTTCTGTCATCAAAATCATACCTTCACTATCTATACCACGAAGTGCACGAGGTGCAAGGTTAATTAAAACAGTAACTTTCTTACCAATAATTTCTTCTGGCGAAAAGCTTTCGGCAATACCAGAAACTATAGTGCGCACATCTAAACCAGTATCTACTTTTAAAACTAAAAGCTTTTTGGCTTTTACCATCTTTTCGGCTTCGATAATCGTACCTACACGCATGTCTAGCTTAGAAAAATCATCAAAGGTAATAGTGTCTTTTTGTGGCATCAGTTTTTTGTTTTCGTTCGCATTCGCTTTTTTGGTGGCTTCTAGTTTATCTAGCTGCGCCTGAATTTCACTATCCTCAATTTTTCTAAAAAGTAACTCTGCTTGGTTTATTTGATGGTCTGCAGTCAGAAGTATTTTGTTTGTTGAAACTGATTCCCAATCTAGACTCAGGCTACGCTCGGTCGCCTTGCTTTGGTTGCTGAGCGGAGCCGAAGCAATATTTAGTATGTTTTTAAGCTTACCTGATGTAAATGGTAAAAATGGTTCGCTTAAAATGGCCAAGCCTGCCGCTATTTGTAAGGCTACATTCATAATGGTTTTTACTCGTTCTTCATCAATTTTAATTACTTTCCAAGGTTCGGCATCGGCTAAATATTTGTTTCCTAAACGGGCTAGGTTCATTAATTCTTGCCCAGCTTCTCTAAAACGATAGCGCTCTATTGAGCTAGATATAGTACCTGGAAACTTGCGAAGTTGCTCTAGTGTTTCTATATCAACATCAGATAAACTTCCAGCAGCTGGCACTTTTCCGGCATAATATTTATTGGTCAATACTACTACTCGGTTTATGAAATTCCCCAAAATAGCAACCAATTCATTGTTGTTTCGGGCTTGAAAATCTTTCCATGTGAAATCGTTATCTTTTGTTTCTGGTGCATTCGCTGTCAACGTATAACGTAACGAATCTTGTAATTCTGGAAAATCAATTAAGTATTCGTGCAACCAAACCGCCCAATTTTTTGAGGTTGATAATTTGTTGCCTTCCAAATTTAAAAATTCGTTGGCAGGTACATTATTCGGTAAAATATAGCTTCCTTCTGCTTTCAACATAGAAGGGAAAATGATACAATGGAATACGATATTGTCCTTCCCTATAAAGTGTACCAATTTGGTATTTTCATCCTTCCAATACGGTTCCCAATCCTTACCTTCATGTGCAGCCCATTCCTTAGTAGATGAAATGTATCCGATAGGTGCATCAAACCAAACATACAATACTTTGCCCTCACCACCCTCTACAGGTACGGGTATGCCCCAATCTAAATCCCTGGTTACTGCCCTTGGTTCCAATCCGCCATCTATCCACGATTTACATTGTCCGTAAACATTAGGTTTCCAATCGTCTTTATGGCCTTTTAAAATCCATTCTGTTAAAAACTCTTCATATTTATCCAATGGTAAAAACCAATGTTTGGTCTCTTTTGTAGTCGGAACTGTTCCTGTTATGGTTGATTTCGGATTAATTAAATCCGTAGCATTTAAGCTAGACCCGCAATTTTCACACTGATCACCATACGCTTCTTCATTACCGCATTTAGGGCACGTGCCGATTACAAAGCGATCTGCCAAAAATTGCTGCGCTTCTTCATCATATAGCTGAGCTGTAGTCTCTTCAATAAAATCGCCTTTTTCATAAAGATTTATAAAGAATTCC
>TARA_R110002051_G_scaffold36042_1_pt1 | contig 10767 bp, 9 predicted proteins | sample TARA_R110002051 | Tara Oceans TARA_R110002051 (sample SAMEA4397023) | marine metagenome | biome: Polar Biome; feature: [MES] marine water layer (ENVO:01000295) within the mesopelagic zone...; material: water (ENVO:00002006), including particulate matter (ENVO:01000060) such as......
CTGGAGGCGTCGAGCGACTACCAGGCGCGGCGCCAGGCGATCCTGGCGTTCAACGAGGAGAGCCCGGTGATCCGCAAGGGCATCGCCCTGACGCCGGTGAAATTCGGCATCTCCTTCACCATGACCGCCTACAACCAGGCCGGCGCGCTGGTCCACATCTACCAGGACGGCTCGATCCACCTCAACCACGGTGGCACCGAGATGGGCCAGGGGCTCTACGTCAAGGTGGCGCAGGTGGTGGCCGACGCCTTCAACGTCGACATCGAGCGGGTCAAGATCACCGCCACGACGACCGAGAAAGTGCCCAATACCTCGGCGACCGCCGCCTCCTCCGGCTCCGACCTGAACGGCATGGCGGCCTATGATGCCGCCCGCCAGATCAGGGAGCGGCTCATCGATTTCGCGATGCGCCAGTTCGAGGTGGCCCGCGACGAGGTGGAATTCCTGCCGAACCAGGTACGGGTCGGAAAAGACATCGTACCGTTCGACACGCTGGTGCGGGCGGCCTACTACGACCGCGTGCAGCTCTCGGCGGCCGGCTTCTACAAGACCCCCGACATCCACTGGGACCGGGAGGCGGGCCGCGGCCGGCCCTTCTACTACTACGCCTATGGTGCGGCCGTGTCGGAGGTCTCGATCGACACGCTGACGGGGGAATATCTCGTCGACCGCACCGACATCCTCCACGACGTCGGCAGGTCTTTGAACCCGGCGATCGACATCGGCCAGATCGAGGGCGGCTTCGTGCAGGGCATGGGCTGGCTGACCACCGAGGAACTGTGGTGGGACGACAAGGGCCGGCTCAGAACCCACGCCCCCTCGACCTACAAGATCCCGCTCGCCTCCGACCGGCCGAAGGTCTTCAACGTGAAGCTGGCGGAATGGTCGCAGAACGCCGAGCCCACCATCGGCCGCTCCAAGGCCGTCGGCGAGCCGCCCTTCATGCTGGCGATCTCGGTACTGGAGGCCATTTCGATGGCGGTGGCGAGTGTCGCCGATTACCGCGTCTGCCCGCGCCTCGACGCGCCGGCCACGCCCGAGCGGGTGCTGATGGCGGTGGAGCGGATGAAGGATCTATAGGCTACCGGATAACCGGTTCGTCACCGGCGGCGACCGGCATCCGGAAGGTGAAGCGGGTTTCGCTCTCGTCGGAATTGACGGCGAGGCTGCCGCCATGCGCCTCGGCGATCTGCGAGGCGATATAGAGGCCGAGGCCCAGCCCCTGCATGCTCGACCCGCCGTCGCCGCGCTTGAACGGCTGGAACAGCTTCTGCATCGCCTCCTTCGGGATTGGCGCGCCTGCATTGGCCACCGACAGATGCAGTTCGCCATCCGTGACGGAGGCATGGACGTGGATCGGATGCTCGACCGACCCATGGGTGATGGCATTGCCGAGCAGGTTGGAAAACATCTGCGCGATCCGCTGGTGGTCGACGCCGACCGCGTCCGAGAGCCGGTAGTCCGCCTCGATGCGCCGCTCCGGGTGCCCGGACTGGATCTCTGAAATCACCTGATCGAGGGTGGGGCCAAGCGGCGCCTCGTAGTCCTTCTGGAGCGCGATGCCGCCCCCGAGCCGCCCACGGGCAAAATCCATGACGTTGTCGATCAGCGCCGACATGCGCAACACGCTGCCGCGCATCATGTGCAGAACCCGCATCGATTTCTCGCTCTGGGACTCGCGCTGCAGGACGCTGATACCGCCGCCGAGCGACGCCACGGGATTGCGCAGGTCGTGCCCGAGCACGGCGATGAACTGCTCGCGAAGTTCCGAGGCCGCCTGCTCACCCAGCAGGCTGGCGCGCGCCGAGTTGAGTTTTTCCGCGGCGTCGAACTGGAAGCCGATCAGGTCGGCAAACAGCTTGATCGTCGCGAGCGTCTGCGGATTGCTGGGGTTGGCGGGTTTGGAACCGATGGCGCAGAGCGTTCCGAAGAACCGGCCGTCCGGGAGGAGGATGGGCACCGAGATATAGCTCTGCAGGCCATAGAGTTTCGGCGTGTGGTGACTGCTATAGACGGGATCTTCGGCAACATTGTCGATGACGATCACATCGCGGTATTTACGCACCTCATTACAGAGTGTCGTTTCGACCTCGAGCTCGCTGCCGGGCCCAAGGCCGAAACCGATGTTGTCGCGGACCTGGCAGGCGATCCACCTGTCTTCGGTGACCCGGGCCACCGCGGCGAATCCCATTCCGGCCGTCTGGCAGACGACCTCCAGTATCGTCGGGATTGCAGGAACGCCCTGCATCGCTTGTACTTCGTCCTGCACGTCGTGAGCCATCTATGGGAAATCGAACATTGGTACGTCATTTTCCGCGGCGCCGACGGCCGCCGCTTGTCGCAGCAGCAATTAGCGCAGTTGTCCCGAATTCCAAGATCGCAGTGCTGCACTAGCGAACGGCCGCCCGCAGCAGGTAGAGCCCGGCGGCAAAGATCATCAGCGGCAGGACGAGAAGCTTCACCAGATAGGCGACCGCGATCCCGATCGAGGCGGTGAAGAGATCGGCGGAAATGGCGACCCCATCGGTGATGATGCGGGCATTGGCCGACAATCCGCCCGTCACCGTCCCCGCGAGCCCCGACGCCGCATCCAGCGTTCCGGCCAGCGCCGAGCGTGACGCATCGACGGCGGAGCCGAGCCGATCAAGAAGTCCCTCCTCCGCCGGCGGCACGGGCGCGGCCTCTCCGTCTGCCGGCGGCAATTCGCGCAGCGCCTCGACCTGCTCGCGGACAGCTGTGGTTTCGTAGTCGGAATCCATTCGCTGGAAGACGGCGGTCGCACTTTGCCAGGCCTCGTCGGTGATCGCCTCGCCCGCATGAAAGGCGACGGCATAGGAGGCCGGCAGCACGACCGTTCCGATCAGGCAGACCACCAGCGCCGACTGGCTGAGCCGTTCGGCGAACGGCGGCGGCCGTCTTGCCGCCAGCACGAAGAGCGCCTGCAGGATGGCAAGCACCGCAAGGCACGCGGCGGTCACCTTGGCGACGGGCGCGAGCACGACCGACAGGATGCCGGAGGCGATCGCCAGGTAGAAGAGGAGGTCGGCCATCCGGTCGATCGTGTTGGTGACCGGCTGCAGCAACTGCCCCGGACTTGCCGTCACCGAGGCGAGGCCCACACCGCCCGAGACGTCCGCATCCTTGGCGACGCTCATCACCGAATTGGCGACCCGCAGCGTGCCGTAGAGGGCGCCGGTGCCGATCGTCACCTCGCGGGCGAAGCGGGTGGCGGTCTCCGAGAGCGGGTTGACGACAAAGATCGCCGCGGCAAAGACCGCGACCACGATCCAGGCGATCGAGCGTGTAAACCTGTTCATCCAGACATTCCCTGTGCGTAGTCGGGCGACCTTAGCATAACCGGCAGAGCGTGGCGCAAAGCCTGTTGCCGATGGCTGCTGACCCGGTGCAGCGGGTTGCGGAAGATGCTAGAGTGCCATCACCATGCCAGACCTTGCCCTCCCCGCCTTCCTTGCCGCCCACCCGCACTCGGTTCTCGTCGCGATCGACGAGGCGCGCGGCTCGACGCCCCGCGACCGGGGCACGGTGATGCTGGTGGCGGACAAGGCCATCTGGGGCACGATCGGCGGCGGCCAGTTCGAGTTCATGGCGATCGACAATGCCCGCGCCTTGCTGGCGGGCGGCGGAGAAACCGAGATGGACATCCCGCTCGGTCCGGAGATCGGCCAGTGCTGCGGCGGGCGCACGCGGCTCTCCTTCTCCCTCGTGACACCGGAGATCGCCCGCAGCCTTGGCGAGCGACTGAGCCAGGAGGCCGAACAGAACCCGTCCGTATTCCTCTTCGGCGCCGGCCACGTGGGTCTGGCGCTGGCCCGGGCACTCGCGCCCCTGCCCCTGGCGGTGACGGTCGTCGAGACACGGGCCGAGGCGCTTCTGGACGTGCCGGACCGTATCGCAGCGCGGCATGTCGCCATGCCGGAAGCCATGGTGGCGGAGATCCCGGCCGGTGGGGCGGCGGTGATCCTGACCCACGACCACGCGCTCGACTTCCTGATCGCCCGCGAAGCCCTCACGCGACCGGATCTCCCCTATGTCGGCATGATCGGCTCGGCGACCAAGCGGGCCACCTTCGCGGGCTGGCTGAAGCGCGAGGGCGACGACGGCGGCATCATCGACCGGCTGGTGCTGCCGATCGGCGGCACGGCGGTCCGCGACAAGCGCCCGGCGGTGATCGCCGCCCTGGTGGCGGCCGAACTGCTGACGGTGCTGGGTCCCTCCGCTTCCGGCGGCCTCAGAGCGCCCGCGGCGGATAGGTGAGCATGGCGGCGCGCCAGGCGCTGTCGCGGGACATGTCGCCCATTCGTCCACGACCGTCGAGCAGGCCGATGTCCCTTTGCAGGTCGTCCGGCATGTGATCGGGATCAATCCTGTTGTTGCGTCGCCGCCCGGCGCCAAAGACAGCAACAAGCTTCTGCAGCAAGGACGGAGAAAACGCCGATCTCCGCCTTTGCGCCTGTGATACAAACGATATCGACATGATCTGACCCACTTCCATTTGATGATCGTGGGTTTAAGATGCGCCCCGCTGCAGACGGCATCCAATCGAATGATCGCCTGCATGGATCAAGAGAGCTCATGCATGAAGATGTCCCGGCACTTTCCGCTGAACGCAATGCGCGTCTTCGAGGCCGCCGCCCGCCACATGAGCTTCACGAGGGCCGGCGCGGAGCTGGGCCTGACGCAGACGGCGGTGAGCTATCAGATCAAGCTTCTGGAGGACACGCTGGGCGAACAGCTCTTCCTGCGGCAGCCCCGACAGGTCAGCCTCACCGACGCCGGCCTGCGGCTGGCGCCGAAGGTCACGGAAGCCTTCGCGATCCTGCAGGACGCCGTGACCGGGCTGAAGGACACGTCGGAGGGGACGCTGACCATCCACTCGACGGCGACCTTCGCCTCCCGCTGGCTGGCGCGCCACCTCGGCACGTTCCAGCTCGAGAACCCCGGCATTGCCGTGCGCCTGGAGACCTCGCAGGAGGTGATCGACTTCACCAAGACCGAGGCGGACCTGGCGATCCGATCCGGCAAGGGCGTCTGGCCGGGTCTGAAGGCCCACCTTCTCATGAGGAGCCACTTCACGCCGATGCTGAGCCCGCAGTTGGCCGAAACGATCGGCGGGATCGAGACACCCGCCGATCTCCTCAAGCTGCGGATCATCGATCCGAACGATCCCTGGTGGCGGATGTGGTTCGAGGCCGCCGGCCTGCCGGACGCCGATCTTGCTGGGCGGCCTGCCAGCCGCTTCGGCGTGCAGGCCTTCGAGGCCGCCGCCGCGATTGCCGGCAACGGGGTCGCGATCCTGATGCCGGAGTTCTACGCCGACGACGTCGCGCTCGGCCGGCTGGTGCAACCCTTCGACCTGACGGCCAACGACGGTACCGACTATTATCTCGTCTACCCGGAAGCCCGGCGCAATTCCCGCAAGATCAGGGCGTTCAGGGACTTCATGCACAAGACCCTGCCACCCATTCAGCCGTGACGGAGTGTCCTGCCGGCGCAGGCCACTCCCCGTGTCTGGCGCCTAAAACGCCATGTCGGGCGCATAGAAGCAGCGCAGCGTATCCTCCGTCGGATAGAGGCAGAGGTGATATTCCGCATCCCGGGAGCGCCGCGCCTTGGCTTGCGGCAGGCTGAACCGGTGCGGACGTGTCACCATCCGGTGATCTCCAGGCCCCAGCAGGATCTCGTAGCCGCCCTTGGTGATCCTGACATTCTTCGTCGAGATCATCTGGCAATCGCCACTGTGGCGATCGCCATTGCAGCAGAACTGGTCGTACTGCCAGCCTGTCTCCGTGTCATGGGCAGCCGCCGGCGGCGCGAGGACGGTCATGGCGTAGGCAAGGAATGCAGTTATCGGCATGCTGCGCATCTGCTCATTCTCCGTTGATGAACGATCACCAACCGGCAAGCCCCGCCAACCTCCACCACCGGTCGACATGCACCCGTCACCGGAGGGGCGCGTCTGCGCCCTCCTCCGGTTCTGCACCTGCATCTGAAACGGGTTCAGCTGCGGCGTCTTGCCGAGAGCAGCAGAGCGGCGCTGGAGTTCCCGCGCAGGAACATTTATCTGCAGCTCTGTCACCCCTTCCCTCACCCGTCATTTTTTCGCAATGTGACGAGTCGGGGGGAAGGTCTCCAGAGGGGTTCTGAAATGTATGAATACGCCGTCGCATGGGAGTGGCTGTCGTTTGCGGCACGCTGGCTGCATGTGATCACCGCCATCGCCTGGATCGGCTCGTCCTTCTACTTCATCGCGCTCGATCTGGGGCTGGTGAAGCGGCCGCATCTGCCCGTCGGCGCGTATGGCGAGGAGTGGCAGGTGCATGGCGGCGGCTTCTACCATATCCAGAAATATCTGGTGGCGCCGGCGCAGATGCCCGAACACCTGACCTGGTTCAAATGGGAAAGCTATGCCACCTGGCTGTCCGGCTTCCTGATGCTGGCAATCGTCTACTACGGCGGCGCGGACCTCTTCCTGATCGACACCCACGTCATGGAATTGAGCCAGTGGCAGGCGATTGCCATCTCGGTTGCGTCGCTCGCGGTCGGCTGGGTGATCTATGACCAGCTCTGCAAGTCGCCGGTCGGCAAGAACACCTGGGGCCTGATGGCGGTCCTCTACGTCGTCCTGGTCGTCATGGCCTGGGGCTATACGCAGGTCTTCACCGGCCGCGCCGCCTTCCTGCATCTCGGCGCCTTCACCGCGACGATCATGTCCGCCAACGTCTTCTTCATCATCATTCCAAACCAGAAGATCGTCGTCGCCGACCTGATCGCGGGGCGCACGCCGGACCCGAAGTACGGCGTCATCGCCAAGCAGCGGTCGCTGCACAACAACTACCTAACGCTGCCCGTCATCTTCTTCATGCTGTCGAACCACTATCCGCTCGCCTTCGCCACCCATTTCAACTGGGTGATCGCGGCGCTCGTCTTCCTGATGGGCGTGACGATCCGGCACTGGTTCAACACCACCCACGCCCGCAAGGGACGGCCCACCTGGACCTGGCTTGCGACCGTGCTGATCTTCATCGTCATTATGTGGCTGTCGACCGTGCCGAAGCTGCTGACCGGCGAGGCGGACAATGCGGCGCTCTCGCCCGTGCAGCAGAAATTTGCCGAGAACGCCCATTTCGACGCCGCCCGCGACGTCGTCCTGTCGCGCTGTTCGATGTGCCATGCGGCGGAGCCGGTCTGGGAGGGCGTGAACTTTGCGCCAAAGGCGGTAAAGCTCGAGACCGACCGTGAGATCGCCGTCCACGCCCGCGAGATCTACATCCAGGCCGGCCGCAGCCACGCCATGCCCCCCGGCAACATCACCGAAATTTCGGTAGAGGAACGTGAACTCCTGACCGCCTGGTATGAAAGTGCAGTATCCGAATGACGAAGACCCTGATCCGCGGCCGCCTGTTGACCTTCACGCGGGCGCCGCTGTCGCTGACCGACACGGGAAGCTATCGCTACGAACATGACGGCGGCCTGCTGGTCGAGGACGGCGTGATTGCCGCCATCGGCGACTACGCCGAGGTCAAGGCGCAGGCGCCGGACGATGTGGCCGAGATCGACCACCGGCCGCATCTGATCCTGCCCGGCCTGATCGACACGCATCTGCATTTCCCGCAGATGCAGGTGATCGCCTCCTATGCCGGCAGCCTCTTGGAGTGGCTGAACACCTATACCTTCCATGAGGAGCTGCGCTTCGTCGATACCGATCATGCGACACGGATCGCCGGCCGCTTCTACGACGAGCTGCTGCGCCATGGGACGACGACGGGAGTTGCCTACTGCTCCGTCCACAAGACCTCGGCCGACGCCTTCTTCACGGAAGCCATGACACGCGGCATGTGCATGGTCGGCGGCAAGGTGATGATGGACCGCAATGCGCCGCAGGGGCTGCTCGACACGCCGCAGATGGCCTATGACGAAACCCGCGCGGTGATTGCCGACTGGCACGGCAAGGGCCGCAACCACGTCGCCATAACGCCGCGCTTTGCCATCACCTCGACGCCCGAACAGATGCAGGCCGCGCAGGCGCTGGCGCAGGAATTTCCGGACCTGCACATCCAGACGCATCTGTCGGAAAACCTCGACGAGATCGCCTTCACCTGCGAGCTCTATCCGCAGGCGAAGGACTACACCGACATCTATGCCCATTACGGGCTTCTCGGCGCCAAGACGCTGCTCGGCCACGCCATCCACCTCTCCGACCGCGAGGCGGATGTCTTGAGCGAGACGGGATCGGTCGCCGTCCACTGCCCGACCTCCAATCTCTTCATCGGCTCCGGCCTGTTTCCGCTGAACGCCATCCGCCGGCGGGACAAACCCGTCCGCGTGGGGGTCGCCACCGACATCGGCGGCGGCTCAAGCTATTCCATGCTGCGCACCATGGACGAGGCCTACAAGATCCAGCAGATCCTGGGCGAGCGGCTGAACCCGCTCGACAGCTTCCACCTGATGACCCGCGGCAATGCCGAGGCGCTGTCGCTCGTCGACCGGATCGGCACGCTGGAGGTCGGCACCGACGCGGATCTCGTGGTCCTGAATGCCGCCGCGACCCCGGCCATGGCGCTGCGCATGGAAACCGTCACGACGCTGCCGGAGGAGCTCTTCCTGCTGCAGACCATGGGCGATGATCGGGCCGTGGCGGAGACCTATGTGGCGGGCAAGGCGATGAAGAGCGGGCTGATTGGAAGCTGATCGATTAGCAGTATAATAGCGCCATGAGGATCATCGCGCGCCGCACCTTGGTCAAATTTGCAGAGGGCCTTCGCGGGCGCCGGGATCAGCCGGCAGTAAAGGAAGCGCTCGATGTCTGGTTTCATCACGCCAGCCGAGCGCAGTGGAAAAGCGCTGCGGAGATCAAAAGGACCTTCGCAACTGCCAGTATCATCAACGCGGAACGCATTGTCTTCAACATCAAGGGCAATGACTATCGGTTGATCGTTGCCATCGACTTTGAAAAGTCCATTATCTGGATAAAATGGATCGGCAACCACAAGGACTACGATCAGATCGACGCGGCACAGGTGGAGTATGATTGAAATCAGACCTATCCGCTCGGAAGCGGATTATGAAAACGCTCTGCAAGCAGTGAAAAGCCTCTGGGGCTCAGCCCTGGCGACAGCGGAAGGCGATCGGCTGGATGTCCTGGTCACTCTGATCGATGCCTACGAGAACGAGCATTTCCCCATGGATACGCCAGGTGCCGACGCTCTGGCTGCCTTCGAACAGGAGCAAAAGGACCTCCATGCCGCGGAAGCAGTGGGGCACGTTACATTCGAAATCGTCAAAGACGAGGCCGGACGCTTCGCCTTCCACCTGACGAAGCGCTCCGGGGAGATCATTTTTACATCCGAAGGTTTCGACAGAAAAGACGATGCGATCGCCGCGATCAGAGTCTTGCAGGAAAGCGCTTCGAAATCCGACATTGTCGATCTAGCTGCTTAAGTCCCCGGCTCCGCCGAAAGGCGCATTTTCTCTACAGCTACCGCAAGGCGAGCCTGCAAACGAGTACCGCCACAACGCCCAAAGCATACACTGTCCGTTTATCCTGCATTTTTTACTGACGAAGGCGAATGAGTCATGTTAGCTGCGTGCTCTACACGGGGAGAGAGAGCCTGACATGTCCAAGCCGCTGACCATTGCCGACCTGAAGACGCGCGCCCGCCGCCGGGTGCCGAAGATGTTCTTCGACTATGCCGACAGCGGCGCCTGGACGGAGGGCACCTACCGCGCCAACGAGGAGGATTTCGCCAAGGTGAAGCTGCGCCAGCGGGTGCTGGTGGACATGACGAACCGCTCGCTGGCGACGACCATGGTCGGCCAGGAGGCCTCGATGCCGGTGGCGCTGGCGCCGACCGGCCTCTGCGGCATGCAGCATCCCGACGGTGAGATGCTGGCGGCCAAGGCGGCGGAAGAGTTCGGCGTCCCCTTCACGCTGTCAACGATGTCGATCTGCTCGATCGAGGACGTCGCCTCGGTGACCTCGAAGCCCTTCTGGTTCCAGCTCTACGTGATGAAGGACCGCGAGTTCGTCGCAAACCTGATTGACCGCGCCAAGGCAGCCAATTGCTCCGCACTGGTGCTGACGCTCGACCTGCAGATCCTCGGTCAGCGCCACAAGGACCTGCGCAACGGGCTTTCGGCCCCACCGAAGTGGACGATCCACCACGGCCTGCAGCTGGCGACCAAGCCCTTCTGGTGCATGGACATGCTGCGCACCAAGCGTCGCGGCTTCGGCAATATCGTCGGCCACGCCAAGAATGTCTCCGACCTCTCCTCGCTCTCCTCCTGGACGGCGGAGCAGTTTGATCCGCAGCTGTCCTGGAAGGACGTCGCCTGGATCAAGGAACGCTGGGGCGGCAAGCTGATCCTGAAGGGCATCCTCGACGAGGAAGACGCCCGCTCCGCCGCCGAAACCGGCGCCGACGCCATCATCGTCTCCAACCACGGCGGCCGCCAGCTCGACGGCGCCATGTCGTCGATCAGCATGCTGTCGAAGATCGTCGACGCCGTCGGCGACCGCATCGAAGTCCACTTCGACGGCGGCATCCGCTCTGGCCAGGACGTGCTGAAGGCCGTGGCGCTCGGCGCCCGCGGCACCTACATCGGCCGCCCCTACCTCTACGGCCTCGGCGCCATGGGCAAGCCTGGGGTGACGGCCGCCCTCGAGATCATCCGCAGGGAGCTGGACATCACCATGGCGCTCTGCGGCAAGCGCGACATCCAGGCGGTCGACCGCAGCGTGCTGGCGGA
>TARA_R110002051_G_scaffold37159_5_pt1 | contig 10761 bp, 5 predicted proteins | sample TARA_R110002051 | Tara Oceans TARA_R110002051 (sample SAMEA4397023) | marine metagenome | biome: Polar Biome; feature: [MES] marine water layer (ENVO:01000295) within the mesopelagic zone...; material: water (ENVO:00002006), including particulate matter (ENVO:01000060) such as......
CAGGCTGCCGATCATGGCCCCGACAAAGGGCACCCAGGCGAACAGACCGATCTGTTTGACGTCGAACCCGAAGGTCTCGGCCAGATAGATCGGCAGCCAGGAAACGAACAGCCACCAGATGGGGTCGAGGAAGAAACGGGCACCGATGATGGCCCAGCTCTGTCGATGCGACAGCAGTTGGCGCAGGTTGGGCACATAGGCGGGCCGGGCGTCAGTGACGACAGCGTCTTCCGCGGGCACGTCCAGGATCAGGGCCCGTTCAGCGGCGCTGACCCAGGGGTGGGTCGCCGGGTCGGACTTGTAGATGATCAGCCAGGGCAGCAGCCAGACAAAGCCGATCAGGCCGACCAGGAGAAACGTCCCCTTCCAGCCGAAGCTCAGGAACAGCAGAGCGATCAGGGGCGCGGAAATGATGGCACCGATCGAGGCCCCCGCATTGAACACGCCCTGGGCCAGGGCGCGTTCGCGCGGCGGAAACCATTCGGCATTGGCCTTGACTGCGCCGGGCCAGGCACCAGCCTCGGTCAGGCCGAGCATGGCGCGGAAGATGCTGAAGGACAGGATGGAATTGGCTGTCGCGTGCAGCATGATCGAGATCGACCAGGTCGCAATCGACCAAGCAAAACCCATCCGGACGCCGATCTTGTCGAATATCCGGCCAAACGCGAACTGGCCGGCGGCGTAGAACAGCATGAACACCGTGACGAGCAGGGCGTACTGTTCCTTGGTCGCACCGATGTCGGCCGAAATCTCCGGCCACATCACCGCCATGGCGTTGCGGTCGATGTAGTTGATGACGGTGCCGATCGCGATCAACGCGACGATCACCCATCTCAGCCTCGTGGTCTTCATGGCCGTGTCTTCCCTGTTTCGGGTCGGTCGTCACGGTTGCCCGTCCGCCGGCCTCTATCGATCGAAGCGCGCATAGGCCCCCGACCATTGGTATGTCTGTCCGTTGACGTTGACCCGGTGCGTGGCGGTGGAGGTGTGGTCGCCGGCCAGACCGATGGCCAGCACCGCGCCGGTCGTCAGGGTCAGGACCACGACCTCGGCATCCGCGCCGGCACCGTGGTGGATCGCGGCGATCCGGCTTGTGGATCCGGTTACCGTCTCGACCGTGCCGTCGTAGCGGCCGTGCGGCTCCAGGACGCTGAAGAAGCTGACATTAGCCTGCCCCTCGGTTCTCTGGATCAGGGCCGGTTCACGACGCAGGTTGAAGTCGGGATCATTGGCCCCGCTCTCGACCAACAGGGCCTGGCTGGGGGCGCTGGCTCCAAACCGGTAGCTGTAGAAACGACCGTCCAGCAGCCAGGTCAGGCTGCGCTCGGTCGCCGCCACCGGTGAGGTGCCGTCGACCCATAGATGCTGGTAGCCGGCGGCTTCGCCGAGCACCGGGCGACCTTCGAGGTTGCGTCGGGCTTCGAAGCCGACGGTCATGATGTGGCCGTCGAAATGCAGCGGCAGATCGTAGCGAACCGGTCGGTCGGAACGCGCCCGCAGCAGGTCGATGGCGACCGGCAGGGACAGGTCCGGATGGCGAACCAGCATCAGCGACCGGTCGAACTCCACGCCGTCCCAGGCTCCCACCATCCGCGACGAGGCGATCTGCAGACCGTCGTCGGTGACGAACAGGCCGGCGGTGGGCCAGTGCGCCTCAGCCGTCTCGAGCCGGGCGTCGAACTGGCTGCGACCGTCCACGACGAGCGTATTGTGCGCGATCGTCTGGCTGGCCCAGGTGTCGTTCTCCGGCAGATAGACGCCCCCCGCCTTGGCCTCGATGTTGAGGAAGCGGGCCGCGCCGTAATCGGTCACGACCTCATGGCCATTGTCGTAAAACAGCCAGTTGAGCCGGTCGTAATGGCCATGCCCCATGCCCTGGGCGGTGTTCTTCATGACCAGGGTCTGACCGGTCCGGTCGTCGCCCTCGCGCAGGATGTCCAGGGCCCCGTGGTCGCCGTCGGGACCATCGCGCAGCCGGGTTGATCGGAAGTCGAACGGCTGTTCGGTGCCTGCCCCCAGGGCTTCGGCCACGGCCAGTCCGTCGGGTGACAGCAGGGTGCGGCCCTGGCGTCGGGCGATCGACAGCAGGGTCGGGTCGCCGGTGCGGCCGTAGGCGACGGCGACGCCCGACACCAGTTCCTCGGTGTCGATTCCCTTGTCCTTGATGGCGTCATTGATCGGCAGGAAATAACCGCCGTAGCTGCTCTGGACCGTGGTGGTCACGGCCTTCAGCAGGACGCCGTCGCGGCGCTGGAAGATCTGCCGCTCGGGTTCATTCTGGTCGATGGCGCGGGCGAAGATGACGAAGGGCGCGAGGGCGTAGCGTTGGTAGTAGGGCCCCTCTTCGTAGTAGCCGTCAGGCGAGAACAGCCGGTCGATCTGGCGCAGGAAGCCGGACTGCCCGTCCCTGGTTAGGCCCAGCAGGGCCTTCTCGACCATCTCCTGATCGCGGAGCACATAGCCGGTCATGCCGACCCCGGCGACGGCCCAGGTGGCGTGATTGTGGATCAGGTTGAAGACGCGCGGGCTCTCGTCGGACAGGAAGCGCGCCATCGGCCGGAACACGCCGGTGTCGATGGTCTCGCGCTCGGCCGGGGTCAGGCTGTCGCGCACGGCGTCATAGCCCTGGATCGAATAGACCAGCCAGACGGAGTCGTTGAGAGACTGCCAGAACAGGCGGCCGCGACGGCTGCTGCGCGTCACAGGGTGGTCGCCGAGGGTCGGATAGAGCGCGGCATACGCCAGGAGCATGTCGCGCACGAAATGGGCGTAGCGGTCGTCGCCGGTCAGGCGGTAAAGGGTCCCCGCCTCGTAGATGGCGCGCTGGTTGCGCTTATGCTGCTCATGGGTGAAGCCGCCGCCGGGATCGACGGGGATCGGGACGTTGATCCTGGCCACCATGGCCGCGGCCACGGAAGCCTCGAACCGCGTCCGTTCCCGGGCGAACATCGGATAGCGATCGCCGGCTTCGGCCATCCGTCGCCAGTTGGCCGGAGACACCAGCACCGGGCCGGTCGCATCGGATCGGGTCGCCGACAGTGCCGTGGGCGTTTGTGCCTGAACGGTATCGGGTAGCGTCAGCGGCACCAGGGCGGCACCAGCCAGCAGGGTCAGGACCAGACGGTTCATCGGCCCGATTCCGGGGTCAGGTTGGTCCAGGTGGCGGGCGCACGATCAAGTGTCGTCCCGGTCTCGCGAAAGCTTGGAGCCCCCACGGTGCGGAAGAAGCGCACGCCGCCACCGTTGACGAAACGGTTGTCCGAAAGCCGGGCATTCTGGACGCCATGCAGGGCCAGGGCTATCGGTGCGACTGCCCGGCCGCCGACCCGTTCGAAGGTCGAGCCGGTCACGACGATGCGCGGCCCGAAGGTGCTTTCGTCGGTGCCACCGCGATACAGGTCGACTGCGGCTTCCCCGATGTCGGTGAAGACGGAGTCGACGATCTCGACCCCTTCCACATTGTAGAAGCCGAGATCATCGGTCTCGGTGTGGGCCGCCAGGACGGACCCGCTGACCCGGTCGGCGCGAACGCGGCGCAGGACGATTTGTTCGGCCGTGGTGCCCTTGGTCAGAGATATGGCGTCGAAGGCCCGGTTTACAGCCATGTCAGTGAAGCGGCTGTCCTCGATCACCAGACGATAGTTGGCGGCCCCGGCGGCAGTGCGGATGACGGCATTGCCGACGCTATCCGGCGCAACCTCGCCGCTCATGGTCAGGCCGCTGAGCTTCAGCGACCCGCCGCGGGCAATCTCGAACAGGGTGGGGCGGCTGAAATTCAGTACCGCTTCGCCGCTGTCAGGGCCACGCACAGTGATCACCCGTGAAACCGTCAGGGTCTGGTTCACCACATACAGGCCGGGGGTCAGGACCAGCTGATCTCCGGGCCGGGCCGAGGCGAGGGCGGCTGTCAGGGTATCGTCACCGGGCGCGACAGTGATCGTGCGACCCGAGTCGAACGCGACGGTCTCAGCCCCCTTTACATACCAGGCCACGCCGGTGTCCTGACGGCGGGTAACGCGAAGGTCGGCGCGGGCGCCGATGTCGCCCAGAGCGGCCGGGGCCTGGAGGCCGCCGGAGCCGCGGACGAGCTCCACGTCGACGCGACGCACCCCGGGGAGAGCAAGAGCCGCCCCGGCGGGTGCCTGGATGTTGCCGGCCATTGCCAGACCGGACATGTCCCCCTGGATGCGGAAGGGATCGCGTCCGTCGGCGTTGACGATCAGGTTGTTGGCCATTCGGCTGGACACAGGCGCGGCCGAGCGTTCTGCATCCATGCCGGCGCCGAGGAAGATGCTGGCGGCGTCGATGATGGTGTTGTTTTCGATCACCGTATCCTCGACCCGGACGTAGCGGTTGGCCGGTGAGTTGGGCACGCCGTACATGATGGTCAGGGCGCTGGCGAAACCAGTCCCGGCAAGGCCCTGCATGTAGTTGTTGCGGATCGTCTGGTTGCGGTTGATGACGCGAATTCCGCCGGTGTGGTCGACGCCATTGCCGATGAAGACGTTGTCCTCGACAAGGTTGCCGTCGCCGTGGCGCAGGGTCAGGGCCCCGCGTGATTCGAAGAAGACATTGCCCCGATAGACGTTGCCCCCCGACTTGTTCGAGATGATCTCGATTTCACCGTCGCAGTGATCAAACCAGTTGAACTCGACCGTGGTGAAGCTGTCGGACTCGGCGTCGTGGCTGGTGCCGACCCGGAGCGTTTCGCCACCATTGGAGCCGAGGCTGGGTCGGGGTCCGAAATAGTTGTGATCGATGCGGTGGTGGTTTGCGAGACCCTGCTGTTCGTCGCGGACGACGACCAGGGTCGTTCCGGCATTGGTCTTGCCGACGATATGGTTGTGATCGAAGCGGTTGTTCTGGCCGTACAGGGCGACCCAGTTGTCCGAGTCGCGGCGGTCCGGCTTGCTGAACCCGTCGATGACCATGCCGGTCACCCGGCTGTCGGTGGCCCTGTCCTCTCGGTTGCGCCGGAAAGAGATGACTTCGCCTGTCGGAGAATAACCGTTCCGGAACACCAGGTTGGAGACGGTCAGGAATCGCCCCGCCATCCGCAGATTGGACTGGCCGGTCAGGATAACGTCGCCGGGCGTCTGCGCGGTCACCGTGATGAAGCGGCCGGCCTGGCCCTGGCCCGAGACCAGCATCTGGAAGTCCCGCCATTCGCCATCGGCCAGCACAATGGTGTCGCCCGGACGGGCGGCGCGCATGGCGCTGGAGAATTCGGCCGGGGTGCGGACGAGGCGTTCACCCGAGTTCGTCCGGGCTGATGCTGCGCTCACCGTCGCGGCACTGAAAACCAGGCAAAAAAGGGCGACAAGAAGCCGTGCGCTCATGGTGGATACTCCCTCCCGTTGGCGGCTTTCGGGACTCTCATCGGACCCTTGCCGTCGGATCTGACCGTAGCGAAGCGGGTCGTGGTGTCAACCAATATGACAAATGGGGCTGGCCAAGGGGACAACCAATTGTGTGGGCGGCTCCCGCTGCTGCCTGGCTTTGTGGGATTGGTGCGGCGGGACTTGACCCGAGAGTCGATGGAGAGTGTTGGTCGGCAGGCTGATTTCCGGTCACCACTGCCTTGTCATGCCTTTCTGCCAGACCAATTAATCAGCCGGAATGCCAGAATTGGTTGACTTTCCGGTTTGTGTCGGCCTAGCTTCCGGTAAGCCCGTCGAAACGGGCATGTCCTGGGGAGGTAATTATGCGGTCATCGAACGTTCGGAATTTGTCTTGTCTGCCGAACCGGCGGCCGCTGAAGGCGGCGTTGCTGTGTGGCATGGCCTGGAGTTTTGGGGCCGGCATGGCCCAGGCCCAGGACGCGCCTCCTGCCGGGGCCGCGACCCAGGTCGATGAGGTCGTCGTGACCGGCTTTCGTGCTTCGGTCCAGTCGTCGATCAGCCAGAAGCGAAATGCTGATGTCGTCGCCGATGTCCTGTCTGCCGATGACATCGGTGATCTGCCGGCATCGTCGATCGGTGAAGCGATCGAGACGATCACCGGAGCCTCGACCCATCGCGAGAAGGGCGGCGCATCCGAGATTTCAATCCGGGGCCTCGGTCCGTTCCTCGGCTTCGCCACATTCAACGGACGCGAGGCCTCGAACGGCAGCGGTGACCGGTCCGTGAATTTCAACCAGTTCCCATCCGAGCTGATCAATACCGTCGCAATCTACAAGACCCAACGTGCAGATTTCGTCGAAGGTGGCGTAGCCGGCATCATCGACATGCGTACGATCCAGCCGCTCGAGTTCGGTCGCCGCCGCATCCAGATCGAGGCTCGGTCTCTCTGGGCTGAATATGATGACAAACTGGTCGACCCGGCCGGCCCGGGCTGGCGCGGTACGGCCAGCTATGTGGATCAGTATGACCTCGGCGGTGCCGGTATGCTGGGTCTGTCCCTCGGTATCCAGTCACTGGAGACCACCAATCCCGAAGAGCTGTTTTCCAGCAGTTCGACCTGGGTGGCCTGCAACGGCACACAGACGGTGTCGGCGACGGCGAACTGCAGCGAGGCCACGGCAGCCCAGGTCGCGGCCGGCACGCCCTACTACCTGATCCCGGGCAGCCGCACCTATCGCCAATTTATCGAAAATGACCAGCGCGACGCCATGTTCGGGGCCCTGCAATGGCGCCCCAATGACACGCTTGAGTTTTCGCTCGATTATCAGAACTCGCGCAGGACCTATACGGAAGACCGTCAGGACCTGAACTTCTCCGAGACTCGCCGCGGCGTAAACAGTCGTGAAGTCAGCGATGACGGCGTTCTGCTCTACTACACTGGCAACAGCTCTATCGAATCCACCCCGACCTTCCGCATCCGGGACGAGCAGTATGAAGGTGGCGGCCTGGGCGTGAAATGGGACGTTCGTGACGATCTACGGATCACCGGCGACGTCGCCTTCTCCAGCACCTATCGCAGCGAGATGGACCGTCAGACGCGTCTGCGTTCCTTCAACCGCGATGTGAATAATGTGGTCGTGCCGGGTGTGATCAGCACCAATCGCGTCGGTTATACGTTTGACTATCGCAACCGCGACGTGCCGGCGATTATTGTCGACCCGCTGTTCGACCTCAATGATCATGATAATTTCAGCACCAATGCCCGCGTCCGGCGTGATGAGGCCGTTCGCGAACATGAGGTCCGGTCGGCGCGTATCGACGTTGAATACACGCGTAACAACAGCGTCATCACCGCCATCAAGACCGGTGCCCGCCTTTCGGACATGACCTATACGGACTTTGATGACCGGGTAGAGATCAGCTATACGACCGCCCAGACCGGTGCGGCCAACCTGGCGTGCCGCCGTGAGTTCGCCCAGACCGACTTCCTGTCCAATGCGTCGGGCAACACGATCACCAGCTGGGCCCAGTTCGATGCCCTTTGCCTGTTCAGCGCCCTGACCGGGGTGGCGGACACCGGCCGCAACGCCGACACCCGCGCCATCGGCAATCGTGACGTCGAGGAGCGCACCCTGGCCGCCTATGTGCTGGCCAATTTTGATACGGTTCTGTTTGACCTGCCGTTCTCGGGCAATTTCGGGGTTCGCTATGTCAACACCGACGTCACGTCGCGCGGCCTTCGCAGCGGGCTGAACGTCGTCAACAACATCGACGGCACCTTCACCCTGGTGTCGACCGGTGCGTTCGAGACCCAGACGTTCGAGGGCAGTTCCGAGGCCTGGCTGCCCAGTTTCAACGGCACGTTCGAGCTCAAGGACGACCTGCTGTTGCGGGTCGGGGCATTCCGGGCCATGTCGCGCCCCGATCCCAGCGCCCTGGGAGCCGGCCGCACCATTACCCTGGAAAGCGGCGTTTCGTTCGCCACGGTCGAGGATGCGATCCGTGGCATCACTGCCAATGGCAACCCGGCAGCCGAGCCCCTGCTGTCATGGAATGCGGACCTGTCGCTGGAGTATTATCCGAACCCGGATTCCATGTTCAGTGCCGCCATCTACTACAAGCAGTTCAACGGTGGTTTTGCGCCCACGATTGCCAATGAAACCTATCTGATCGGCGGCACGCCTGTCGTGGTCCCTGTGCAGGTGGATACGGCGACGGACGACACCAGCGACCTGTTTGGTGTCGAACTGACCGTGGCGCACCGGTTCTCGAACCTGCCGGCACCGTGGGATGGCCTGGGCGTCAAGGCCAGCTACAACTACGCCGACTCCAACTACCAGACTCACGACCTGCGCCTGGGTGACCAGGTTGATCCGGCGACGGGGGTCGTCACGCCCGGCATTATCGAGCCGGCCGGCATCTTCGGCCTGTCCAACCATGTTTTCTCGGGATCGGTCTACTACGAAATCGGGCCGGTCGAACTGCAGGCCATCTACAAGGCCCGTACCGAATACTATCAGAAGTTCGTCGGGGGGCCGTCCCAGAACCGTTATATCCGCGACACCGATACGCTGGACTTCCGGGCCTCCTACCGGGTGAACAGCCATCTGTCGTTCAGCTTCGAAGGCTCGAACCTGACCGACGAGCCACGGATTCACGATATGCCGGTTTCCGGTAGTCTCCGGGAATATAATACCTATGGGGCGCGCTACTATCTCGGAGCACGCTACCGCTTCTAACCCCTGTCAGCGGGGCGGCGGAGGGGCGTGGATGTCTAGTTGGGCGTCTGGACTCCGCCGCCCCGAGTCGGGGCGTCATGATGGAAGCATTGGTGTTCGCAAAGTGATATCTGGCTAAGAGCATGTCCGAAAAACGACTCTATCAATCCATCGCCCGGGAGATCCGGACCCTGATCGATTCCGGGGACTTCCCGGTCGGAGCCCGACTGCCGGGCGAGCGTGAACTGGCCGAACGCTTCAATGTGAGCCGGGTCACGATCCGCGAGGCGGAGATCGCCCTGGAAGCCCAGGGGCGGATCTCCATCCGCACCGGCTCCGGCGTCTATGTCACCCGGCGACCGGAGGGAGGGCCCGACGCCCTGCCGAACGTCACCGCCTTCGAGCTGACGGCGGCCCGGGCCGTGATCGAGGCCGAGGCGGCGGCCCTGGCCTCGGCCCATATCACCGACGACCAGATCGATGAGCTTGAGGAATTGATCCTGTCCATGTCCCGCGCGGACGACGGCTCTGACAGCGGTGAAGACGCGGATCGGCTGTTCCATCTGACGATCGCCCGGATTTCCGGCAATCCTGTGATCGAGTATTTCGTGCAGATGATCTGGCGCATGCGCACCGAGTTGCCGCGGGTCAAACGGGTCTATGCCAGCGTTTGCACGCACGACGGCGATGCGCGGGCTGACGAGCATTCCGCCATTCTGGTCGCCCTGCGCAACCGGGATCCGGCCGCCGCGCGCAGTGCCATGCGCGATCATTTCCACCGGCTGTTCGAGACCATGCTGGAGGCCGCCGAGTCGGAGGCGCTGAACGAGGTGCGTCAGCGCACCGAACGGGACCGCGAGCGGTTTCTGGCGACCACCCGCATCTAGGTCACCGTGTTTGCGGACCTGCGGGTCATAGGACGGGTTGTGCCGTGACGGTCTGGCAGTCGATGACACCGTCGGAACCGAAGTCGGCCCGCGCAGTCTGTCCCGGGACGACCGGATGCACGCCCGCGGCCGCTCCCGTTGAGACCAGGTCACCCGGCTGCAGGCCAAGCCCGCGGCCATGCAGGTGGATCAGCAGGAAGGCCAGCGATTCGAGCGGCCCGCCCGGGATCACCGCCGCGCCGCCTTCGCCACAAATCCGGCCGTCGAGATGCACCGCGCAGCGGAGCGTCGGCAGGCGCACCAGCCCGTCGGCGATCTCCGGACCCAGGATCAGGCCGGCGTTGTTGCCGAAATCGGCCGCGGTGACGGCCGGGCCATGCGCATTGATGCCGGCGAACGGGCTTCCGGCGATCTCCACCCCGGCGAAGACACGGCGCACCAGCGGGGCAACGGTTTCCGGGGTCCAGGTTTCCCGGTCCGGCGGCGTCGCGCCGATCTCGAGCACATATTCGGCCTCGAGTGCGGCATAGCCGCCGGCGATGATCTCCACGGACGTCGGCACCGGACCCGCGATCCGGATCATGTCCGAGAAAATCGGGCCCGCCAGCCGCCCGACCCCGTGGGTCGCGTCATGCGGCGGCCCGATGCGGGCCAGTTTCCACCCGGCGACCCGGCCCGGCCAGGCCACGATCGCCGCGTCCTGGATGGCATAGGCCTCGGCGAGCGATGCGGGTCTGGGGCCGGGGAAGTCTGTCAGGGCCCGCGCTTCGCGTCTGGCCCTGACCAGCAGGGCGGCCGTCATCCGGTTCTGTTCTTGATCAAGGGCCAACGTCGTCCCGCCTGTTCCCGACGGGCCGCGGCCCGCATCAACTGCACGTGACATGTAACGGCAAGCCGCGAGGAGCGTCCAATCCCTCGCCGGTCGACCGAACGAATTCCTGCCCCCGCCTGAGGCCCTTGCTGGAGGTCGCGTGGCCCGGACACGATCGGCGAACGCCCCCATTGCCAGGCCTGTGGAGACGGCGGCGGCGAAAGCGGCGCGTTGCGAGCGATTTACCGGGACCGGAGACGGTCTTCCGGTCTCCGGATTCGACGAGTTTCGGAACTGCCCGGGTGTTTTACCGGTAATCAGGCCCCCACAAATGTTTGAGGGGGGCGAATGGCGGAGAGGGTGGGACTCTCAAGTGAGATACGGCTTTCGTGAAGCCAACCAAATAGTTGACTGAATGCAGCTGCTTGTTGCAGTTAGTCGTGTCTCAAACTGTGCATCAGTGTGTGTTACGTGCGCCTTCCAACCTACATCAAGCGGCGGGG
>TARA_R110002051_G_scaffold168923_1_pt1 | contig 10760 bp, 11 predicted proteins | sample TARA_R110002051 | Tara Oceans TARA_R110002051 (sample SAMEA4397023) | marine metagenome | biome: Polar Biome; feature: [MES] marine water layer (ENVO:01000295) within the mesopelagic zone...; material: water (ENVO:00002006), including particulate matter (ENVO:01000060) such...
TGCAGTGAGGCGAAAATCGACCATCTGACCGTTCGCGTCGACAGCTCGCCATAGGTAGCGCCACTTGCCGCCCACCCGGACATAGGTCTCATCAACATGCCAATCGACACTGGCCCGGCGCAAAAATTTTTCCCTCGTTTGGTCAATTCAAGTCCGAATTTCTGAACCCAGCGATACACCGCCGACTGATCAATAGTGATCGAGCAGATCCAGCACGTCCTCGTAGGACAGTGGGTAGCGCAGATATCACTGCACCGCGCAAAGGGTGATGTCGCGCGGAAAACGGTGATGCTTGACTGGGGATCTGCGCGGCATGTTCAACCTCAAAAGCCAAAAGCTGGCCTACGCCGACCATTAACGCAACAGTCCCCTATATAGCGGTCTGAGTGCAGCAATGCTATAAACCACTCTTTCATTCCCGGTGTGGACGGGCCCCGCTAACGCCCCTTGATACGAATGGAAAACTGGCGTTGTGCGCCAGCGGGTGGTCGCGGAAACGGGGCAGCTTGGCGGATCAGACGGACGGCGGCCTGATCCAGCGAAGCGGAACCGGAGCTGCGCGCAACGCTGACACCTGCCAGCCCTCCGCCAGAGGTGATCGAGAAAGCGATTGTCGCGGTGCCGCGCGCGTTTACCCTGGGTTTGCCGACCTGTGCGATGCGGCGCATGACCTGACCGGGATAGTTGCTCGCAGCAGCGTTTCCGGCTTGACGGGCGGGCGTGGCTTTCCTGCCGGTCTGGCTTGCTTTGGCCTCCGCGCGTGTGCCGGTTTGCGCGCCCTTGGTGTTGCTGTGGTCCGCATTGCCCCGCGCGCTCTTGGACGGTTCGGGTTTGCGATCCGCAGGTTTTGCCGCTGCGCGACGCGAGCGCGCGTCTTTCTCCTGCGCCTCCGATGCTTTGGTAGCCAACACGCTATCCTTGCGCTGCGGACGCCGCGACAGGGCCGGTGCGTCGCTGTCGGGGTCTTCGGCCGTAATCGTGTCCGGCAACGACTGTGCCGCAATCACCTCCACCGGAGGCACAGGGGCAGTTTCGCTTGTAACGGGAACGGAGGCAAGTGGCGCTGGTACCGGAGCGGCCATTGGCACGGGTGCGACCTGTTCCACCGATACAGGCTCGGCCATAGGGGTCAGCGTATCGTCCGGCGTCATCGCAGTGAGCGTCCCTACCGCCATATCTTCGAACCGCGACCCCATCTTTGCCTCGGCGGGCGTGCCGCTGCCCTCAAGCTCGATTGTGCCGCGCGGCATGCCCCACTGCACCGTCCCCGCAACCACAGAGGTGGCGAGGATCAGGGATAAGACCTTGGCAACAGGAGAACGCGCAGTCATTCCAAAGCCCTCTGCGTGACAAGTACAACCCGCTGCGCCCCAGCTGCGCGCAAGTCACGGGTTAACCCGACAAGTGTCGCAGCAGGCAAGGCACGGTCAGGCACCAGTCGCACGGTCTCGCGGTCCTCTTCGGGTAAGTTGGCGACAAATGTGGCCGCATCGGGCTGTCCCTGACCCTCATAGGTGAGGCGCCCGTCGGGATAGACTACCAGCGCGCGGGGCGGTGCATTGCCCTCCAGACTGCGAGTGTGTACCAGCGCGAGCGCAGGGTCCAACGGTTGTGACAGGGTGCCTGCCACCATGAAAAATACCAGCATTAGAAAGACGATGTTGATTAGAGCGATCGTCGGCTCGCGTTGCGGCTTGGCCTTTTCCAGACGGCGCATCCTCTACCCTCCCAGAACCGAGACATTGAGCGCAGGCAAGCCGCGCAACGCCACCAGCAGATCGGTCAGCCGCTGTGCATCCACATCCGCGCCCAGCGAAACCAGCAGCGTCGTGCCTTCCTCCGCCTCGGCCAGCGTGGATTGAGCCAGCGTGTCCAGCGCCACATCCTCGCCGTTCAGGCGCAGGCTGTCCGAGCCCAACTGGAGGAACAGTGGCTTAGCCGCACTGGCCGTCACAGCACCGGACCCAGCCGCCGCCAACTCGACCTCGGTGAATTTGGAGAACGTCGAGGTCAGCATGAAGAAGAGCAGCAGAAGAAAGATCACGTCGATCAGTGACGTCATCGACAATCTGCGCCGCCGTCTGCGCACCCTAGCCATGGGCCGGAACCATCTGCGGTGCGCGCTCTGCCTGCGGTTGCGCGCGACCTGCCGGATGCAGAACCGTGAGGATCGCCTTGTCGGCAAGCACCCGCTCGGCTTCCATCCGTTGTTCGAACCAGCTGAGGATCAAGGCCGTTGGCATCGCCACCACAAGCCCCACTGCCGTTGTCAGCAAGGCTACCCAGATCCCGCCCGCCAGAATGGACGGATCAACCTGCGCACCTGCGGCTTGTAGCGACTGGAACGCTTCGATCATGCCCAGCACCGTGCCGAACAGGCCCAGCAGCGGTGCCAGCTGTGCCACTGAATCCAGCAGGCGGAAGCCGCGTTCAAGCTTTGCAAAACGCGTCTCGGCCTCGGCCTGAAGCCGTGCGGCGTCCAATGATCGGGCTGTCATCGCCATGTCGATCACCGGCGCCAGATAGCTGCGCGAACGCTCCAGAGTCTGGCGCGCGCCTGCCTTGTCGCCGCTGTCCCATTTGGCAACCGCCTGCGACAGCGCCGCATGCCGCCCCACCGCCGCCATCCAGAACTGCCAGCATTTGTAGATTGCGACCGCGAGTGTCAGAACCGCCACCGCCATCAGAACAATCACAACCGGCCCGCCCGTCTCGGCAATCCTGCGCAACGCCTCCATCAAAGTTGCGAAATCTATCATCATCCTGATACCTCGACGTTCGTGCGCGATGTCGCCAGCAAACCTGTTTCGCAGACGGTCGCCTCAATCTGCGCACCCTCGCATGTGCTGGCACCGTTGAACAAAACGCGGCCCAGCTGCTCACAACCCAGCTCCGGCACGACAAACTGGCGCACGCGCGGGCGCGCAGGCGGAAGGCTGCCAAAATCAAACAGCGTCAGCCTGTCCACCTGCCCGCTTGCGTCAAACAGAACGGTCTCGTAGACCGCCTTGTCAATCGGCTGCGGCAGACCGTTGGTGATCAGAAAAGTCAGCTTGCAGGACGTATCCACCGACTCCGCCGCGTTCAGCTCAACCGACACACGACCGCTGATATCGGTCTCCTGTGCCGCCGCTATTTGCGATGTCAGCAACAATGCAGCGGACATCAGCGCATATCTCTTCCGGAACATGCAATCTCCCGTTCAGTCAAAGTGTGATTTCTGGCTAAGGCACATGCATGCCTTTGGCTGAGCGTGAGGACAGATCAAAAGCGCGATCCGCGACTCGTCTAATTCTACCCTCTCCTACCAAGCGAGAACCTTCAGCACAATCCCGACTTTAATAGTCAGATAATATTTCTTGATAATGCATGAACCCACGACTGCCCGCTCACCTTCGCCAATAGGCCGTACTGATCTGGCTTGTCTTGTCGAGTTTGAGGGCCTTCTTGAAGTGACCGCGCACCGATTGCGCATTGGCAAACTCACCTGCGAAGAAACCATAATCGGTCGTGCCCTGCTTGGTCAGGTCGCGAGCAAATTCAAGAATACGTGCTTCGAATTCATGCGGAGACAGGACGTGCATTTTCAATTTTGACTTGGGGAAGTAGCCCCAAGGGTTGACCGTCTGCGGCAAAGCCACGACTACATCACCGCCAGCATCCGCGGGAAGACGAGACAGAAACTGCGCGACCGCTGGCAAGCCGGTGCCATCGGCAGCAATGAAATACGTGCGTGCGTCTGGCAGACTGTGCATTCCCGTTGGCCCCATTGCACCGACAATGTCCCCCGCCGTGGCATTGCACGCCCATTGTGACACCGGACCGGCATCATGATGGACAATGTCGATGTCGACTTCCTGCACGTCGGTGCGGATGTTTTTCAACGTGATGTAGCGTGCATGCAGCTTGTCGTCCGCACCCTCGGGCCAGACCGGCGCACCATTCGGCCCCATAACGGGCCAGACGGGCGGAAGGGACCGATTGCAGGGCAGGATCAAGCGGAAGTGGATGCCGTGATCCTGGAGCCTGTCGATGTCGGGATAGTGCAAGGTGACCCGCTGCATCCCATCGAACAACTCGGCACTTTTGCGTACCGTCAGCAGACGAAAGTTTGCGGGTGCCGCCCCGACGCCCGCCTGCTCGTTTTCCCATCGGACGTTCTGCGCCGCGGCCGGGTCGAATTCGGCAATGTGATGCACCATGCCTTCTTTCGAGAACGCCATATCGCGCGCGGTCGGCGCTTCGAGCAACACGCGTAAGGCACGGTCCTTCAGCTCCAGCTCGATCCGGTAGCCGGACTGCTCAAAACTATAGACACCGGCGTCGGAGATGTCGAAGAACAGGTCGTGATCCTCGCGCATATGCTTAATGTAATGGTAGAGCAGGCGCGAGGGCGCATCAAGCGCGATGGAGGTTTCGGCTATGGCTTTTTGCATGTCGGACCTTTGGTGCGGTGGAGGATGAGAGATCGGGCGGCACGACCTACAGGTGCGCCGCCCCACCGGAATTTACCAGTTGTGCGAGAGTTTGACCTTCAGCTCGCGACCGGGGCTGTAGAAGTCTGCATAAAGGCCGCCGTAGGCCACGTGCTTTTCGTCAAACAGATTGGTCACACTGGCCGACAGCGTGGTCTTGCGGGTTAGGTCATAAGACATCGCCGCGTCGACCACCACAAAGCTGCCTGTCTCACCGGCTGTATTTGAATCGTCAAAGAAATAGCCGCCGTTATAGCGCAGACCCATACCGGCGGTCAGATCACCCGCGCCGAGGTTCTCCCACGTCCGGCTGGCCCAGATCGACGCGATGCTGGATGACACGAGACTTGGCGTGTTGCCTTCATTACCGGATGTGCCATTCTCGACGATCTCGGCGTCCAGATAGCTGTAGGATGCCGTGATATCATAGGCGCCAAACTCGGATTTCGCCTCAAAGTCGATCCCGCGCACGCCGACTTCGCCGATAGCTTCGCGCAGGTTCGTTACTGGATTGGTCCGCGTGATGTTGGTCTTGGACAGGTCATAGACCGAGGCCGCAAACAGCGCATTGGTCCCTGCGGGACGCCACTTCGCTCCCAACTCGAACTGCTCGCCCTCTTCCGGCGCGACACCAGTTCCCGCAGGTACAACAGATTGCGCAAAGCTGCCATAGACTGCGATTTCCGGCGTGATCTTATACGTCAGGCCGAGACGACCTGTTGTTGCGCTGATGTCATCCTCGGTCACGGTGGAGGCCAAATTGTTCGTCTCGGTTACATCGATCCAGTCATGACGCAGGCCGAAAGAGGCGATCACCTTCTCGCTCCAGTTGAACTCCTGCTGGAAATAGACGGCCTTGCCTTCCGTCTCGACGTCCATATCTGCAAAGATCGGCACGCTGTCGGGTGCGCCGGTGTAAACGGGATTGTCCAGATCGACAGACGGCGCGCCGCCAAAGAACCGCTGGTCGGATTCGTCGGACTGCGAATACTCCAGACCGATCACTGTCTTGCTGGTCGCAGCACCAATGATCGCATCATAGCTCAGATGCACATCGGTGATGAAGTTGTCGCCGGACCCCTCGCTGGCAAAAAAGGACCGGTTGACTGTATCGCCCTCTGACCCCGACACATAGGCGTAGCCGAAATTGTCGGTGCCATCGCTGTAGCGCATGTTGCCCGAGAATTTCAGACCGTTACCGTAGTCATGCGTCGCCATAAGCGATACACTCGTCCGCTCAGTGCCACGGAAGTTGTACTCCGGCTCGCCATAAAAGACGGACGAACGGTCGAAGTCATAGCCGATTGGAAAACCGCCGCTGCCGGGCACGTAATCGCGGTCCAGATGATCCACGATCAATGTCAGTTCGGTTGCGTCCGTAGGGCGCCATTGCAGCGATCCCATGGCGAAGACTTCGTCGTTTTCCGAGAAGGGATATTCCAACTCGCCATCGCGCAGCAGACCGGTAAAGCGGTAGCTGAGCGTGCCGTCCTCGTTCAGCGTATCACCGAAGTCAAGCCCCAGCTCCTTGGTGTTGTTGGTGCCGAATTCGGTGTAGATCTCGCCGAACCTCTCGCCGCGCGGCGTTTTGGTGACGTAGTTGACCGAGCCACCGGGATCGGAGATGCCGAAGGTGGCCGAATTCGCGCCCTTAAACACTTCAACACGCTCAAAGGCAAACGGCTCCTCGCGCACGCCGCCAAAGTTTGCACCCAGCGCCAGCCCGTCGCGGTAGGTATATGCCTCGAACCCGCGGATCGAGAAATAGTCGAACCGGTCATCGGCGCCATAGCTGTCGGTTGAGGCACCGGCGGTATAGTTCAGCACTTCCTCGACGGTATCGGCGTTGCGCAGTTTGATTTCCTGACTGGTGATGACAGACACCGCCGCAGGGATATCCAGCAGATCGCCCGACAGTTTGCCGCCAGCGTTGATGCCTGTGGCAACGATCGTTTCCGCATCAGACGCCCCGCCGTACTGGTCGATCCCTTGCAGCGTAATGTCATCAAGCCGATAGGGTTCTTGCGCCACAACCGCGCCGGGCAGCAATGCTGTACAGCACAGCAGGACGGATTTGACAGAAGCGCGCCGAGCTTGTGCGGAATGGTGAGTTGAAAAGGACAAGATAGTCTCCGAAGTTTTTTCAGGGTTTTGGAAATTTGTGATGGGGCTAGCCGACTTTCGCAGGCCGGAGGACGGATTGGGTTTTGTGGCGCCCGACGGGCACCATCAGCGGCGTGCCAGCCACCGGATCTGTGGCGATGTGGCACTCAAGGCCAAACACCGCTTTTACCAGATCACGGGTCAGGATTTCAGCGGGCGGGCCTTCGGCGTAGATCCCCTTGTCCGCAACCGCGATCAGATGGTCGGCATAGCGTGCGGCAAGGTTGAGGTCATGCAGCACCATGACGATGGTGGTGCCGCGGGTGGTGTTCATATCCACAAGCAGATCCAGCACCTCGATCTGGTGCGAGACGTCCAGAAATGTCGTCGGCTCGTCCAGCAGCAGCAGGTCGGTCCGCTGGGCCAGTGCCATTGCGATCCAAGCGCGCTGGCGCTGCCCGCCTGATAGCGTATCCAACTCGCGGTCTGCCAATACCTCGATGCCCGTGGCGGTCAAGGCGTCGGTTACCGCGCGGTCATCCTCGCGTTTCCAGCGCGAGAACAGGCCGTGGTGCGGATGGCGGCCCCGCCCTACCAGATCGGCGACCGTGATGCCTTCGGGTGCGATGGGCGACTGGGGCAGCAATCCCATGATCCGCGCCACGCCCAGCGAGGGCATCTCATGTATGGACTTCCCGTCGAGGAACACGCCCCCGCCCTTCACCGGCAAAATACGCGCCAACGTGCGCAGCAGCGTCGATTTGCCCGATGCGTTACCGCCGACAATGGCGGTGATCTGGCTTGGCCGCAGCGCCAGCGTGATGTCCTCAAGGATTACCCGCTTGTCATATCCGGCAGACAGCCGCCGTGCTTCGAGCTTATGTGGCGCGGTCATATCGAGCCCCCGTTCCGGTTGGCGCGCACAATGAGGTACAACAGAAAAGGCGCGCCGACGGCCCCTGTCACGACGCCGACCGGCAGGCGCGTCGGCAGCAGGAATTGTCCGGTGAAATCCCCAGCCAGCACCAGTATCGCGCCGACCATCGCCGCACCGGCCAGAAGGCCGCGCGCGCCGCCCAGCAGACGCGCGGCAATCGGGCCGGACAGGAATGCCACAAATGCAATCGGTCCCGCTGCCGACGTGGCAAACGCCACCAGCCCCACCGCCGCCAGTGTCACGCGCAGCCGCGTGGCATCGGGATGAACCCCAAGCGCGCTGGCGGCATCATCGCCCAATCGCAGTATTTCAAGATCGCGCGCGGTCGCCGCCAATAGCCCGCCGAACACCAGCAGCGCCGCAAACACCGGCACTACCGTGGACAGCTGCGCGCCATTAACGCTACCCGTGAGCCAACGCAGCGCTTCTCCGCGGTCCCATGCGGGCGCCTCCAGCAGGACGTAGGCCGTTATGCTATCAAGCATGGCCGAGATGCCGATGCCGATCAGAATCAGCCGCGCGCCCGCAGCACCTCGGTGAGACGACAGCGCCCAGATCAGCGTTGCGACCAGCAGGCCGGAAACAACAGCAATGGCAGAAACGATCCAGCCGTCATAGGAGAGGATTACGATGGCGAATACGGCAGCCGCCCCCGCGCTGGCACTGATGCCGATGATGTCGGGGCTGGCCAGCGCATTGCGCAGCATCACCTGAAATGCCACGCCGCCAAGACCAAAGCTCAGGCCCGCGACAACGGACAGCAACGCACGTGGCAAGCGCAGGTCATTCACGACAAAGGATGCAGTCGCGCCCTCCTTCCCCAAAAGCGCAGCGATCATGTCGGCGGGGTCAAGACAGCCATTGCCACAAGACAGTGTTACCACCAGCAACGCGATCACAACGACCGCGAGCAGAGTCAAAAGCCAGATGCTTCGGGATTTGACCCGTGGTGTCGAACGCTCCGGCCTATCGGGTATTTCAAAGGTACGAGCGATCATAAGCCGCGCATCCTTTGCCGCCGCACGGTCCAGATAAAAAACGGCGCGCCGACGAAAGCGGTGACAATTCCCACGTCCAGCTCGTTCGGTCGGGCGATGATCCGGCCCAGCACATCGGCAAGGCCGAGCAACGTAGCTCCACCAAGGGCCGACAGCGGAATGAGCAGCCTGTAATCAATCCCCACGAACATCCGGCACATATGCGGTACCACAAGCCCCACAAAACCAATCGGCCCGCAAAGCGCCGTTGCCGAGCCGCACAGCACAATCGCACCGGCCGCAGCCAGGGCGCGGCCCAATGCCACATTCTGTCCCAGGCCGGCAGCCAGTTCGTCCCCCAGCGCCAGCGCGTTCAGCACGCGCGCCGAGGCAAGGCTGAGCAACAGGCCCGCCGCGAAAAACGGCAAGGCGGGCAGGATCGTATCAAACCGCGCCCCGCCGATGCCGCCCACCTGCCAAGACTGAATGTTGCCTGCGATGTCATTGCGGGGGAGAACGACCGCGATAATGAACGCCGACGCGGCGATGGAGGTCGCCGTGCCCGCCAGTGTAAGTTTCAGCGGTGTGGCTCCGCCCTGTCCGCTTGATCCGATAGCGTAGACAAATACCGCAGCGGCGCCCGCGCCCGCGATCCCCAGCCACAGAAAAGTGGTTGCTCCGCTGATATCAAACCACGCGATGCCTATCACCACAAACAGCGCCGCACCGGCGTTGACGCCCAGAATACCCGGATCAGCCAGCGGGTTGCGGGTGATGCCCTGCATCACCGCGCCCGCGATCCCCAGCGCGCCGCCGGCCAGTACTGCCAGCAGCGTGCGCGGCATACGCACCGCCACAGCTGCAGCCCCAATGGTCTCGATCCGCCCGTTCAGCCCTGCCCATATTTCTGACCACGGCACACTGCGCGCACCCACGGTCAGCGACAGGCCGACCGTCAGCAGCAGAAGGGTCATCACCCCTAGCAGGCGCAGTGCTTCATGCGGGCGTTGGTCGATCATTGCGCGGCGCGCGCTACGGCATCGGCCAGACGGCGCAGGTAGTCATCCAGAACATAGTCGATGGACAGGGGCGTAGGGTTAGCCGCCGTGCCCATCGGGTCATTCGCCAGCAGAATGACCGAGCCGCGTGCGACCGCCGGAAACCGTGCAATCAGCGGGTTCTGGGCAAGCTCGTCCAGACGGGCCTGATCACCGTAGGTCACCACCACATCGACATCATTGAACAAATCAATGCGTTCTGTACTGACACGGCCCGAATATTTGCCCGCCTCGCTTGCCTCCTGTACGGCCTGCGGCATCGCCATGCCCAAATCGGTCAGGAACTGCACGCGCTGGTCTGCGGCGGCGTAGAAGCCGATGGTGCTCAGATCACGCGGATCGAGATGGGTCACGAACATCCCCGTCTTGCCCTGGAGTTGGGAATAGTCGGCGGTGGCAGTGGCAATCCGCGCCTCGATGTCCGCGACCATCGCGTCGCCCTCATCGGCCATCCCGAGGCCTGTGGCGTTCTGGCGGATCATCTCGCGCCACGTGGTGGTCCATGCCGCCTGCGGATATGCGATCACTGGCGCGATGCGGCTCAGGGTGTCATAGTCGGATTTGGAAATGCCGGAATAGGCGGCAAGGATGATGTCGGGATTGGTGGAGGCGACCGCCTCGAAATCAATGCCATCACCTTCGTCAAAGAGAACCGGCGTCTCGCCGCCCAGCTCAACGAGCTTTTCGGTAACCCATGGCAGCAGGCCATCGTCATCATCATCCCCCCAGGACGCCCGTGCCAGTCCGACCGGCACGATGCCCAAAGCCAGCGGCACCTCATGGTTGGCCCAACCGACCGACGCCACACGCAACGGGCGCTCGGTCACTGTTGTCTGGCCGAACGCGTGATCTACGGTTACCGGGAAGGTCTGGGCGACACCCGTAGTTGTCCAAAACAACAAACTGGCAAGTGTTATAATGACTGTTACTGCATGTTCTATCTTCGCAAACGGGATCGCCCTATTGGCGAACAGGAAACGGGGCATATTTGCTCCAGTACGTTATGTATTTTGAGACGTTGGCTAAGATGCTACGCACCTTTAGCTAATCACCACTGCAAAAAACCGGACGGCCAGTCGAAGTGAGATGATTCATGGGTAGATACCAAACAAATCACATTCGCACAATCCCGACTTTAATACTCAACAATTGAGTGTGCAGGGGTGGTTCTGTTGCATTATTTGAGAGCTTCAGATGCTCGGCGTTGGAT
>TARA_R110002051_G_scaffold5586_4_pt1 | contig 10749 bp, 14 predicted proteins | sample TARA_R110002051 | Tara Oceans TARA_R110002051 (sample SAMEA4397023) | marine metagenome | biome: Polar Biome; feature: [MES] marine water layer (ENVO:01000295) within the mesopelagic zone...; material: water (ENVO:00002006), including particulate matter (ENVO:01000060) such as......
TATCTGAAATATGTCAAGATCCAATTATATTGGCTGTAAAAGACAAATTTGTAGATAATACTCAATATGCACCATATGGAAATGATATTATTGTCTTAGGATTTGATAATATGTCAAGTAGACTACAAGCAGTTGAAATAGCATGTAGTGTAAAGAAACTCAAACCAATTATACTCATAGATGGTCGTATGGGAGCACAAACATATCAGCAGTATGCTTTTACTAAGCCAACTGTATCCAAGTACAAAAAATGCTGGTATGACGATCAAGAAGGGAGTGAAGAACCATGTACTGCTAAAGCTACAAGCTATTGTAGTAATATGGCTGGATCCTTCATTACTAATGCTGTTGCAAAGATAGTAACTAAGCAACCATTCGAAAAGGAAGTAGTATTCCATTTCCCATCTATGTCTTTAATGGCAAAATAATTTGAAGAGAGAGTTACGACAAAAACCACTATTAGGATCGGTTATTGATTCATCACCTTTGATACATCCTACCGTTAATGTACTATGATGCTCATTGCAGTAGTTAAATGTGGTCTCTCTCTTTAAATAAGGAAAGTATATGGTAAAAAAAGCTAAAAAAGTTAAGAGAGTATTATATCTTAGCTTAAAATATTGCGAAAAATGTAAATATGTATGGGAGAAAAGCAGTACTGGATCAATAATCTATCACTCTGATCTTCCTACATATAAACTACCAAGAATAAACTGTAAAAAATGCGAAGGTAAAAAATGATAGTATTTAATATAGCGGAATGGATAGCAAACCTATTAGTATTAGGAGTTGCTGTAATATTATGGGCTATAGGTATTTTCATAATTGCTATGTTAGTATCAATGGTTAAACAATGGATAAATAATCTAATACAAGGAGAAAATGAATGAAATGCTTAATGTTTGATTTTGAACGTGGATCACAAACACTTGGAGGCCCAGATGCTATCCAAGAATTGTTTGGGTATCCTGTTCTACAACCAACAACATTTGATCAATTCAAGAAAGTAATTTCTGACTTATATACTGTTCAAAAGTCAATACATAAAACAAAGATTGGTAATATAGATATTGATCAGGAAATACTTGAAACCATACCCAAGAATAATACCGTAATTGATGCATTGATTCTTGATACATTCAGCGAATTGTCAAAGAAGTATCAAAGAAGTCTTGTTGATAAAACAGGCAAGATGAAGATGCAGGATTGGGGTAAATTAAAGAATACTCTTGATATGCTATTAGAATTTATTACAAGAATACCTGGTGTATTAGTGATAAATGTACATAGTAAGCTAAGAGATCTTGATGATGGTACAACAAAAGTATTGCCTTATATAGATGGTAGCACCAAAGAAGATATCAGTAAATGGTTTGATTTTGTATTCTATACAAGAACCATTGATACTCCTTCAGGTAAAACTGAATATATATGGCAAACAAAACATACTGAAAAGTATGATCATGCTAAAGACAGAACTAATTTACTACCTGCAGAAATCCCCCAAGATTTTCAGCTAGTATTAGATGCTGTAAAAGAAAAAAACTTCGTATCTACCAAGATTCTCATCATAGGTAGTCCAGGATCGGGTAAGACATGGAGTTTACAAACCTTAGTTAATAAGGAGTCATAATGGCTATAAAAACAATGAGTAGCTCTGGAGGCGGTGACTGGAGTCATGGCTGGAAAGAAGTTACTTTAAAGAACGCCAAGTATGGGATGTATAACAATGAAGTACGTTATATTGATGCTTGGTTTGAAGAGTATCCTGAAACTATAAACCTGCGTTTGTACGAAGCTAAATCTAAAGATGGTGAAGAATTTGCTATAGCTAGATTATTTAAGCTTGCGAATGCTGGTATTGTAGGAGAAGTACAAGATTCAGCTGGAAGAAAAAGTATCCAGTATGATGATGATGCTAACAATCTTAATGGAAGAAGACTCCAAGTATTCTTTTATAAGAATGATGAAGGGTATTTTCGTGTATTAAATCGTGTTGCTCCAGTTCCTCAGGATGTAGAAGGTGAAATTCTATCATTCAATCATGATGATGCAATCTATTGGAAAAAACAGGCTGAAAAGTATTATGACCAATACAAGAAGCCAACTGAATCTAATGGTGAGATGTTGGAAATGACAACCGATGAAATTAAGGAAACAGTAACCACATCAACTGATGATGATGCTCCTTTCTAAATAGAGTATGTATAAGGGGGCTTTCTATCTCCTTCTGAACTCTATTGGAAGGCCCCCTACTCTAAACATAAGGAACTAACATGGAAAAATACATAAAAGACTCTACTATTGATATAGTTAAACGTCTTCTAACAAATCATCCCCATTTAAGAGATAACGATAACAAACTTCTTGCAAATGTATGGCATCAAAGTGTAACACCACTTGAAGAAGCTTGGATGGATTTTCTTGCATTAATAGCAAGTGGAGATCTACCATCATCTGAATCAATAAGAAGATGTCGTCAAAAACTACAAGAACTAAATCCTGAACTTCGTGGTGAATTATGGGATAAAAGACATCAAATGCAAACACAAGTAAAAGCAGAACTCAATGAAATGTCAGATGGAGAACCAACTACTGCTGATGAATACAATATTGACTTAGGAGATTTAAATGATTAAAGAATTTGCTTTATCTCTATCTAATAGACATCATTTCCATGAAAATAACAAAATGTCTGAATTGGAAGGTACTCCCCAAGATACCTTTATGTCCTTATGGGACTATGATGAATATGTTGTAGAATATTTCAATAAGAATAAGAAGCTTGCTGGGTATGATGGTTTAATCTATATGCCTGATGAATTAATACTGGATGTAGATGGAAAGGATCTACCACAAGCCAAATGGAAAACAAATTCACTTATAGAAATGCTTACTAAATTAAAAGTTCCGTATCAAATCTATTTTAGTGGACGTGGATTTCATCTTAACATACCATCAACAGCATTCAGATGGAAACCAGACAAAGATCTCCATTTAAAAGTTAAAGATGAGTTAAATCAGATTGGTATATATAAATATGCTGATCCATCTGTAACTGATAAAACCAGAATTATAAGAGTCCCCAATACTCTTAATACTAAATCTGGAAGATGGAAGATACCGTTAAATAATGAAGAATTTACAAATTTTAACCTAGATTTTAAGAATACACCAAGAAGAGACTTCATATATCCCAAGATGGTTTGTGAACCTGTATTTGATGTTCTTGTAAGAAAAACTAAGAATCAACCAACTGAAATTAAACGAACTGAACTTGGAAGGGAACCTGATCCAATAAACTATACCTGTATTCAATTAATGATAAAAGGTGTTGGTCAAGGAAGTAGACATATGACAGCATTAAGATTAGGCTCTCATCTAAGATGGAGATATCCTGAGAATACTGTTCGTCTTATTATGGAAGATTGGAGACAACGTGTTGATAAACATGATGTTCCCTTTACAAAAGCAGAATTAGATAAAATTATCACATCTTGTTATACCGCTAATAAAGGAAGTGGATATAATTATGGATGCGCTGATCCAGTAAAAGATTCATTATGCCAATCAACATGTTTCTTATATAAATCAAAGAAAAATCAATCGGCAATGACAGCTACAGATATGGAAAATGTATTAATTGATTTCTATGCAAGTAATGTTAAACCAGTAGATTTTAAAGACCTATATGAACAAGTTGACTCATTTCCAATTTACCCTGGTGAAGTTGTATTGATCCAGGCTCCTCCTAAAAGTATGAAAACAATGTTGATCCTAAATTGGATAAATGCATTGAAAAAAAGAACATACATGATGGAATTGGAAATGTCTCCAAGGCAAATTATGTCCAGATTTATAATGATTAACAAAGGTTGGGATGAAGAAGACCTAAAGGTACATTATTCAAAAAAGAAAAATGGACTTGACGCTAGTTTTGAATGGCTTACAGTTGATTATAATTCATGCTATCCATATGAGATAGAAAAACGAATCAATATGTTGCCTGAAAAACCTGAAATAGTTGCTATTGATCATCTTGGTTTACTAAGAAGTAGGATGAAAGATAACAATATGAAGGTAGAAGAAGCATCTCAATTTTTAACTGAACTTGCAGTGCAATACAATCTTATTATATTTGTAATAAGTGAAATAACAAAAAGTGCATTTCATGAAGGAATGAATATTGCATCATCTAAAGGTTCTTTCAGGGTAGCATATAATGTTAATAAAGTGTTATCCTTGCAACCCTTATTTGATGTAAATAAGACCAATCTTATAAAAGGATTAAAGCTTGAAAGTACTGCTAACCGTGAAAAAGAGACATTACATGTTGATTTATCATTGGATGGGATAAGACTAGTAGGATGATTGCTATAATTACAACTAAAGATCTTTCATGTCAACACCCCAAGGAAGACATGGAATATCAACCAGAAGAAGAAGATACAAACGCTCCTGAATCACTCACTTGTGGTGTATGTGGAATGGATTTAGATCCAGAGACACAAGCTCCAGATTGGGATGAAATGGGGAAGGAAGAACGATATGAAAAGGACGATGAATGATATAACTACTGACATCATGACTCAACAGATGAATATGGAGATGTCAATGGATCCAGAACAGTTTAATCTTCAAATAAAAGAACTGTTTACTGAATTATATCAAAAAGAAGATGGTATATATTGGTTTTACCGTGATAACGAAAAAAAGATGGAAATGGTAAATGATCATATAGCCAAATGTAAAAATATAAAGAAAATGCTGCACAATACAAACGAACGGGTTAAGCAGCTTGTTATCGAATCACATGGAGAGTTAAATACAATGCCCAAGAACTCTGTATTTAATCCATTGAAGATAAGAAAATCCGCTGGTGCAGTTGAAATACTTGACGAACAAGATATACCTGATGAATACTGGATAACTGTTCAAACAAAAAAACTTGACAAGAAAAGAATACTGGAAGAACTAAAAGATGGTACTAAAATCCCTGGTGTAAGACTTCTTAGGAAGAATTTCGTTGGGGGATTTAGATAATGGCTAAGTCTATGAAGGTACCAGTACTGATATTTGAACATATTCAAGAACCTACAGTTTTATTGGAAGGATTAAACACAATCCTATCAAGAACAGATCCATCTACTAAAGAAGATCTGATCCTACTTTTAATAAAAGAACTTGAACAAACAGTTGAAATAATGGAAAAAACAAACATTAGGTGATATTATAAATTTGTTAACTCTAAAAAAGAACGACAATCGGTTGGCTACTGAGATAATATCACCTATAAAATTGAGTGGTATGGGTATAAAAGCTGGAAAACTTTCCCTACTAAGACAACTAGCGCACCACTCAAAATATTGGCAGTAATCCTCGGGATTCGGGACTGTGTAAGTCAGACTTATGGAAGATTTGGGACTTCATCTATAGGAAAATATATACTGCCATTAAATTGATTCAATCACCGATGAACAGCGAAGGTAATATTGACTATATCTAACTGTCATATCTCTGTAAAAATGCTGGACATCCCTAATAGGTTATTGCTGTAATAAAGCTAGCGTCCTATCATATGTCAGACTATAAACATACACGGTTAAAGAAACATGTGCGTTTCTAGGGGCTAATTGAATCATTAGGTGTCCATCCCACTTGCTCACTGCTTGGATGGCTCTGTTGAGTGCAGTGAGTACTAATTAGGCAGGGTTCCCCAGATCAGTGCTGGGCGATATGATGTAGGCCACGCTTGAAGTATCACACAAAAACGTAGTAGAATCCTGCCTATAAATTTTAAAGGAAATTAAAGATGACGAAAAAACAGATAAAAAATGAATTCAAATCCTGTAATATACAACTTGGATCTGGAACCATTGAATCAATAGAAGATGAACTATACAGAATGGTTCATAGAATGGCTAAAAGATGCCATCAAGGAAACGTTAGACGATTAACGCCTGATCTAATGTGGATCGCATTAGGCAGACACAACCTAAGGAAATAACATGGAAGAACAAATAGATACATTCAAAGATAGAATATTCCCAAAAAAGAAGCCTGAAGGAAAAGTGTTTAATAAAATAAAAAAACTAGAACAAATAATCAATACTATGCAGTCAGATATAAAGATAATCAAATCAAGACTAGGCTTATTATGACACATCCAAGTAAAGTTAAAGGAAACACATTTGAACGTGAATGTGTAAATAAAGCGATAAACAAGGGCATAAAGGCCAAAAGAGCCTATGCATCTAATGGACTGTCACTTGGACTAGAAGAAGAGGTTGACGCCCTTATAGGGCAGTATAAAGTGCAATGCAAGAGAAGGAAACGAATAGCAAAATGGTTAAAACCTCCAGATTGCTGTGATATTGCACTAGTCCGTGAAGATCGTGGTGATGCTTATGTTGTCATGGAATACAATGAATGGCTGGATCTTATTAAAAGAGCAGAATTATATTTAGAACAATAGGAGTTAATTATGAGACTAGATAATAATATATGTAAAATTGTACTTGAAAAAAAATATATAATATTAATGCTATTCCCATTTGCTTTTGAAATATTAACAGATGATTCATCAATTTCAATAAGCTTACAAATAATTACACTAAATATTAATTTAACATTCCTAATAGATCAACATTTCTTTGAAATCTAAGTTCCATCAAAGATAGATAGAAGGAAGGGTATTAATTTATCCTTCCTGATGTCTTAATCTTATTTCATCTGCAGTATATCCTGAATCAAGCATATTTAATACATTAATAGCTTTTTGATTAGGATTAAGTTCTTGTTTTTCTGCTTTTCTTTCTGCTTTTGTACCAAATAACCATTCATGACCTTTCTTTGTCCATGATCTTGGATACAAACCAAGCCAATGTCTTACCAGATCCATTCCACGACCATCTCTCATTGCAGGCCAAATCTTATTCTTCCATCTTCCGTATTCAGTTGAAAGCTGATATGCTGTATATCTAGCTGAATCTTCTGTATCTTCACTATAATCAACATTACCAAATACAATTTTATTAAATGTACTTTCATCCAAATTAATTATACCAGAAACAATACCTAAATATTTCAAATGTCCCCATGTTGGGCCAGTAAGCTCAGACATAAGACCAAAAGTATCTTTTTTACCTCCTGATTCTTTTTTTAATTCAGTAATTAATGGAGTATCAATTTCTGGATCTTGAGTAGATAATATACCCTTTCCTGGATCAGCATTCATAATATCATCATGAACTCTTTCAAATCTATTAATTGTTTCATTTTCAATCATATTATTAAGATCAGTATTTAAAAGAATTGATGCGAGTTGAGTAAACCCATATACACCAGCATATCTCATTGCATACATCATTTCATCTGACTTCCATTGTCCTGCTTTAACAGACATATGCATACCTTTTAAAGCACTCAAATGTGTTTCTAATAAAGACATTGGATAATGCATAAGATGAAAAGATATTTCGCCTAAACCACCTAAGGCAGCTTTACTCGTAGGTCTTTTAACAATAAGCTGACCACCAACTTCATCTACAACAATACCATCTCCACGTAATGCTTTTGCTTTAGCATGTGGTGCATATTCATAAGCCCATCCATTTACCATCCATAATGCATGATTTTCTGCAAACTTTATTGCTGGATCACTTGACATTTTTTCTATTCCAGAGCCCTTAGCAGCATATTGAGGAGATTTCATCAACTGTTGCCATTTGAGTCCAAATGCCGTTCTATACATCCATCTACGTTGCCAGTTTTCAGTAATCTGGTGAAACTTTAATGCTTTACTTATACTCCAATCAGCCATATCGCCAAGAATAGACTTAATTGGCTTACCTTCATATAATATTTTCCCAGTAATAGGATTAAACTTTACATTCTCCTTTTTGAAATCAGAACGCTTAATAAGACCTTCAGTAAATAACTCAGTAGCTGTATCAGTAAATTTGTAACCTGCTTTTTTCTCAAGTTCATTAAGAACATCACTTATTCCATCTGTATTATTCCTAATATCTGATTGAATTTTATTATGTGCTGATAATCCAACACTTGAAAAATAATGAATAGCACTTGCAGCATTTTTTACAGCACCAGTTACATTAAATCCCATAGTTCTTGCTGTCTGAAATGCATTGACTGTATAAGTCATATTATTAACCCATTCTGGTCTGCCTGCAAGACCATCAGTAAAAACAGTATATTCTTCAACTAAAAACTTTTTCATTCCTTTCAAAAACTGCGTATTATTATTTTTAGGAATACTTTTCATAGCTTCTAATAAAGCACGCTGTGCATATACCATTTTATTGAATCCAACTGCATCCTGTCCATATGCATTTAAAACATGAAACGGATCCTGATCCCATATCAAATTAAGATTGGGATTTTTTGCTTTAACACTGTCAGGAGGTTTAGGTAATTGTCTAACTGCTGTTTGAAAATCTATCATTTCTGCTTCTAATACTGATGGAGATCCATTTTGCTTCATCATTTTATCTAGCGATGTTTTAAGATCCACAAGATTCTGCATATGTACACCAGGCCAGTATCCACCTTTTTTCATACCCGATCTAATTCTCTTTATCGCAGAATCTAATTCATCTTTTATACTTTGAGCCCTTTTTGGATTTCTTGGAAGTTTGAGATCAACTACATTCTTCAATTCTCCTAATCCATTTAAAAAAACACTTCCCATATCATCTAGATATTGTCTACTGGTTTTCACAGCATTCATAACACTACCATTATACTCTATACTTTTTCCATCTTTTACAAAAAATGGATCTTTTTTTATACTTTCAAAACCACGAACAGTAACACCATCTTTAATATAATCTTCATGCGGACGTAAATGCAAATCTTGAAATTGTTTTAAGAAATCTCCCTTATCGTTTTCCAAAAATTCTTTTATCTTTAATTCAAATTGACCTTTAGCAGCTGGAGAATCAGCCTTCATGGCTCTTTCCCTAATTTCTCTTAATTCCTTTACAGCATTAATCCCAAAATTAAAATACTTACCTTGCTTACCAGCATCAACATAAGCTTGTAACATATGATCTGTTACAGCAGCAACACTATTCTCCATATTACCAACATTAACACGCTCTTGATTTAATATATCATTCAATGTAAGATAAAACCTTCGAGATGTTGGATCCTGTTTAGATATACCTTCAGGAACAATACCTAATATTTGTGAAAAATTACCTCTAAGATCTTTATTATGCTCATCAATTTCAACTTCAAGGCGTTTTATTTGTTCCTTAGAAAGGATATAATCCTTATCAAATGGAAGATTCAGTTTATATTGAGCAAAATCTAAAAGATTATATTGTGCTCGATCTACAAGTACTGTACCATCACGATTAGAATACCTGTTAGCAATATTTCTATTTTTCTTACCTTCAGAATTACTATCTATACCAATCCATCTACGCCACAAAGAATCCATGTTGTCTTTATGCTTTCTGAGATCTTTTGTGGTTGAATTACAAGGGCCTGGCATAACTTTTCAAATTTTTGCCTGCTGGGGATAGCGACTTTGTATATTCAGTTTCAAATTTTTGTATATATATCAATACATTTTCGTTATTTTTCATTTTATAAACACCCACGTCCGTCTACTCCGAAAGTTTTTGGTAGCTTCTGTCTTATCTTAATTTTATCACCACTAACAGCTCTTGCTGTTTCTATTTGTCCATAAGATGCTACATTATAATTATGATATCCTGGTAACTGAGAAAGTACTGGAGAATCAAACCATGCAGATCCAATCAATGAACGTGCAAGATTGGCGTTTTTACCAAATTGTGACCAATCATATTTATCAACATACATTCTTTTATATCCATCAATTTTATGATCAATTTCATATCGTTCACCACGAGCAATTTTCTCTACATTTTGAACCATCTTTTTAATATAGGATTCAAGCCCAATCTTACCATACTGATGTTTATGTTCTAATGCCCAGTTTAAAACCTTATTAGTAAGATTTCTATTATGTCTATAGTATGGTATATCATCCGTACCGTTAAATAAATATCTACCAGTGTGAACTTGAGGTTGAAGCAAGTACTTCATAAGTATATGAACATCTTCTGTCCTATTTGTTCCACCATCTACCGAACTAACCCATTTATCAAAGTATTCATTAATGGCATTCATATCTCTAGCGGATGCATATTCAAAAACCTCTCCCTTATTTGTTGAGTCCCGTTTTATTATACCTAATGTTTTCCTATAGGATCTATCCATTGACTGTCTAAGTTCCATAGTCTCCTGTACAAACATATCTCTTAGTGCTGGATCAGTTGGAATAATATGTTCTGATGTCATTCTTCCTACTCCAGTAACATTTTTCCATGCTTCATTATACATTGCTTCATCCTTAGCCATGCTTTCTCTTACTATAGGCTTTCTATCAATAACATAAACTCTTCCAGGTAATAGCTTTAGCATATCTCCTTTCTGAAACCATCCAACATTTTTTAAATGTCCATAATCAATATCTACATCCTGGTTTTCTCCCCATGACAAATCAGCAATTGTCAGTCCTTCATCTTTCCAATTTTTAGCTTTAGGAGTAATGGGGCCTCTCAATTCATAAACAAAAACAGCACTTTTAAGTTTTTCTTTCTTGACTCCCATTGATTTCTGCATATCTCTTATCTGAATCTGGCCATCCTTTGAAATTACCATATCCTTTGCTGCTTTTTTATCTATAATATCTAT
>TARA_R110002051_G_scaffold36609_8_pt1 | contig 10747 bp, 6 predicted proteins | sample TARA_R110002051 | Tara Oceans TARA_R110002051 (sample SAMEA4397023) | marine metagenome | biome: Polar Biome; feature: [MES] marine water layer (ENVO:01000295) within the mesopelagic zone...; material: water (ENVO:00002006), including particulate matter (ENVO:01000060) such as......
AATCGGCCTGATCGGCCTGACGCCACAAAACGCTGATGAATTGGCCAGCCCCGGTGACAACATCACCTTCATGGACCCATCACAAGCGGTGCAAGGCGAGGTTGATAAACTGACCGCCGACGGCGTGAACAAAATCATCGTGCTGTCGCACTCGGGCTACGGCGTTGACCAACTTGTCGCGGCCAATACCACCGGCGTTGATGTGATCGTGGGCGGGCATTCCCACACGCTTCTGTCGAACACGATTGAGGGTGCAGCTGGGCCATACCCCACAATGGTCGGCAATACCGCGATCCTGTCGTCCTATGCTTACGGCAAATTCCTGGGCGAATTGAACGTGACATTTGACGACGCGGGCAACGTGATCTCTGCCGTGGGCGAACCGATCCTGCTCGACGGTACCGTGGCCGAAGATGCCGACACCGTCGCGCGGGTGGCCGAATTGGCCATTCCACTGGAAGAGGTGCGCACCAAAGTGATCGCACAATCAGCCGCCACCATTGAAGGCAACCGCGATGTTTGCCGCGTGATGGAATGCGAGATGGGTAACCTTGTGGCCGACGCGATGCTTGACCGCGTGGCCGATCAGGGCATCACGATTGCGATTGCCAACTCTGGCGGTTTGCGCGCGTCGATTGATGCGGGCGATGTGACCATGGGCGAGGTGCTGACCGTGCTTCCGTTCCAGAACACGCTGTCCACATTCCAGATCACCGGCGACGTCATGCTTGCAGCCCTTGAAAACGGCGTGTCGGATATGGCCGAAGTTGCAGGGCGCTTCCCGCAAGTGGCAGGGATCACCTTCACCGTTGATCCTGCCGCCGAAGTGGGCAGCCGTATCTCTGACGTGATGGTCGGCGATGCAGCCCTCGATCCGGCAGCAACCTACGGCGTTGTGTCCAACAACTATGTGCGCAACGGCGGCGACGGCTACAAAATGTTCAAGGATGCGGCCAATGCTTATGACTTTGGCCCCGATCTTGCAGATGTCACCGCCGAATACATGGCGGCAAAAGGGGCCTACACACCCTATACAGACGGGCGCATTACTGTGAAGTAAACGACCGGCCAATAAAGACCTCCGATGCATTGCGCACCGGAGGTCTTTTTCATTTTACGAATAACGATCAGGGGTCACATGGTCACAGTCACGCAACACTACGACGCATACCCCTATCCGGCGCGCGATCCCAAAGACGAGGCCAAGCGGCTGATCACCGGATCACCGTCGCAACCCATCGAGATCGACCACTTTGTCTTTGGCGGAAAACGGGACTGGTCGGTGCCGATCAAAATCCTTGTGGCCGGTGGTGGCAGTGGCGACGGGTTGATCCAATTGGCCCAAGGGCTGACGACCGCCAAGCGGCCCTACGACATCACCTATATCGACCTGTCCACCTCGGCGCGTCAAATCGCAGAGGCGCGCGCCAGCATACGCGGCTTGACCGGCATCACCTTTATCACCGGTAGCCTGCTTGACGCAGGTGAATTGGGGCCGTTTGACTATGTCGACTGCTGCGGTGTGCTACACCACTTGCCCGATCCGGCCGCCGGTTTTGCCGCGCTACGTGCCGCCATCGCACCGGACGGCGGCATGGGGTTTATGGTCTACGCACCTTACGGGCGGTCAGGCGTCTACCCGCTGCAAGACGCGTTTGCGAGCTTACTGGCGGGATACGAGCCCAAACAACGATTGGAGCGCGCGCGCGCGATTTATGCGCGCTTGCCCGCAGAACATCCGTTTAAGAAAAATGCGCGGGTAGGGGACCACCTAACTAGCGATGCGGGCTTTTACGACCTGTTGCTGCACGGGCAGGACCGCGCTTTTGACGTGACCGATCTGCTGGGCGTGCTTGCGCAAACCGATTGGTCATTGGTGAGTTTTTGCAAGCCTGCACAGTATGATCCCGCGCGGTTCCTCGACGCATCCTGCGACCTGCCCCAACCTGCGGCAATGGCCGTCGCGGAAAAACTGCGCGGCACAATGAAGGTGCATGTCGGCTACGCGGTGCCCGCGCCTGCCGCGCGCACGGCGGCCTCTGGCAAGGCGCTGTCTGCAGTGCCACATATTACCGGCGGCAAGGTCAGCGCTTTGGCCGAAATTGTGCAAATTGGCAAACCGCTTGCACTCACCGCCGATGGTGAGAAACTGCAAATCTCGCTTGATCCACGCACCGCGACCGCGATCAATCTGGTCAACGGGCACCGCACGCTGGGCGAAATCGCACAGACGGCTGGCCATGATCCGATCCAGTTTGGCAAGCTCTGGGCGCAGGTGCATGACGCGCTGACCGGCTGGGGCCTGCTGCATTACTCGGGGCTCTACCGCTAGGCGCGGGCAATCTGTTTGTGGATCGTTTTATGCAGGCGCTGTGGCAAACCCCGCCGTCCGGTAGCGCACCATCGCATCGGGGCCGCGCGGGTCCACGTCGAACAATGCAGGGCGTTTTGTCAGATAGGACCGCCAGCTGCGCTCGGGATAGGCACTGATCCGCGTGCCATGCGCCATAGACATTTTTGGCGCAAGATCGACAATACGTATCCCTTTCCCGCCGTTGCTATGTGCCGCAATCATACTGCGAATATTGCGATCAAATTCGGTCAGGCCACAGGGCGGTGCTGTGACCTCGCATTTCTGCGCAGCCTTGGGTTCGCAGTGCAGTTGCGTAAGCGCCGAACAGGCCAAACGGAAACTTTGCGGCGCTTTTTTCTCGCCCACGCCCAGCACATGCAATCCACGTTCACGTAGGCGCAACCCAAGGTGGCTGAAATCACCGTCTGACGTGGCAATGACAAAGGTTTTTATCTCCTCCAACAGCGCAAGCTCGATCGCATCAATGCACAACAAAACATCTGCCGCATTCTTACCAGCGCCTGCAAACATCGCGCGGTAGCCCGCGGCGCTGTGCCACTCCGTTTGGTGTGCTCCAAGATAGACCCGCGCGATATCAACCCGCCCCAGTGCGCGAGCTTGCGCAAAAATCTTTGTGGCGTGCACGGCACTGATATTGTCTCCGTCCACCATAAGGGCAATGCGCTGGCCGGTCATCGATGCTCTCCAAAATACGTGTCGTGAAATCCGAGGTCGTCATATCGCGCCATTGGGGCAATATTTTGACATCTGGCAAAACCAGATCAAAGCAAACCCAAAGGCCGAAACGCAAGCGCGCAAAACGGCATACGCAAATCATACGCCGGTCATACGCGGATCAGACGGTTATTTTCGGCTTTTGGTCGGGCCTGCGCTGCGCTGATATTTGCAAACCTGATTGCATCTTCTACGTTCATATAAACCACTGCGGAAAAGTATACCGTAGAGTTAATAAACGCTTCATTATCAGCGGATTGTTCCGACACCGCAGCTGCGCTGATACAAAGAGATATCGAGATATGATGACGTGGAATTATTTGGAGCCATCCAATTGTCGAAGAAGTAGCATTGACTGTCGATAAATGACGAATCTGATAAAGGTATGACCAAAACTCTGTCGAAAACGGGCAAAACACTCTTGCATCGGGACCCTGCATCGCCATATAGAACAAGCGCACGCGGGCGTTGTGTAATGGTAAGACCTCAGTTTTCCAAACTGAAGACACGGGTTCGATTCCCGTCGCCCGCTCCAAACCACACGACCGGATGATTTGGGTCCGCGCAGGCCGTTCGGGACCCAATTCTTAGGACCTGACAGATGGCCAAGCCCCCCCGCTCTAACGCCGAAGATCGTGCGACATCCAAGAAGATTGGCGCAATCGGACAACTCTGGCCATTTGTGCGCCCTTACAAGAAAATGGCAGCTTTGGCGCTTGTCGCATTGACGTTTACAGCGATGATTTCACTGGTCATGCCATTGGCTGTGCGCCGGGTGATTGATAACTTTGATGTCTCGGATGGCTCTGTTCTAGACAGTTACTTTGGATTTGCCTTTGTTATTGCAGGACTTTTGGCTGTCGGTACGGCGTTGCGGTATTATCTGGTGACCCGTCTTGGTGAACGTATCGTGGCCGATATACGGGTGGCGGTTTTTGATCGCATGATCGGTATGTCGCCTGCGTTTTTTGAAAAAGTCATGACCGGCGAAGTGTTAAGTCGGATCACAACGGACACGACGTTGATCTTATCAGTGATCGGGTCATCGGTTTCGGTGGCGTTGCGAAATGTGCTTATTCTGGTCGGTGGCATCGGACTGATGTTGTGGACCTCTGTCAAAATGACCGGCTTGGTTCTTTGGCCCATTCCCGTTGTACTGATCCCGATTATCTTGCTTGGCCGCCGCGTTCGCGCACTCAGCCGCGAAAATCAGGACTGGATTGCGGCCTCTTCGGGTGATGCGTCGGAACAACTATTGTCAGCCCAGACCGTGCAGGCCTTCACCCACGAGGCCTTGTCGCGTAAAAAGTTTCACGGGGTGACCGAAAAGAGCTTTGTCGTGGCCAAACGCCGCATCGAGACTCGCGCCGTGATGACCGCAATCGTGATTTTCATCGCATTTTCGGCTGTTGTAGGCTTTTTATGGATGGGGGCCGCCGACGTGCGCACAGGCACCATCAGTGTGGGTGAATTGGTGCAATTTATGATCTATACGATCATGGTTGCAGGGTCGTTGGGCGCGCTCACAGAAATCTGGGGTGAGTTGCAGCGGGCCGCAGGTGCAACAGAGCGATTGGTAGAGTTGTTACAGGCCGATGATGCCGTCAAGGATCCGCTTAACCCAGTGGGCGTTCCTGACACACAAGCCGCTGAAATTACGTTTGAAAATGTCACATTCGCCTATCCGGGGCGACCTACGATTTCGGCGCTGGATGCGGTGTCTTTGACTGTGAAGCCCGGCGAGAGCGTGGCGTTGGTCGGACCGTCGGGTGCGGGGAAGTCTACTGTCATTCAATTGTTACAGCGGTTTTACGACCCGCAAGACGGGGCAGTTAAAATCGACGGCGTGGACCTGCGGGATATGACGCGCTCTGATTTCCGCAAACACGTTGCGCTGGTCCCGCAAGATCCTGTGATTTTTGGCGACACTGCACGCGAAAACATCCGGTTCGGCAGGCCGGACGCGAGCGATGCCGAGGTTGAGACTGCCGCGAAAGCAGCTGCTGCACATGATTTTCTGATGGCTTTGCCCGACGGATATGACAGTCAAGTAGGCGAGCGCGGCGTCATGTTATCGGGAGGACAAAAGCAGCGCATTGCGATTGCCCGCGCGATCCTTCGGGATGCACCGATCTTGTTGTTGGATGAGGCCACAAGCGCGCTGGACGCAGAAAGCGAACAATTGGTGCAAAAGGCGGTCGAGGATTTGGCCCGCACCCGCACCACTTTGATCGTGGCGCACCGCCTTGCGACGGTCAAGCAAGCCGACCGGATTGTGGTTTTTGAGGGTGGACGCATTGTCGCCACTGGCACGCATGAAGCTTTGGTCGCCGAGGGCGGGTTATATGCGCGGCTCGCGCGGTTGCAGTTTACTGCGGGCGGTGACAGTTAGCGCGTGATTTCGCAGCGTAACAGTTGCCAAACGGTACGAATTTCAACACTCTGACTTCAAGGTAATCACGTGACAGTTAATGTCGCGGACATCACTGCGGGGAGGAGACTTGCATGACTTATGCGACAATGGAGGATCGTATTGCGATCCAAAATGAGGTGTCTTGGGCTGATCGGGAGATGCCCGTTACGACATATCAGATGCTTAACCAAACGGCCGCAAAATTTGCCGATCGCAAGGCGGTAAGCTTTCAGCTTCTGTCTGATCCAGATGCAAAATGCGAAACGCTGAGCTGGCAGGAATTTCACGAAAAGTCGGTGCAAACCGCGAATATGTTCCGTGATCTGGGCATTGGTGAGACGGACGTTGTGGCCTATATGTTGCCCAATGCGACGGAGGCCGTTTTAAGCTATATGGGTGGTCAGATCGCGGGCATCGTGAACCCGATCAATCCGCTGCTTGAACCCGAGCAGATTGCTGCGATTTTGCGCGAAACCAATGCCAAGGTGCTGGTCACGATGCGCGCCTTCCCGAAATCCGATGTGGCCCAGAAAGCCGCCGCAGCCGTGGCTTTGGCCCCGAATATCGAAGCCGTGGTCGAGGTCGATTTGCACCGCTATCTGACGGGCATCAAGAAATTGATTGTACCGCTGATCCGTCCGAAAAATCCGGTGACACATAGTGCAAAGGTTTTGGATTTTAACGTGGAGATGAACAAGCAGCCTAAAACGTTGTCATTTGCCGACAGTCAAAGCGACCGCGTTGCCGCCTATTTTCACACTGGCGGCACGACGGGCATGCCAAAGGTCGCCCAGCACCGCTATTCGGGTATTATTTACAATGCGTGGTTGGGTGCGCGGCTGTTGTTTACTGAAAAAGATGTGCAGATGTGTCCGCTGCCGATGTTTCATGTGTTTGCCGCGATTGTGTCGCTGGGCGCGTCGCTTGGGTCTGGCGCTCAGATTGTATTCCCGACGCCGCAAGGGTATCGAGGCGAGGGCGTTTTTGATAATTTCTGGAAACTGGTTGAACGCCACAAGGCCACATTCCTGATCACCGTGCCCACGGCGATGTCTGCACTGATGCAGCGCAAAGTGAACGCAGATATCTCGACCCTGCGGTTGGCATTCTGCGGTTCTGCCCCGTTGCCACTAGAGTTATACCGCCGTTTTGAAGAAGCTGCCGGTGTGACAATTTGCGAAGGCTACGGTCTGACCGAGGCCACATGTCTTGTGTCGATCAATCCACCTGATGGCGAAAAGCGGGTGGGCTCGATCGGGATTCCGTTCCCCTATACCGATGTGCGCATTGTCAGCGTGGCGACCCAGCTGGACTGTGGCACTGACGAGATTGGTGAGATTTGCGTGGCATCACCCGGTGTTTACGACGGTAAAACCTATACGGAGGCCGCCAAAAACAAGGACTTGTTCTATCCCGGTGAGGGGTCGCCTTTGGGCGATACCGTGCAGTATTTGCGCACTGGCGATTTGGGTCGCATCGATGCGGATGGCTATGTTTGGATCACGGGCCGCGCGAAAGATTTGATCATTCGTGGCGGGCACAACATTGATCCTGCCGAAATCGAAGAGGCCTTGGCCGGTCACGAGGCCGTGGCTTTTGCTGGTGCGATTGGTCAACCCGATGCCCATGCCGGCGAGGTGCCTTGTGCCTATGTCGAACTGGTTGACGGTGCCACCGCGACGCAAGAAGAATTGCTCGCCTTTGCAAAGAGCAAAATTCACGAACGTGCGGCGCACCCTAAGTTCTTGGAGATTTTGGACGAATTGCCCAAAACCGCTGTGGGCAAAATATTTAAGCCGGATTTACGCAAACGTGCCATTACCCGCATTTATAACGAGGTTCTGGAAAAGGCAGGTGTAGCGGCGAAAGTCAGCCTTGTGTCGGAGGACAAAAAGCGCGGGCTTGTCGCCCATTTGACCAAAATCGGGGATGTCGACGATGCAGCGGTGATCAAGGCGCTGGGTGCATTCACCTCGCCATGGGACTGGGTTGAGTAGCGAGGTAATCGAGGGCAGCTTATGCTGCCCTTTTTTATGACGGAGGCCGCTTATGGATCAGGATGTTGCGGTACTTTTGGGTAAGCCGTTGTGGCACGCCGAACGCAAGGCATTGCGCGATATCCTGCTGGCCTGTGGTCTGACCGAGACGGTGAAATGGGGCAACCTGTGCTATACTAATGCGGGCGCAAATATTGTAATGATTTATGCGCTGAAGGCTTATTGCGGGCTAAGTTTTTTCAAGGGCGCCTTGATGAACGACCCCGAAGGATTGCTGTATCAGAGGTCCGAACAGATGCAGGCCGCGCGGCTGTTTCGGTTCACCAGTTTGTCTGCGATAAGTCAGGCGCAAGGCCAGATTTCTGCCTTTGTTGCGGACGCTGTCGCGATCGAGAAAGCGGGCCTTAAGGTCATGATGACGGCGAAGGATACCTTGCATTATCCGCAGGAATTACAGGACTACATTGATGAAGATGTAGCCTTTGCCGAAGCGTTCGAGGCGCTGACACCAGGGCGCAAGCGCGGCTATGTTCTGCACATCGCCGGCGCAAAGCAATCTGCGACCCGCCGCGCCCGGATCAATAAAAATGCGCACCGGATTTTCGCAGGTAAAGGGATATTTGACTGTGTTTGCGGCCTATCCAAGCGGATGCCGCGTTGCGACGGTTCCCATAAGGTACTTGAATAGGTGACGACGCTATGCAGTAGGTCGCGATCCAAAAGCACCGCAGGATCACAGCGTCCGACGAAAATGGCCTATTTATTGATGCTGACGGCCTGAATTCCATGCGCCGATTCCAAGGAACAACAAAAATAAGTAGAATTCTTTTATAGATTTGACCCCGCATTGGGCGACTATTCACGAATTGCCTCGAAAAATGCGGCGATAGATTTAACGTCGCAAGGTGTGTTTACCTCAAAGACCAATTGTCTGGTAGTTGTGGCGATCTTTCGCCTGCTCATTGTTGTATATGTCCTGGCAATCTCCGCGCGATCTTATGCCTCCCGTCGATTTACTCTGGGCGCGCTATCCCTTCCAGAGTGTCGAATTTAGCTGGCTCGGTTTAAGTGTCTGGATATACGGTGTAGTGAGGTTCATGCGACAAAACGAAAGAAGTAATGCACAATGCCGTCTGACCAAAACATGATCATCGCAATTTTTGTGGCTCTTTTCGTTTTACTTATTTGGGGCCGCATTCGTTATGATCTTGTGGCGTTCGGGGCGTTGGTGCTGGCCGCGATGCTGGGGCTGGTGCCAGCAGACGCGGTGTTTTCAGGTTTTGGGCATTCTGCAGTCGCGATTATTGCTTTGGTTCTTATCGTGTCTCGCGGTCTTGTCGGATCGGGCGCAATCGAAAAGCTTGCGGCGAGGCTGTTGGACGCAGAGCGACCTTTGCCACTACATATCGCGGTAATGGCTATTGTTGGCGCGGGTTTATCAGCGGTCATTAACAACGTTGCTGCGCTTGCACTGTTGATGCCACTCGATATCGATACAGCTACAAAAGCGAAACGTGCAGTTAGCCTCTCGCTTATGCCGTTGTCGTTTGCGACAATTCTTGGCGGAATGATAACACTGATTGGAACGCCGCCAAACATTGTGATCGCGGCCTATCGACAGGATGCTTTAGGCGCGCCGTTTGGCATGTTTGATTTTGCGCCTGTCGGTCTAACGGTTGCAATCGTGGGCGTTGCGTTTGTTTCTTTGCTTGGCTGGCGCTTTCTTCCCAAACGCGAAGGCGCGTTGGAACAGGAAACGACATTCGACGAAGGTCGTTATATTGCCGAACTACGTGTGAGCGAGAAATCGATTGAGGGCATCGCGACAATCGCTGATCTTTATCCACGCGCGAACGAACACGATGTTCATATTTTGGGACTTGTCAGGGGAGGGCGGCGATTGCCGGGTTTTGCTGCTAGCCAGGAAATCCGACCCGGTGACTTTGTCGTGGTCGAAGGAGAGCCCAAATCGATTGAGACGTTCATGGGGCAAGCTGTGCTAGAATTTTCGGGGTCTGAAAAGCACGCCGGTCGCGTCACGTCTGGTGGTATGACGCTCACCGAGGCAATTGTTCCCGAGGGCGCGCGTATCGTTGGGCGCACAGCCCGTGGCCTAAAACTGCTTTACCTGCACTCGGTCACCCTGCTTGGCGTGTCACGAAACGGGAAGCGGTTCACGGATCGGGTGCGCCTTTTGACGATCAAACCGGGTGACGTGCTTTTGTTGTTGGGCGACGCCGACCGAAATGCCGCCGCGGCATCATTTATGGGTGTCCTACCACTCGAAGGACGAGAGACGCAGGTCGTTCAACGGTCCAAAGCGGGGCTTTCAATCGCGATCTTTTTGGGGGCTATTGCGGCAGCAGCGATCGGCTGGATTTCGTTGCCCGTCGCACTTTCAGCGGCAGTGATTGCCTTGATTGCAATCGGTCTCGTTTCTGGTCGTGAAGTTTACGAGTCTATCGAGTGGAAGGTAATCGTTTTACTAGCGAGCTTAATTCCTTTGGCCGAGGCTTTTGAGCGCTCTGGCGGCGCAGAACTAATTGCAACGCAGATTCTGTCCGTCACTGACGGGTTTCCAACTTGGGTGTCACTGCTTGCACTTATGGTTGTAACTATGACTTTGTCCGACTTCCTCAACAACGTCGCCACAACCCTGATTGCGGCACCGATTGCGATTGGCATGGCAATGGCGACCGGCACCAACCCCGATGCATGGCTTATGACCGTCGCGGTGGCTGCGTCTTGTGCATTCCTGACGCCCATAGGGCACAAGAACAATACGATCATCCTTGGTCCTGGCGGATATCGTTTTGGTGACTATTGGCGCATGGGGCTATTGCTTGAAGTCATCGTTGTGATCGTTGCATTGCCAACGATCTTGTTGGTTTGGCCCCTGTGAGACTGATTTTTCGTATATTTATGGCGTTTACCGTTCAGGTATGCCCTGAATCGTTAGTCGTCTGATCTTATGCCGATGCCGCGTGGTTTCGTTAGTAATTATACTGCATTTCACAGGTGAAGTTAGCAGTAGCCGAGCATTCGCCACGTTTTTCGCTGATGGTTCCGTCTTGGATGATGGGGAAGGGCAACAACGTCGCGCTGGTAGATTTCTCGTTGGAACGATCGTGCACACCTTAGTTGAAATACCACTCGCAACACAATTTGTGCACTGCGTTATCTGTAAGGGTCATATCGGGTTCTGGATGGTGCTGTGAGAGAGGATTGAACTCTCGACCTCACCCTTAC
>TARA_R110002051_G_scaffold108607_4_pt1 | contig 10740 bp, 10 predicted proteins | sample TARA_R110002051 | Tara Oceans TARA_R110002051 (sample SAMEA4397023) | marine metagenome | biome: Polar Biome; feature: [MES] marine water layer (ENVO:01000295) within the mesopelagic zone...; material: water (ENVO:00002006), including particulate matter (ENVO:01000060) such...
AGCACCTCGGTATTTAGAGAGTGAGGAGAGCGTAAACGAGGTTTCTAGGGTGTTGATTGAAAATCTACTGGAGCAACGCGAATCAGGAGCTACAGGAACTACGAAATTCTTTACTGATGCTGCCGAAGGATTGATAGGCGGATTGGTATGGAAACTGAAAATTGACTATCCCGGATATTGCACCTTACCACATTTGATAGCGATTTATCAACTTTTGGAAACGGATGATCTTATCCAGTTTTTAGAAACCAACACGACTTCACGAGCAATGGCAGATGCATTTATTAGCGGAAAGGATTCTGAACGGCAGACAGCTGGTGTAAAAAGCACATTGGCAAATGCGTTGAAAAGAATTAGTACACAGCGTATTTTTATGACACTATCTGCAGATGAAGTGCCACTCAATATAAATGATTCTAAAAATCCTTGTGTTATTTCGATTGTTAATAATCCAAAATTTGAGACTTCGTATTCGCCAGTGATTGCAACCATCATTCATACCATTACCAAGCAAATGAGTGTTCGGAATAGTGAACCTTCGTTTCTATTAATGGAAGAAGCGCCAACCATCCGATTATTGAATATGCACCGTATTCCTGCTACATTACGTAGTTATAATATTTCTACGGTTTATGTGATGCAGGATAAGATTCAAAATGATATGATGTATGGAGATAAGGCAAGCAAAGCGATCCTGAGTAATCTTTCCTATCAGTTTTTTGGAAAGGTCAATGACCCGGATACTGCAAAATATTACGAACGCTTTTTTGAGATAGTTAAAGACCCAACAAAAAGCATAAGCCGTGGTCACAATCTAGATTTTGATACAAGAATTACCACAGGAGAGAAGGAAATTCCTAAAATTAGGGCCGATGTATTCTTTCGTTTGAAACAGGGGGAGTTTATTACCTATGCCGATGGGAGGGACAAAATGGTCCAGTTTAAACTGCAACAAATTGAACGGGGTCTTCCAGAGAAGGTCAAGGCGTTTTCGGATAAAGAGTTACACGATAATTTTGAGCGGGTTTATCAAGAGGCTCGGTCTATATTTAAAACTTAATAATTGTATTTAAATTGAAATGTAGAACTGTAACTAAAAACTCAATAATATGTAGGGCTATTTTTTTTCAAATAAGATTATACCTAAAATGCTCATAAATCATTACCATTGCCAAAGTATCTAATTCGCAGTATTTTAGTAGGGCACTGGTAATCTCATCTCGCTCATTTTGTTCCATGTCTACATATTGTAGTTTTGCATAGGCGGTAAGTGCCGCGCCACCATCTGCAACACCATCCAATTCTGAAATAGTGTCATCCAAATCTAGCATACTCCATCCCTCAAAAAGCGGTGGCAGCATTTTGTATGGGTTAATTACTTCATCACCATTTTTTTCTAACCAAATTTGATTTTTGTCAAAATTGGAGCTGCCTATGTTAATTTCACCAATGGGTTGCGCATACTTTTCTTGTAAATAGGGACTAGAATGTAAACTAGCAGGCAGTACTGCTTTAATACTATTGGAACCCTTTGTTAAGGGATTGTAATAATAATCCTTTACTATCTTATTTAAATCGACCATGCTACGCTCACTATCCCATTGATCAACATTGTCTTTTGTCGCTGTGGAAATAGATTTTAGAAATGAAATTAATTCTTGGGCATCAGTTTCATTGCTTGACTGTAATTGTGAAATAATGGCATTTACAATTGTGTTTTCGTGAGCTGCAAATCTAAAAATTGTTCCTTCATCGTTAGAGAGCGCTATTTTCAAAGCCCGGGCAAATTCATAGTTTGGAAATTCCCCAGGGGTATTATTGATGTATTCATTTTTATGCTCAATACTGCCATCTTCATTTAGTTGGTGGTGCGAAAATTGAAAGGCTACCTGTTCATAAGGTTTCCTTCCTTTGGTAAAGGGTAGTGCGACCGTACTTGTTTCAAAATCTATAAAATGCAATGGAAACTTCCACTTTGCCATTTCTTCTTTAAGTTCCTCTTTCAATACAAAAATAGACGCATCGTTCTGTTGGGCTTTTTCTACTTGAATCCATTGCCTTTCTGATGCGGATAATCTTCCGGCTTCTGGTTTTATGTTGATGTCTTCCTCCGTAATGTCTTGCATTAACAAGCGATTCTCCTCAACTAGATTTTTACCTCTAAAATTCCATATTTCAAAGGCATTGGATTTGTCGAAATCTGAAGGCTTCCAAGCGTGTTGTTTTTTAAAGCAGTATTGAAATCCGGATTTATAACCTTCTTTTTCCTGCTCAGGTGTTGTTTTGAATTCACAACTTTTACAGGCTCCAAATTTGGTAGGCCAATTTACATAGTCATTATTTTGATAGGATGTTTTGAATAAGGTAATAGATTCTTCAAAAGTAAGATTGTCAAAATAGGGGTGTTCATTTGCTATTATTTGATTGATAATGGCGTCTACATTGATTTCTGATAGAACAGATGCTTCAATTTCATCTAAGGAACTAATATTAGATGATACATCCGTTCTTGGGTTACCGTCTTTTGGTATTCGAAATAATTGGTTAAGGCTATCCACTTTTGCCGTTTTAGTTTTGTCTGCCATTAAAAGATAGGCTTCAAAGGTAAATTGCGGGTAAGCTTTTTGAGCTACATATTTTTGGAAGGCCAAATCGAACAGGTATGACTTCCAATCACTTTTTATTCCACCCCGTTTACCTATGAATAGAAATTCATCAGTAGGGTCAAACGACTTGGCTTTGACCTCTATTAGTTTAATATGGTTTCCTTTTTTTGAAAGAATATCCGTTCTAATGAAAAGTCCGTTATGTTCAAAGGCTGCTTCATAAATGGAAACAGAATTTTTCTTTAATTGTTCTTGGGTAAGATATGTAGCCAGGTCATATTCATAATTTTCAGTATTAATAAAAATTCCATCGGGATAATGCAACCGAGCCAAAGCCTCTACCTGAAAGCCACCTTTGGCTAAGGCTTGTAAAAAAGAATCGTCCATGCTTTTATTCGCATATTCTTTTTTTGAGGTGAAAAACAGTTTATTAGGGCATTCCAACCCTAGTTTGAAACGGGATTTGGTTAGGGGTTTCATCTCAATTTAATTTAGAATTTTCATCTCACTAGTATTTGTAATTTCTAAAACTTTAACCTGTTTTGAAATATAAACAGTTTTTTAGATCCCACTTTCATCTAAGGCTGCCTTTTTCTGTTTTTAGTGATAAACTAATAATATAATGTGGTTAAAAAAGTTAAAACCTAACTCAACTTATTTCACATATTATATGTTGATGCTGTTCAGGTCCTATCGCATTATAGTTATAACTCATAAAGTTTTTTTTAATGCTCAAAAGAGTTAGGGTCGTAACCATAAATTGGTACATATTTCTCGATGATATAAGGAGTAATTGCCTTTAAAGTACCACCGTTTAGTGGATGAAGTCCAGGAGCAGTAAAATATTCTAAATCACCATTAGAATGCTTAAAATACCAAACTAAGGGGTTGGCATTAGACTCACTAAAAAAAGTCGTAGTAATAGTAACGTCAACTTTTTTAAAGGTGTTTAACTTTACTTCATCCAAAGGCTCAATTTTCAAGCCATACGCTTTTTCACAAGATACTTTTTCGTATTGCATTTTTTTCCAAACCATACAAGATTCATTTGGCGTTGTACTAAAAACATCTTCACGAATTAACCACACTCCAAACAAACCAAAAATTAGAATCCCAACCAACCAGAAAATACCTTTCCTATTTAAATTAGGAGAAGTTGCTTTTTTGATTCTATCGGTTATTTGAGCTTGCTGACTTACATAAGCTCCATAATTTTCAAATCCTAAATAATTACATAATAATTTAATGGTTTCTGGGCTAGGTTCTCCTTTAGACGTATCTCCCAGAATATATTTTTCATAGGCTCTTTCTATAGTCTTAGGGGCAATGTATGCGTATCCCTCAGATATTTCTTCAGCAATTAGTTTTGCCAGGGCACTTTTTGCATCGGTAACACTTTTGAGTTGTGCCTTTTCGAATACACTTTTTATAATTTCTTCTACCCTATTACGATTCATACGGTTAAAATTACAAATTTCTGAAATCTTCAATCGATTAATTCATAGCTGTAAAGCACCTAATCCATTGAGGTCCAATAAATGTCTACAACGTGTCTAGCCTTTGTCTATTCAAATTTTCACCTTCTGCTTTTCTTTGTTTCAGATTGATTTAGGCTTTGCATTGCTACCATAGTCTTATAGATATCAATCTTTCAGAAAACCATCATATGGTTCGGTACATAACCTGATTGAGAAGTAGGTTAGGTACCACCGCATTTGGATTTCTACTTCTCAAACGTGGGAGACGTCCCTTCATTTTAATGGCGATTTACATCGCGGATTTAACTGAGTACTAACTCGGACGGCCATTGGTCTGTCCAAAATTTTCAAACAAAATGAAGAAAATATATATTATTTTATTTACAGTATTTCTTACTACAAGTTTTTTTTCTTGTGACCCAGAAACCGTAGCGGAAGAAGAAATTGAATTACAGGCCTGTTGTAGCGATGGAGGGGATATTCCACCACCACCACCTCCTCCAGGAGGTTAATACCTAATTTAGTTTTACATTAGGGGAATGAAATACAGTAAGATTCTATTCCCCTTAATATATTCCTTTATCTGTTCATTAGGCATGTGCATTCCGGCAGTGTCTGTTGCGCAAACCCCCATCGATAGTGCGCGTTATTATTACGATGCTATTGTCAACCCAGAAAAACCAGAAAACCTACCCGCAGGGCTTAATTACTATTTCAAAAAAAAACAAGCACATCTACTTAAAAAGGATACCCTTAGTGCTATTAGTGACTTGCGGTTATTAGCCATTGGCGAATTTAAAATTGGGGATTATTACGAAAGTGAAAACTACATGGTAGAGGCCTTGCATCTTAGTAACGCCATGCCGGATAATGCAGCTTTACTGGAAAATAAAGTTGGCCTGTACAACCAATTAGGAAGAATATATAGGGCTTCAAAGAACCCTACCGCGGCGATAAATGTATATGACAAAGCTTTGAAGATTGTACAAAAAACAAAGGACAGCATCATTATTCTTAATAATAAGGCGAATGTTTATAAGGATGAACAGAACTTTGATAAGGCTATGGAAATATATGCTGTTCTCTACCAGAAAAGTATGGAAACCAATGATAGCGTACAAATAGCCATTGTACTTAATAATTTAGGGTACGTACAGTCAAAACAGCATGCTTCCAATGCCCTTAATAACTTAACCAAAGCACTCAACATAAATGAGAAAATTAATGAGCTGGGCGGCCAGCATGCAAGTAATAGCCATTTAGCGGAATACTATTTGGATAGGAATGACACCACGCGAGCTAGAGCCTATGCTAATAAGGCATTAAAGTTGGCAAGGGCAATCAATAGCAGCTCCCTTACTTTGGATGCGCTTTCATTTCTAATGAGATTGGATGAAAGTCCAATCGCTAGGGATTATAAACGTTTGGCGGACAGTATTTCCAATGCCAAGCAGCTTGCAGAAAACAAAAATGCCTATTTAAAATATAATCTAGATGAAGAACAAAAGAAAACTCAGGCTAGCCAATTGGCGCAAGCTGTAGAATCACGTAAACGATTAATCTACCAATTTTTAGCCTTGTTCATACTTCTACTATTAATTAGTTCCTATTTTTTATATAGGCACCACTACAGAAAAGCTAAAATTGAAGAAGTCTACAAAACAGAGACACGAATATCTAAACAGCTACATGATGAAGTGGCCAATGATATTTATAAGGTAATGGCTTCTCTTGAAAATAATCCAGGGGTCAAAACAGGGGTATTGGACGAAATAGAAAAAATCTATTCAAAAACACGCAATATTTCGAGGGAAAACAGCGCCATAGACCTTGAAGCCGATTTTGGAAGACAGCTCAATGACTTGTTGTTGGGCTATAAAAGCCAAAAGGTGACCGTAGTTACACGTAATCTTTTGAAAATAGATTGGGACGAGTTATCGGACGTTAAGAAAACTGTTGTTTACCGAGTATTACAGGAGCTTATGACCAATATGCGTAAACATAGTAGCGCTTCCTCTGCGGCGCTTATTTTCTCAAATGAAGGGTCCAAAATCCAAATTAGATACCGTGATAATGGTATAGGATGTGAACTTTTGAAAAAAAATGGACTGCGGAATACGGAATCCCGTATTGCAACGATAAACGGTAGTATTACTTTTGAATCTAAGAAAGATGATGGGTTCAAGGCAACACTAACGATTTAGTATATGTTCAAGAAGGTTTTAATAGCGGAAGATATGGAAGACATTAATAAAGGTGTCCATACCCTGTTGAGCGAACTGGGCGTCAGCCATATTCAACAGGTGCAATATTGTGATGATGCCTATCTTAAAATTAAAAGAGCGGCATTAGATAATGAACCTTTTGATTTAATCATCTCCGATTTATCTTTTAAAGCAGATCATCGGTCCCAAGAATATCCTTCTGGTGAAGCGTTAGTGAAAAAAATAAAAACAGAATATCCTCATTTAAAGGTAATCGTCTATTCCGTAGAAGACCGGTTACAACCCGTACGAAACCTTTTTAATAAATATCACATACAAGCGTATGTCTGTAAGACCAGGTCTGGACTTAAGAACCTAACCAAAGCCATTCATGCGGCGTATGAGAACACCAACTTTTTATCCCCTGAGGTATCAAACGCCTTAAGCTCACATAACGATTTGGAAATTGATGATTATGATATTTCACTCTTAGATAGGCTTAGTAAAGGGTTTTCACAAGAGGAGATTAGTGCCTTATATAAAGAACAACATATTTCCCCTGCAAGTTTAAGCACTATAGAGAAGCGGCTCAACAAACTACGTATTCAATTCAATGCCAATAATGCCATTCATTTGGTAGCCATAGTCAAAGACTTAGGGCTCATTTAATTACTTTTTTTACGCTTTTAAAACCCCTTACGGATACCCGTAAGGGGTTTTCCTTTTTGGACCATAGATTTGTGGAATATGTGGTAAAAACCTCAATGATATTGGTTTTAGCCCAGCCTACTGGAAAGGTGATCGGGGGAAATATCTGATTTGGTAGGTTTGGTCTAAAAAATTAAAGTCAGAATATGCCGAAAAAGGACTATAAACGGAAGTAGGTAAACATTAATACATATTTTAAAATGAGTAAAAAATCTTACTTCAAAATGACAGCTATTCTTATGGCGTCATCAATTCTTTTTTCGAGTTGTGCTTCTATTCTAAGTAAAAGCAGTTATCCTATATCAATAAACAGCGCTCCTAGCGAAGCTAAGATTGTTATTAAAGACAAAAAAGGTGTTGAAATCTTTGCTGGACAAACGCCTGCAACTCTGAAGCTCAAATCGGGAAGCGGTTTTTTTGGAAAAGCACGATACCAAGTATCTTTTAATAAAAATGGGTACGATACCAAAACTGTTCCGGTTGAATTCAAACTTGACGGATGGTATTTTGGAAACTTGCTTTTAGGCGGAGTATTAGGAATGCTAATCATTGACCCTGCAACTGGAGCAATGTATAAGTTAGACACTGAATTCCTAAATGAAACCTTAGTACAATCTACTGCGAGTATAGAGAATAAGGAATTAAAAGTTTACACTTTGAACGAAATACCAACATTATGGACTAACCATTTGGTGGAAATAGGCAAGTAAGAAAAAAGCCCACAGCACCGTATCATAATAATGCGGTGTTATGGGCTCAATTAAAGGCTGGCAAGGTTTCAAAGAACAATTCTAAAAGGTCTTAGAGCGTCTTTCTAAATGCTGACAATGATCTAGTTCAAATAAAGCGTAGCAGCTTAATTGAGCTGCATGAATTCTTTTTTGAAGATTAGGAGTGCTCTATTGTCTAAAATTAAAATCGTAGTCATTTATAATAAATATCCAAGATGGATTCCAAAGAAAAAAAAAATACGCGTTGCGCTGCTTATCTTAATGGGTTTCTGCCTCATACTTGGCACACTTTCCCTTCTTATAGCGATATTTTTATGACCCTTAAATGTTTTTAAAACAAAGGCTAATACTACAAGCTAATCTTTGTGGAATGTACTTAGTTACTTTAGACTAAATTCAAAAAATACAGGAAGATGATCCGATAAGGTTCTAGCACGTTCTAGGTTGTCACAAACCCCAACAAAATCAATAGCGTTACCCTCCACTTTAGTTATGTTTTTTGAGTAGAATATATTATCTATCGCATAATTTAAATATTCTGCACCCTTACAAGCTCGCTTTAAAGTTGTCCTTTGGTTAGTAATAGCGGCGCTATATCCCAACCCCTTTATTCCCTCAAAAACAGGCTCTTTTTGGTCTACATTAAAATCTCCTGCTAGGATAATAGGTTGCCCAGATCGGCTTGTTCTTAAAAAATTGGTAATGGCTAGTATTTCACTTTCTGGATTTTTATCATGCGGTCTGGAATGAAAATTAAGCACCGTTAACTGCTGTCCTTTTATATAAAAATCAAGATAGAAGGGTTCCCGGTCTACAAGGGAAGTCTAAAGCTGTTATTAACTCGCCCCTGTTTTTAATTTTAATGTTTTTGGTTTTCCAGACAAACGCATAACGTTCGGTAACATATTTAGTGCTGTTGGTAGGATCACTGATCACATAGTCCCATTTGGCTCCTTTTCTATTCAAATTATCTGCCAGTCTTGCAACGGCTTGCGCACCACCGTAGCCTGCAACCACTTCTTGTATAGCAAGAATATCTGCATCTCTTACTAACTCTGCCATCCTGTCTAACTCCTCGCTGTTTTTGGTCTTACCAAAGTCTCTAATATTCCAAGAGATAATACGTACAGGTTCTTGGGAGTATATAGCAAAATGAAGAAAAAACAGAATTAAAAAAACGACTCCTTTGGTACATTTAGCAAACATATATGTAAAACTATTTAATTAAATCAATACTAACTATGATTTAAACATTTACCTAAAATCCCAAGGTGCAATTGCATCCGGATCTTTCCAAAGGCCAACTTTTGCTATCCTTGCCTCTTTTTCAATTGAATCGTAACTCATATCATCTGAATATTTTTTATAATGCCAGGCCATACCTAATCGAACCATTTCTTTATTGATGTTTAAACCTTTGCTATTGAATATAACACCTATGAGTCTGCCATTTCGGTCAAACTTACCTTCAGAATGAATCTTTACCATTTGGCCAAAGCATAGATTAGATAGTATTATTTTAGCTCTATTGCCAAAAGGTTGCTTGCCCCTTTTTTCCGGTGCATCAATATGTTCCAAACGTAGTTTTATGGGTAATTGGTTGTATAAAATTTCAACGGTATCGCCATCTAAAATTCTTATGATTTTTGCTGATAGAATTTTATCATTAGGTATAAGCTCTTGACTACTTTTTGCTGTAGGGCTAACTTGTTCTTTAGTAGATAACTCTTGGTCAAACTGGTAAGCAGTTCTGTTTCTCTTGCAACTCAATAGAAATAAAATGATAAAAATACTATAGGCTGTTCTATTCAAAACTAATTATATTTTTATTATAATCGATTGTTACTTTTCCAAACCTAGATAGTGCGGACTGCCCTAATAGCAAGGGAGCTTGTAAATTGTGTACAACAGAAGCCTTTACATCATAGACTTCACTATCACCGATTTTTACAGATTTTAAATTTATTTGTGTACCCTCCGAAATTTTTCCTGTTGCATCCTGATAATAAACGCTTCCAAGTATATCCTCCTCTAGAATTCTACCTTGCTTTATTAAGTAAATAGCTTCGGTTTCAGATATAGAGATTACGCTCGCACCAGTATCAAAAATAAAATTCATAGGAACTCCATTAATTTGTATTGGTATTTTATAAATCCCATTTTCATAAACCATTTTAATTTCTGAACCTGTTAAGCTTTGATGTCTAGACGAAGAAACGACTTCATCGGCTTTAATCGTAGAAGGGTAATCACTTTTATTGGCTCTATTAGGTCTTTTACAACTTAATACACCCATTATTAGAACCCATATGACTACTACGTATAATTTCATATTCTACTACTCACCTTTGGAATGATTTGAATGGAAAACCGTTTATTTTTCTCTTCATCAGCTTCTCTACATAATCCATTGAAACCACTACCTGATATTAGAACCTCGACATTAGCTTTTCTAAAATTCACATTATTTTCAGTCCACAAATTATAAACCGCTAGAGCTCGTTCATAGCTTGTTGTATAACCAAACTTCGTGTCAGGAGAAAATTTCATATCATATGTGTTGCCCATATTTCCTTCAATTATCACTAAATAGGAAAAGTCTGGGTTATTCTCTTGTAACGTATTTAGAAATTGATTTATTTTTTCACCTACTTGTAAGGTAATATCCTTATACTCAGGTAAAATTTTTGTTTTATTCGGCTCGAAAATCTCAACCCCCATTAAACTAGAAGCAACATATTTTTTACACTCCTCTAAATAATAAAAATCATCATCGTTTTGTAATGCTTTAAATTGTTCTTTTAACTGTACAATTTTTTCTAATTCTTCTTTTTCTGCAATAATTTTATTTTGCTCAACACGCAAATAAACCACGGTTAATACAAACAAAACAAGCATAATAAAAAACAGACTTGTCATTAAATCTGCAAAACTCACCCAAAAGAAATCACTACTTTTTTTCTTTGCCGCCATTAGTAAGTCAATAATTTATAAATAGCTACTAAGCACGTTA
>TARA_R110002051_G_scaffold8599_1_pt1 | contig 10737 bp, 21 predicted proteins | sample TARA_R110002051 | Tara Oceans TARA_R110002051 (sample SAMEA4397023) | marine metagenome | biome: Polar Biome; feature: [MES] marine water layer (ENVO:01000295) within the mesopelagic zone...; material: water (ENVO:00002006), including particulate matter (ENVO:01000060) such as......
TAGTTTCGATAGCTTCAACATTAGTTTCGATAGTTTGAGCATCTGTTACTAGTTCAGAGATAACCCCTTGTATTGTTACTAAAGCTGTCGAAGATCCTGAAGTAAACAAACCACCTTTAGAATCATCAGTAGTTGCGCCTATACTATCTGCTGTATCGGGAGTTGCTGGTGTTACCATTATATCATACCTCTACCATTATAAGTTACTTGAATATTACCACCAGAAGCATTTCGTGTAGCATCTTCATTGTTTAGCTCTAATACTTCTTCATTAAACAACTGTTTATATTTACCTGATTGATCGTCATCTTGAACATAAGCAAAGATCTCAGTCAAAGCACCCATTAATAATACTCTTTCATTTTCATCTCTTAACCAATTAGATACTAAGTTGCCTATGTATTTAGTACTGGTGGTATTTGAAAAAGTTATATCAGCATTATCATCAAGACTTTGGGCAGTGTCTACTACAATACTATTTTGAGTACTTGCATTAGTTACTAAAGGTGGTGCTCCAGTACTAGCATTAAGTGTTACACCAGCACCTGATAATTCCATGCCATTTGCAATAGTACCTGCTGATCTACCATCATTAGTTATAGTTGCTGAGCTACTTACTGCAACATTTATTTTAGCAGTTATCTTAGTAGCATCTGCTGTAACAGCTTCTGCATGTGTAGCATATTTAGTATCAACTGCACTGTCTGCACAATATAAAAATGATGAGCCTGCCGCTGTTGATGCTGTAAGAAAATCAACAGAATAGTTTGCAGGTGTTACATCATATAAAGCATCTAATGCAGGTAATCTTTTATAATAATGTAGTTCAACTTTATCTGGTGTGCCTATCCCAGCACCTTTATTAAAGCCTGGAGATAGTAAAAGAGTGTTGCCTGTTCTTGACCAATATGCTAGATAGTCATATTTTTCTGCATAGTAATCATTATAAGTTCTTAAGTCTGTCTTCTCGTTGAATAATCGGCAAGTTCTTCCAAGAGTATCTATTTCTCTTATTTGAATAAACTCTATAAGATCTGCAGGTAAAGTTAATTCTGTTTTACTTGGAACATACCCGTTACCTTCAGTTGTTGCAGCAGTTAACGCAGTTGAATTGTAGGTTATACTTTGCTCAAGTGCAGCTACTCTAAGTCTTCTATAACATTTATCCGCAGCATATCTCATAGCTTCTTGAATTTTTACATCAGGTAATACCGAAGAATCTTTATTAGACCAATCTCTTACTAATGTTGTAAATTCAGCATAAGTTCTTGCCATAATATTCTCCCTAACTATTTATCATAAGATCTGGGTATTCAGTGGTTAGTATATACCTTAGCTTTTTTATTCTATCTCTATCATTCATAAATGTAGTTGAATGTAAATCTATTCCATGATCTTGATTTATTTTTATAGCAATAATATCTGGTATCGTTGCCATCTTTCTATAGCTTGATTTTGATTTTCCAAAATAAGCTTGCCTATCTCTTTCTAATTTAGCTTGATCTTTAAACTGCTGAACATCTGCCTTAGCTTCCCATTCACCAGTTTGTAAATCAAATCCAGCTTTAATACTTTTTGAAGGTGCAACTGATGCACTGCTAAATCTAAATTCGTTTTCTTTTGCCATCCTCAACTCCTATCTTATGTTGCAGGTTCTGTAATAGCTACAAATCTACCTGTCTTAGCAATGAGACCTAATAGATCCCCAGCTGTTGCTGCAGTAAGTGAAGCTTGTAATGCTGGGGCAGGTGTGCCACTAACATTTACAAGATCTAAATGTGTTAGTTTATAACCACCGCTTGTTGCGGCTCCTATTCTATACACACATTTTTCTACTGGGTATATGTTTCCTGCATTTGTCTTAATAACGTACATTGTTCCCTCCGTTATATTAATTTATTTCTTTTTCTTAGCTGCTAGTATTTTCTTTTGTAGCATTTCAGGTAAATTCTTTTGAGCAGGTGTTAGCTCATTCCTACCTGTCATTACTTGTCCACCATCTTTATAATATTTACTTGGCTTCATCATACCACCATGCATTTTATAATCAAATTTTGTTTTTCCTATTTTAGGCATACCTATCTCCCTGTTATGATATTAGCACCACAAGCCTTATAGGCTTTAGAAACTTTACCACCAGCGCTTTGATACCTTACTCCACCATATACATGGGAAGTTTTCTTTAAGTTATCTACAGAACCCGGAAAAGCTTTATTCATTAATTCCGGATGCTTCTTACCTTTTTCTTTCATAGCAAGAAAGTTTGAAAACTTATCAGCTCTATATGAATGTATTAAAGAATTCTTAGAACTTTTAGGTAATGTCTTTTTTATTTCTTTTGCTCTTTTATTTGCATCTCTATTAAGAGCGCTTTTAAGAGACTCAGGTTTCTTAATTGTGTTTCCCATATTTATTCTCCCAATAAAAAGGAGAGACTAATTAAAGCCTCTCCTAGTATTATTTAATTAAGACCGTAGATTGCTCCACATCCTAATGGGTTGCGGACTTCAAGAGTCTGCTCTTCAACCATCATACCGACAGTTGAGTCACCCTTCTGACCTACGTCAACCTCTTGTAGAGGTCTTAGAGTTGCCATATTAAACCACATTGGATCATAGATCAATGCAGTAAAATCAGCTATGTTTGTAGTACCACCACCTGAGTGAGCTACTCCATTATGACCTTTAACATATAGGTTATTACTTAATCCCATAACATAGTTAGGAACAACCATAACATCACCGAAGTCTGACATATAAACGTCAACTGATTGTCTCAGCTTTCCGCTTTCATCAATATTTCTAACTACTCCAGTATCACTAACCATAAGGTCAGAGAAATCTCTTCGTAGTTTTGGTGAAAGCATTACTTTAGTAGCCTTACCGCCTTGCTCATAGATTTTCTGCATTACAGAATCAACGTCTGTCAATGCAAGAGAACCTTTAGTTGGAGCAGTTGTGCTACCAGAAATAGTTGAGTGAACAACCTGAGTACCATCACCCATAGCTACTGGAGTAGCTGCAGATCCTGGGGATTCAAATTGACCGACGTAAGCAGTTGTAGCTGTATTATTAATAAATGAATACACACAACCTGCAGATCTTGCAGCATTTGCTTGCACACCTACAGCAGCAGATACGTTCATTGAACCAACCATATCCCTTTCAATATCTCTACGTAGCTCTGTTCCACGTTTCTTAAGCTGATAAGCATATTCGTCAGCTACACCAGCTTGATCAACAGCTCGTCTAGTTCCAGACACAGCAATAGTTTTACCATTGATTTGTGTATAGTTACCTAGTCGAGTTCTGAACGGACCCGCTACTTGAAACTTAGCACCTGCAGAAGGTGTAGGATCAGACGCCCCAGGAACAAGCCAATCTTGTCCTTCAGCAATTCTGGAATCTCCAGGAGCTTCTAGTGTATCTGTTTGCCATTCATGATAAATAGCAGTTGCTTTAGATTTACCGATTGAAGAAATGAAAGGTGTTTCATCTCTTGTAATCATAGTTATAAAATTAGCTAAGTCTTCTCTTTGAGAAACGTTAGCGCTTGTTGCTCGCGCTGGGCCTTGAGGACCACCAGTACCGCGAGAACCTATTATTGTAGTCATATCTTAATTCTCCTAAGATTTAAATAGATAGTGACCGCTCAGCATAACCTTTTAGAAAAGCATCTTGATCTTCTTTCGAAGAATCTTTGCTCAAAGCTCTTTGACGTAATCGTTCAGCTGCATCAACTTTCTTTTGTTGTGCAGGTTTAGATTTACGAAGAGGAATCTTTTTAGTAGGTACTGCTTTTCTTTTAGCAGAGCCTTTACTAATTCCTTCTTTTAATATACGATAATCATTAACAAACTTAACAATATCAGGATCAATAATAGTATCTAATACTTGTTCATTGATTCCTTCTTTAAGTGCAAACTCACGAATATCTTTGGCTACTGTTTCATTAAACCCTGGAATTAAAGTTGGAATAGCTTCATCAAATACTTTTAATTGTTCATTCCATACTTTATTCATTTCTTCATTAGATTTTTCTGTAACAGTTTTTTGAAGACCTTCACGTTCTCTTCTAGCTGTCCAATATTGTTTTTGTATTTGCTCTCGTTTATCTTTAAGATCCCCTAGATCATACGTATTATTATCTTTACGAGCTTCTTCGATCTTTCCTTCAATCTCATGATATTCTTTTGCATGCGATTGTTCAGATTTATACAAGATAGCTATTGAAGTATCAGACATTCCTTTTACTTCTTTTAACTTTTTTTGATAATCTTCTTCAAAGTTTTTCCTTGCGTCACCAAGTTCTCGACCCTTTTTGGATAAAGATTGTTCAGTAGAGTAACCTTTAATTAAATCACTAAAAGATACTTCAGTATCAGTGCCATCTATTTTGATAGCTAACTTTGCATCTAAGTCTAAATCATCCATAGTAAATGGTGCAGTTTCTTGGGTAGCGGATTCTTCATCAGCATCCTCATCTACAGCTTCTACTTCTTCAGATTCATCTTCTTCACTTTCTTCTTTTGATTCAGATTCATTAGATTTATTTGGGTCTTCATCGTCTAATGCTTCTGGGTCAATTTCAGGTACTTGCTCAACGGGTAGAGATTGTTCTTCCTCCGAAATAAATTCCGAATTAGTAACAATATCAGCCAGCAATTGTTCTTCCGTTCGACCACCAGTCGCTACAGCGTCATCCCTAGGCGGGGTAGAATCTGGTATTGCTTTGGTATCTTCACTCATATTAGTTTACCTCTTTCTTTTTTGTGGTAGACTTTTTAGAATTCTTTTCTATTACTTCAGAGTATCTTTCTTTTAAAGCATACATATAATATAATTTATCACAGTTAAGTTTTGTTTTACCACCACTTCTGCTCGAATCATATTCTAAAGTATTTATCATTTCATTTAAATTATTTATTAAATGTGAATAATCAATTATTCTGCTCATCATTGTCCTCCAGGATGTGTGGGATATTTTTCCCATATGTCTCGAAGCGTATCATTCTCTCCTTGACACTTCCAAGTGCCATAGCAGAGCTATAGAGAAACTCACGAGTCTTAGTTTCATGCGGATCAGTTTTAAGCCATTCTATAAATAGATCGATTAAAACTTCTCCGTATACTTCATCAAAAAATTCAGTCCTTTCTTTAGCAGCGAAATGCCCTTTAACATGGGCTTGTCGCGCTAATTCCTCAGGATGAATTTTATGATTACCGTTTGATTTTTTGTTTCCCAGCTTCATCTCAGCTGTCTTACGGTACTTATCCATTACCTAGCCACCAAAGATTGGTACTAGGATTGGAGCTATTACTTCTTTAGTTAAGCCTAAAGCTAACACTAGCTTAATGCCAAAACTAACTATGCCTGAAAATGTAATTGGATCCATCATGTCCTCCTCTATTTTTTAATTTGGTACTGAAGCATCAATACCATCTAAGTAAGTCATCATTCCTAATAACCCACTATCATCTGATATGCCATCAAATATATTTAAGTAACCGTTAAGAATTGCGTATTCAATTTCTTCAGCAGCTTTCCTAACTTCATCTGGCATATTTGTGTAAGGCGCCATACCTACCATTCCAGTATTTATACCACCCCATGTATCTTCACTTTCCCACATACCGTTTAAAAGTGATTGTACTCGAGATACATAATAAGGTCCCCAGTTATCCATAATAGAAGTTAGCTGAGTACCAGGTGCAAATGCAATCATATCTGATGCTTGACCAAATGCTAATATACCTTTGCCTCCTGCAGTTTGTAAGGGAGCTGGTGAATCAGTATGTTGTGTAATAATATCTACACCACCATTAATTAATACTTCAGCAGCTTGTGCTTCTTTAACAGGATCATACCATGTATTTACCCATACTATATCTAAATCAAAATCTGGATTTACACTAGTAGCACCAAGATAAAATGCATTAATCCCTCTTATAACTTCAGGAATTGGAAAAGAAGCTACATAGCCTGCCTTTCCTTTCTTACTCATATACCCTGCAATAACGCCTTGGATATATCGACCTTCATAAAACCTACTACTATATACACTTACATTCTCTGCAGTTTTATATCCTGTAGCATGTTCAAATTTTACATTTGGAAATTCTTTAGCAACTTTTAATGTTTGCTCCATATATCCAAATGAAGTTGTAAATATAATATCTACACCGCTTTGAGCCATCTGTCTCATAACTCTAACAGCATCAGGACCTTCAGGTACTGATTCGACATATACTGTTGTTACTTTATTACCTAATACATCTTCAAGCATCTTACGACCTTGATCATGCATATACGACCACCCGTGATCTCCAACTGGACCTACATAAACAAATCCAGCTTTTACGTGGTTCTTAAGTACAGCTCCGCCTGCAAAGGCAAGAGTTGGCATTAATAATATTAATGTTAGTATTGAAAATAGTTTTTTCATTTGAGTCCTTCTTTTTAATATTAAGTTAATTGTTTAATTAAGCGCTAGCTAATGTTATATAAATAATTTCCGCATTCTGCGCACTTGTACCATGCGAATTTGTAACGCTAACTAAAGTTTGTGCGCCATTAGCTAAACCTGTTACTCTCGTAAAAGATTTTTCAGCAAGTGATTGATCTGATAAAACAACTGTTCCCGCTGTTGCTACATCAAATTTAACTCTCGAGTCAGTATCATTACAAACCATAATAACACCGGCTGTTCCACCTGCACCTGTTGTAATAGTTCCTGATTGGGTTCCGCCTACACCAGAACTATTTATTGTTACTGTTCCTACAGCCATATTTTATTCTCCCTGTTGAACTTGTTGAGATTGTTGTTGTTGTGGCGGTTGCAATATCTGCTTTGCCATCGTTATTATTTGAGCATAATTAGGATGCTCAGGTAATTGTGCGCCTTCTTTAGTTGCTTTAATAGCAAGGTCAGCCCATTCTTGAAAATGTTTATCAATAGAAACAGCTAACTGTTTTGAATTATCATCTTCAGTATTCTTAGTTTGTGCAGCAGTAAATGTTACATTTGCCTCCGCTAAAGCGGAATCAGCTGCAGATTTACGTTGCTCAAGACCTTTAATCTGCGCAGCATCTTCAGATTGTTTCTGAATTGTCTGTGCTGCTTTCTGTTTAAATTCATCTGTAGTATAGTCTTCTAAGAAATCATTACTATCTAAGTTCATAGCTTCAATAAGTTTAGTTGCTAATAATGCAGGAGCTTCTGGTTTAATAACCATACCTACACCTTGACTGTTTAAAGCCGGTAATATTTCCGAACCTACTTTAGATAGCTTAGTAATCATATTCATATTAGAGTTCTCACCAATATCTAATAGTATTTCAACGTCCATCTCAGCAGGAAGATTATCTATATTAACAGTGCCATAGATACCTTCTATATTATATGTCATCTTACCTTTCATATTCTTACGCATTGTTTCATATATACCAGCTATCAGTGTTTTAAATCCTGTCTCTGCAAATCTTCTGGCAATATGCTGAATACGTTTCTGCGCTGCAGACTGTACAGCCTGTAGTTTCTGCTCTGAGTTACCTGATATATATAAAGTATCATTAAGACCTTGTGCGGCCTTTGACATACCAGTTGCCTGCTCTTTTATTCCCTGTAGATATTCTAATAACGGCACTGTACCTGTAGATATAGTCTCAGGAGGTAATGATTGTACTGCTCCTTGAGGATTTCCGTTAGTAGGTATAATTTGCTTAGGCTTCATATTTTGTAATGCACTAAAATCTACAACATTAGGATCTGCTAGCTTAGGTGAATAATTTGTTAAGTATGTATTCTCTACGAATCCACGTAGTATAGCTGTAGATGCTAAAGTAGATGATCTGGCAAAGTCTGCCATTGACAAACCATAGAACTCAAATGGAATGTCGATAGGTACAATAGAAGCTAATGGAATGTTTTGTATATCTTCTTCGTGTAATATGTGGTTGCCAACAGTAATTAAATGTTTTAGTTCTGCAATACCATCACCATCTCTATCTATACGGATCCATGATTCTGTAAGTACCACATTTCTATTTGCTTCTAATGGTACTGTGCCTTCTACATTAGAACCTTCCCAATACTCTTGACCAGTTATTTGTTTTCTTGCAGCAACATCTTGTGAGTAACCAGTAGAATTTCCCCAATCATCTCCAGATATTTCATCCCATTCAACTATTCCTTTAGCTGCATCAGGATAATGTCTTCTTAATTCAGATCGTGTCATCTCTGTTTGTACACCAACAAATGATGCATCTTCAATAGCTGAAGCATCTCTAGATATTCTAAAATTTTCTGGTGGAATTAAATCTATCTTTACACGAGATTTATTTATTGTCTTTTTTATTCTTACATTTATATACATCAGCGCTGCTTGTGGCTCTTCTCCTTCTAAAGGATTTACTTCACTGAAAACATTTTCAAATTGTAAGTCGCCTACGACTTCAATATTGTCATTTGCCAGGAGCTCATCAAGTTTTGTCTGTGATATTTGATCAAACTCTTCAAACACATAATCATAATCTTCTATATAAGACCAACGGCATACAGCATTCTTCCATAGTAGTGCAGCTTTTATCCAGGATTGCATCAATTCCCAGCCATTATTCTTTTTAAACAAACAATAGTTAACTATATTACCAGCATCTTTAGCAGCTTCAAAGCTGCCAGGTGTGTCATCATATGGTACAAATCGTGCTAACTTATGGTTACTTAAGAACAAATCAGATATAATAGCAGTGTATGCTTCTACTACTTCAGTAGTGGATGTGTCTACAATAGTAGATACACCTTGTGGTGCTAAGTGACTATCTGCTACTCCTGCATATTCATATGTAGCTTTCAGTCTTTCTCTTGCAAGATCTGAGCTATTAAGCCAATCACCTGTAGAGTTTACAACACCTGCTTCAATTAAACTAATTAGTTGCTCATCAGAAACTGCTTCTTTATAACCATCAGGAGTACTCATTTTAATCCTCCTTGATACGTTAGAACTTTCTTTTCTAAATTTTCTAAATCTTTAACTCCGTACTTACCTGCTTTAGGTAGAACTCTTTTTTCTTTTTTACTTTTATTTTTTCCGCTTAAATATTTTACTTCATTTTTAGCATCACTTATATATCTGTCAAACATATTCCACTCCTGGGATTAATCATCGCATGTGCATTCTTTTTTTTTCATTAGATTTATATTTTCTTCTATTAATTCTACATTACGTTTTAAAAGTTTGTAGTGTACTTTTTGTAATTCTTTGTAATCCATTTTAAGAATCCACAGATCCTGTCTAGCAGCTAGCATTTCTCGTCTAAGAGCTTCAGTAAAATTATCTTCATGATTATTCCAGCTCTCTTCTTTTAATAGCTTAGAAGTTTCTTTGTCCATATTATCCTCTCTTACTCATCCATGCAGATACACCCATGTACGCACCTACAATGCCTGCACCTGAAATATAAAACAAAGAACTTACATTGCCCATTGCTTCAACCCTCTCTAATGGAATCCACGGTAAAAACATTACTGCTGTAAATAAACCCATTGCGATTAATGTGTATCGAGCCATTCTAAGTTGAGCCAGCTCTTTACGTAGTAGCGCTTCTGTTTCTTTTATTTCTCTAAGATGCTCTAGTTCCCTGTCAGATACAATACCATCCCCATCTTCATCGTACTCATTGAACTTTGAGTTTTTTTCCAGATTCTTTGCTATTGCTTTCATTATCATATTCATCCTCAAATAACGGTTTAGAAGGTTTAAGGTTAGGATCAGTATTAAGTGTATATGTTTTTTTAAATTTATGTATTCTCATTTTTATAAAACTAACTCTATCCTCAAGATCCATTAGTTACCCCTGGTATATTTTTTTAATTTTAATAAAAGTAGCTAACTCATCCATTAATATTTTACGAGCAAAGTGATGCCCGTTTAAATCATTCTCATTACAATACTGATCGACTTTTTTAATTGCTTTCTTAACTGCTTTAGTACTTATCATTATCTATATCTCTTAGCTCTATGATTTCTTATGTCTGTTTGCAAAGTTTCTAGCTGCCTCTACACTACCAAAGCCCCAAGCTTTTAAAGCTAATGCTTTACGTGTAGGTTCACCACTAGGTTTCTTCATAGGTCCTGCCATTCCTGCAAATCGTGCAGCAAAACTTACTTTCCTTTTAAAATCTTTACTCTTAGCAGGAGGTGTCTTTTTTACAGGGGCCTTTAAATTACTGCCATCTTTTCTATTGTAATGCGCTCTGCCGGCAGCATTCAAGCCTCCCTTAGGATTCTGATGTTTCTTTAATGTCATAACTTTCCCCTACTGTATAAATATGTGATATACTAACAAACCAATAATAACTAGTTTGCCATAATCTAAATCCCAGGCCGTGCCTTCACCGAATTTTTTACTAAAATTTTTTAATCGTTCTTTCATATTATCTCCCTGTTATAATATTACCACCGGCTTTATAATATTTAGAAATTTTTCCACCTTTATTAAAACCAGCCCATCCTGCATTTTCCCTATTTAATTTACCAACTCCATGTACTCGTACAGCAAGCTGTATTGCCCTTCTTCTTCTATTTGGATCTAATGCAAGAAAATCATTCATATTAAATATTGTATCAGATGTTATACCTTTATCTTTTTTTCTTCCTGGCATATTTAATCTCCTGTTTAATCTTCTATTAAGTGGCGGATTTATCCCCTGCTTCCGCCGGAGCAGCGAGGACAATG
>TARA_R110002051_G_scaffold127199_1_pt1 | contig 10733 bp, 9 predicted proteins | sample TARA_R110002051 | Tara Oceans TARA_R110002051 (sample SAMEA4397023) | marine metagenome | biome: Polar Biome; feature: [MES] marine water layer (ENVO:01000295) within the mesopelagic zone...; material: water (ENVO:00002006), including particulate matter (ENVO:01000060) such as......
GCCTTGTTGTGTAGAATTATTTTTCCAGTTGCTTTTTGAAATCCAATATTTCTGATAAATAGATTTCATTTAAATACTCATTGTAAAAATCGTCTCGTTTGTACGTAATATTCGCCTGCGCTTTTAAAATATGTTCTTTTGAAAGTTTGATCTCGCCAATATTATAATAGGCTTTTGCCAAACCAAAATGAGCTTCACAGACATTTTCTGATTGTGCTAAAGCTCGTTTGAATTCGAGTATTGCTTTTTCAAAATTATTCAGTTTAAACTCACAAATACCTAAGTAAACAAAGGTCTGAACATCCGCCCAATCTTCTTTCTGGTTTTTTATAGAGCGATTGAAGCATTCTATTGCTTTGTCATATTCCTTTTTTCCAAAGTAGCATTCTCCACGTAAAAAATCAATGTCTTCGCCCCAAGGCGCATCAACTGCGTTTGGTGTTATACTATCAAGCTGGTCAAAGTCTATCAAGGCTTTATCAAAATCTCTTAGTTTTCTTAACCTTATCCAACCACGATAACCTAAATGTAATTCTGGGTTTAATTGGACTGCTTTGTCTAAATATTCAAAGCCTTGTTGAAAGTCCCCGGATTTGTTGAATTGCACGGAACGCTCCATCCATGCGTCACTATTTGTCGGATCATATTCAATGGCTCTTTCATAATCCATGAAATCGATAAGTAAATCAGATTTTTCTCTATCACTTTTGGTATTCCACCATATAGTTGCTCCTATTGTTGGGATTATGAGCATCAGACCTAGAAAAATCACCAGATATTTAAAAAATTTCTTCAATTTTCCCGTTCTTTATTTTAATTCGAATTAGACTAAAGTTTTCATAGTCTCTATCTCTTTTCCAGTCTTTTAGACCTATTGTGATACGTTCTAATTTTTCAAGAAGTACACCATTATTGAATTCCGTTTTGTTGTAATTCTCGTCAATCTGAAAGGATTTCAACTGAGAGAATTGTCCATTGTCTGATAGAAGCCTGCGTATAGTAATAAATCCATTGGGCGGTGTGATGTCCGATTCGGACATTTTGATTTCTCGAAACGCTTTTCTCAATGGTATATTTTCTCCTTGTAAATCACTCCTTTCCTTTTCTTGTGAAAGAACAAAAAGTGGTAGGATAAATATTATGATAAAAATGTTTTTCATAATTGTTTAAAACGGTTAGGCTATGAACAGTACAGGAGTAAATTAGCGTTTGCTTTCCACCACGTTCATAGCGAAATCTTATTGTTTTGATTTATTTTTTCCTGTCAAAAGCAAAATCCATAAGATTTTGCGAACTTCATAAAAATATGCAGGCCCTGCGATTAAGCTATAAGCCCTTATTGTTTATAGATTGTGTTGTAAAATGTTTTATTCCAATTTAATTTCAGGGTTTAAGAATTTATAAACCTGTCCACCAATCTCAACAGTTATTACGTCGTCATTAATCTTATTCAAAACATCAAATTGATTTTCCAATTCCAGTTTTTTTACAAATAAAACTCGCTGCTGTGATTTATTAATTTGATTATTTCCAATCAATTTATTTTTTTCAAAAACTCCGTGTTTACTTGATTCAACAGAAATGGGTATATCTTTAATTGGTAACGTTGAGGTCTCACTCATTGCAATTAGCACTATTAAAGAATTTTGGTAATTTCCATAATCACTCCAAAATCCCGGCATTATATTCAAGTTAGAATTGACATTGAATTTCACATTATAAAAATCACCTTGAATTTCATTAAAAGTTCCACCTTCATTCAAGAACAAGTAAGGTAGGAGCTTAAAATATGACTGTTTATAGCTTGGATTAATAGCTGCAATTCCATTTGCATTTAATTTGGAGGATAAAATTTCTGATTGTATTTCAGGCCTTGGTAATTTAGATGTGCTCGAACAGGAATCTGCGAGTAATAGAATTAAAATTAAATAAAGTACTTGTTTCAAATTTTCTAAATGTTTTACAACAATTGGGTAAAGTGATGTTATCCGCTTTATTCCTATTTTGTGTCGCCTAAATATAGAAAATAATAGTTAATAATGTCTTTTAACGCAAAATGGTTCAATGACAACAAGCGAATGCAAGTATTTGCAAATGTATATGTTGTTTGACTTTTTTTAATGGATGCTGAATAAAAGATGGAAAGGCAAAATAGAAAAGTCTTAAAACAAAAAAACTCCGGTAATCAGCCGGAGTTTATTCATCAATCAAAAAACGAACAGTCATGATAACTGTTGTTATTGTACACAAAATTACAACTTAATTACCGAGACAACAATAGGGCAGGGTAAGATTGTAATTTTAGTTTGGGCTTAACCCAAATAAGTTTTTAATATTTTACTTCTAGAAGTATGCTTAAGTCTTCTGATAGCCTTTTCCTTGATCTGGCGAACTCGTTCCCTGGTAAGGTCAAAAGTCTCTCCAATCTCTTCCAAGGTCATAGAGTGCTGTCCTGCAAGTCCAAAGTACAAACGGATCACATCCGCTTCTCTTGGGGTCAAGGTTTCCAAAGCACGCTCAATTTCGGTACGCAAAGATTCATGCAATAATTCCCTATCTGGGTTTGGAGATTCCCCACTACGCAATACATCGTAAAGGTTAGAATCTTCCCCGTCTATCAAGGGAGCATCCATGGATACGTGGCGTCCGGAGTTCTTCAAAGATTGTTTAACGTCCTCAACGGTCATATCCAATTCTTTTGCGATCTCTTCTGCAGAAGGCTGTCTTTCGTGAGCCTGCTCCAAGAAAGCAAAGGTTTTGTTGATCTTGTTGATAGAACCAATTTTGTTCAATGGCAAACGCACAATACGCGACTGTTCTGCCAAAGCCTGTAAAATGGATTGACGAATCCACCATACGGCATAGGAAATGAATTTAAAACCCCTGGTTTCGTCAAAACGCTGTGCAGCTTTTATCAATCCCAAATTACCTTCATTGATCAAATCGGGTAGGGTAAGTCCTTGGTTTTGATATTGCTTGGCAACAGAAACGACAAAACGAAGGTTTGCCTTGGTCAATTTCTCAAGTGCGGCTTGGTCACCGGCCTTGATACGTTGTGCCAATTCTACTTCTTCATCTGCTGTAATAAGGTCTACTTTGCCAATTTCTTGCAAGTATTTGTCCAAGGAGGCGGTTTCCCTGTTGGTAACCTGTTTTGTAATCTTAAGCTGTCTCATTTAGGTTTTTCCTTTCTAAAAATTAGATGTGCAATACAAAGACTGCATAAGGTTATACGTTGAAAAACAAAAAATGTTACAATTAATTGATATTAATTTCATATTTCGGTCAAATAACCTCTTTTTAAAAGTAAAAAGCCCCAACGGAGTCCGTTGGGGCTTTAGATATTTGTAAACAGTTAAGGCTTAGTCCCTTCTTGGTTTGCGATCTCTATCGCTCCCACGTCGGTCACTTCCTCTTCTATCGTTTCCACGGTCTTCGCGCGGTGGTCTTTCTTTATAACCTTCAGGTTTTGGCAATAATGCCTTACGGGAAACCTTATCTTTTCTGGTCCTAGGATCCAATCCAAAATATTTCACGTCAAATACGTCACCCATGTTTACCACATCGGATACATTTTCTGTGCGTTCCCAAGCCAATTCGGATACATGTAGCAATACTTCGTTCCCTGGGGCTTCAGCATATTCTACAACGGCTCCAAAATCTAGCATCTTAATTACTTTTACCTCGTAGACACTGCCTACTTCTGGCTTAAAGGTAATAGAGTCTATCTTGGCCAATACGGCATCGATACCTTCTTGACTGGTTCCCAAGATTTCAACGATACCTTCTTCCGTTACCGGATCTTCGTTGATAACGATAGTCGTCTTAGTGGATTTCTGTAATTCTTGGATTACTTTTCCACCAGGTCCGATCAAGGCACCAATAAATGCTCCAGGAATAGTTCTGGTAACCATTTTAGGAGAATGTGGTTTCACATCCTCGTTAGGTGCAGAAATAGTCTCGGTCAATTTATCCAAGATATGCAAACGTCCGGCTCTTGCTTGTTTCAAAGCATTTACCAAAATCTCGTAAGACAATCCTTTTACTTTAATGTCCATCTGGCAGGCGGTAATACCTTCTGCTGTTCCGGTAACTTTAAAGTCCATATCTCCCAAGTGATCTTCATCACCCAAGATATCGGATAATACGGCATATTTTCCAGAATCTCCATCAGAAATTAATCCCATGGCAATACCAGAAACTGGTTTTTTCAATTTGATACCTGCATCCATAAGCGCCATTGTGCCTGCACAAACAGTTGCCATAGAAGAAGAACCGTTAGATTCCAATACTTCCGAAACAACACGTACGGTATAAGGACAATCTGTTGGGATCATTCCTTTTAGGGCACGTTGGGCCAGGTTACCATGACCTACCTCTCTACGGGAAGTACCTCTAATAGGTCTTGCTTCACCAGTGGAGAAAGGAGGGAAGTTATAGTGTAGGTAGAATGTCTCCTCGCCTTCGTAAGATGGCATGTCTATTTGGTTGGCTTCCCTAGAAGTTCCTAAAGTTACCGTTGCCAATGCCTGAGTCTCACCTCTTGTAAAGATGGCGGAGCCGTGCGTAGAAGGAAGGTAATCAACCTCACACCAGATTGGTCTGATCTCGTCCGTTTTTCTTCCATCCAAACGAAGTCCTTCGTTTAAGGTAAGGTCACGTACGGCATTCTTTTCTGCCTTATAGTAGTATTTGGAAACCAAATCTCCAAAATCTGCCATTTCCTCTTCAGAGAAAGATGCTTTGATCTCTTCTTTGATTTCAGAGAAAGCAGCACTTCTTTCGTGCTTTGCTGAACCTGCTTTTGCAATGGCATATACTTTGTCATAGGCCATATCATGGATCCTTTTTGCCAAAGCTTCATCTTCTCTTTCTGCTTGGTATTCACGAACTTCTTTCTTTCCAAATGCTTCTGCCAATTTTATTTGGGCAGCACATTGAACTTTAATGGCTTCGTGACCAAATTTAATGGCTTCCACCATTTCTTCTTCTGAAATTTCTTTCAATTCCCCTTCTACCATCATTACTGAATCGGCAGATGCACCAATAACCATTTCGATATCAGATGATTCCAATTGGGTTCTGGTAGGGTTGATGATAAATTTACCATCTACACGACCTACACGAACTTCAGAAATAGCACATTCGAATGGGAAATCTGATAATTGTATGGCAGCAGATGCAGCCAATCCGGCCATAGCATCTGGCATAACATCATCGTCATGGGACATCAATTGAATCATCACCTGAGTTTCAGCGTGGTAATCTTTTGGGAACAAAGGACGAAGAACACGGTCAACCAATCTCATGGTCAATACCTCTCCATCACTTGGTCTTGCTTCTCTTTTAAAGAAACCTCCTGGATAACGACCAGAAGCAGCGAATTTTTCACGATAATCTACGGTTAAAGGTAGAAAGTCAACATCGCTTTGTTTGTAGTTGGAAACAACTGTACATAATAACATACATTTTCCTGATTGGACAACCACAGAACCATGGGCCTGTTTTGCCAATTTTCCGGTTTCGATAGAAATTTCCCTACCGTCACCAAGGTCAATGACCTCTTTAAAAACTTTTGGAATCATAAATTTTAATTAGAACCTGCGAATTACAGATTAGTTAAACAATGGTCTTTGCGTCTTACCTAGACGGACTTTGTTGTTGTGTTGTTGTTGTGTGTTGGACCAATGAAAAACTATGTGCAAGCTTTTTATTTTGCCTCAAATAATTGATTTTGAGGATATTGTATTTGGTTTTCCTCTTTTGTGAAGTCAACCTATAAAAAAGGGGAAGCTTAGCTTCCCCTTTAAAATTATTTTCTGATGTTCAATTCTTTGATAATAGCACGATATCTTACGATATCCTTTTTGATCAAATAATCTAATAGGCTTCTTCTTTTACCTACCAACATTACTAGGGAACGCTCAGTGTTGAAATCTTTACGATTTTTCTTTAAGTGCTCAGTTAAGTGGTTGATTCTGTAGGTGAACAAAGCAATTTGTCCTTCTGCTGAACCTGTGTTTTTTTCAGATTCACCGTGTTTTTTAAAGATCTCGGCCTTTACTTCTTTAGATAAATACATTCCAATATTGTTTAATGATTTTTATGTATATGATTGATTTTCAATCAGGGCGCAAAGATAGACTTTTTTTTAGAATCTGTCCGTATCCGAAATATTATTTAAGGTACAGATTAAACTTTTTGTCATTACAGGGGTCATAATACCAAACGTTAAAAAAATGTTATTATAAAATGAGCGACGATCGATCGTACGAATAAGCTAGCAAATGTACCGTGAATTTTAAATAACATACGTTAAACAATTAAATTAAAAAATTATGAAAAATAGTCTCAAAATCTCGAATGTAACAGGCTTGATGCTTATGGCATTATTGGTATTGGCTTCCTGTGCCAAAGATGAATCTCCTATTATGGTTGAAGAAGCAACTTTTGATGTGGCCGAACTCACCATCAGCGATGAAGCGGAATTAATTTCCGAAGAAATTGCCAATATTGGTGAAGATGTGTATGCTTCTGAGGAAATTAGGGCAACCTCAAAATCAAATTATGCTTCCAATTATCTTCCAGATTGCGTTACAGTAACCACGGTAGTGACCAGCACTTCCAAGGAAACGACCATCGATTTTGGCGAGGGTTGTGAACTTGCCAATGGGAATCTTCTAAGTGGAATTATATTTTTAAGCTATGCAAAGGATATGGAAATGGCTACAAAGACCATAAGTCTTTCTTTGGAAGAATTTACTTTTAATGGGGTTGCTGTGAAAGGAAGCTCCAGTTTGGTGAGAATGCGCTCCAATGAAAGCGGAAATCCACAGTCAGATGCCATTTCAAATTACAATGGGACATGGCCTGATGGCTCCACTGCTAGCTTCACGGGCAATAGGACCAGGGAATGGATAGAGGGATATGGTACTGGTTTTTGGGGAGATAATGTGTTCCTGATAAATGGTCAAGGTACTTACACGGGACAAATGGGGAACGTATTTTCCAAAGAAATTGTAACCCCCTTACGCAGGGAACTGTCCTGTAGGTTTATTGTTAGTGGTATATTGAAGTTTTCCAAAAATGACACTACCGCCAGTCTGGATTTTGGTGATGGTGGTTGTGATGCAAAAGGCTTGCTTATGTATCCCGATGGAGAAGAGGTGGAAATCTTTCTAAGAAGGTTCAACAGAAATTAATGGTATAAAAAAAGCCCTGATGGTTTCATCAGGGCTTTTTAATTATGCTTGTTTTCTTATAGGATTGTTTTCAATCAAATCTATATATAGATTGATTTTCTTTTTAAGATCTCTTCGGTGTACAATGAAATCCAAAAATCCGTGTTCCTTGACAAATTCTGCAGTTTGGAAATCTTCTGGCAATTCTTTTCCAGTAGCTTCCTTAACTACTCTGGGACCTGCAAAACCTATTAAGGCACCAGGTTCGGAAATATTGATATCTCCCAACATGGCATAAGATGCAGTAGTACCACCTGTTGTAGGGTCTGTACATAAAGATATATAAGGTAATCCGGCTTCTGCCAATTGTGCTAATTTAGCCGATGTTTTTGCCAATTGCATCAAAGACAGGGCGGCTTCCATCATACGGGCACCACCAGACTTGGATATCATAACAAAAGGTAATTTCTTTTTGATTGAATAATCAATTCCCCTCGCTATTTTTTCTCCTACCACACTACCCATAGATCCGCCAATAAAGGCAAAATCCATACAGCAGATCACAACATCTTTTCCCAAAGATTTACCTACACCCGTTCTCACGGCATCTTGTAGGCCTGTTTTGGCCTGTGCGGCCTTTAATCTGTCAGAATACTTTTTGGTATCCTCAAATTGTAGGGGATCCTTGGATGTCAATTTCGGGTCCAATTCCTTGAACTTGTTGTCATCAAATAAGATTTGAAAATACTCCTTACTACCAATACGTACGTGATAATCATCTTCCGGACTTACATAAAAGTTTTTGGCGAGTTCATCTGCCTCTACAATTTTACCTGTGGGAGATTTGTACCATAACCCTTTTGGGGTGTCCTTTTTCTGATCGGTGGCAGTCTGTATTCCTTTTTCCTTTCTTTTAAACCAAGACGACATAGGCTGAATGTTTAATTTAGACGGTTACCGGGTCTTATAATGTGTTAACGTTATTTAGATCTTCAAAAGCTTTTTTCAACCTTTCAACAAATGTTTTTTCACCTTCGCGTAACCAAACTCTAGGGTCATAATACTTTTTGTTGGGCTCGTCAGCTCCGTTTGGATTTCCGATTTGAGACTGAAGGTAATCTTTTTTACCTTGGATGTAATCTCTGATACCTGTTAGGAAAGCATATTGTAAATCTGTATCAATGTTCATTTTGATAACTCCGTAGCTGATACCTTCACGTATTTCTTCTACAGTAGATCCAGAACCACCATGGAATACAAAATCGATGTGGTTATGTTCCACGTTGTATTTTTTGGAGATATACTCTTGGGAGTTCTTTAATATTTTTGGAGTCAGTTTTACGTTACCTGGCTTGTATACACCGTGAACGTTACCAAAAGCAGCTGCAATAGTGAATCTTGGGCTAATTTTAGAAAGCTCCTCGTAAGCGTAGGCAACCTCTTCAGGTTGGGTGTACAATTTAGAATCATCAACATCCGAGTTGTCAACACCATCTTCTTCACCACCGGTGATTCCCAATTCTATCTCCAAAGTCATTCCCATCTTGCTCATTCTGGCAAGATATTGTTTACAGATTTCAATGTTTTCTTCGATCGGCTCTTCGGAAAGATCGATCATATGTGAACTGTACAATGGTTTTCCTGTTTCAGCGAAATGTTTTTCACTGGCATCCAAAAGTCCATCTATCCAAGGCAATAATTTCTTGGCACAGTGGTCTGTATGTAATATTACGGTAGCGCCATAAGCCGCAGCTAGTTCATGTACGTGCTTGGCTCCGGCAACAGCACCTAAAATGGCTGCTTTTTGTCCGTCATTGGACAAACCTTTACCAGCGTTGAACTGGGCACCTCCGTTGGAGAATTGTATGATAACAGGTGCGTTTAAACTGGCAGCAGTTTCTAAAACACCATTAATAGTGTCAGAACCAATTACGTTGACTGCGGGCAATGCAAACCCTTTTTCTTTTGCGTAGTTAAAGATTGCTTGGACTTCATCACCGGTAGCAACTCCTGGTTTAATATTATGCGCCATAATTTTTTATGTATTTGTTTCTATGATTGGAATGCACAAAAGTAATAAAATTATTAGGTCTAAAAAGGATAATTTATACCTATGTTGAACACGGCATTGCCAAAATTGTAGTCCCTGAACCATCTTTTGGAGCCTTCTTCTGCTGGATTATACGTTTTAAAACCAGTGTCTAAGCGAAAAACGAAGTAGGTGAAGTCGTAACGAAGTCCAAAACCGGTACCAAGGGCTATATCACCAAAAGAGCCTAAATTGTTAAATGTGGCATCGGGATTTTCAACATCATCAAAAACGTTCCATATATTCCCGGCATCGGCAAAAAGTGCCCCTTTCACCGCCCCGGCAATTGGAAAGCGATATTCCAAGTTAAAAGCGAGTTTTAGGTTGGCCTCATTAAAATCATTTAAATTTTCTGTGGTTCCTGGTCCAAGGGAATAGGCGTTCCAAGCCCTGTTGTCGTTAGATCCTCCGGCGAAATAACTGCGTACAAATGGGATGTTGTCAGAATTTCCATAAGGTACGGCCAATCCAAAAAAGCTTCTAAATGCTATTACATTGGATCGGGAAAGGTCCCAGTGCTTGATATAATCAAATTCTGTTTTAAAATATTGGGAGTAGGGTACATCAAAAACCAAATTTTGACCATTTTCATTTTTATTGAAAGGGAATAACCCGCTCAAGGCAGATAGTAGCCCCCCCGCACTTTCAAACTTCATCCTAAATTGATAAAATTCGTTGTCCGTGATATCTTGTTTGTTGTTTTTGGTAAAGGTGTAGTTACTGGCAAAGATGAGGTTGTTTTCTGTAAGCCTTACCCTACGCTCTTCCAAGCTTCGGACATCATTGAAGTCATCAGAAGATTGGGGGGCAAGTCCGTTTTCCAATACAGCCTCGGTGAATCCTGTTGTTCCATCCGGGATGGTCAATTCCAAATTGCCGTCATTATTGGTATCCTCAAAAAAAGAGGCCAAACTAGGATCCGATTCATAGGTATCCGCAATATCATCCAAGAGCTCATAACTATTGTTATAGACATTGTAGAACCTATCCGGGTTTAAATTCCTGACAAATTGGATATTGAGAAGTTCTATATTGTGCTTTTTTAAATTTGATGGGGACCAATTATACCCATAGATAGAGTTCAAGGTGTTTTTGTCCAGACCTATATTTTTCTGGAAGCTGGTTCCTATGGATATTTTGGTCTGGGGCAACATATAATTTGGGATGACCTTGTTGGTACTTATAAAAGGCAGCCATAGCCTTGGGAAATTAAGGTTGATGTCACCTCCAATTTCGGTAACGTACTTCTCATCGGACAAGGAGGCATCGCTCAACAGACCAACAGATCCCCTAGCGGAAAAGCTCAAGGTCTCCGCGCCCCCAAATACGTTTCTCGTGACCAGGGAAGAACTAAAAGCCAAGCCGGCATATTGAATATTGGAATGCGTTACATCCGTATCCAATTGTAGCGAGTATTTAGGTCTGGCCGATAGGTATATATTGGCATCAATCTTACTTTGTGT
>TARA_R110002051_G_scaffold311366_1_pt1 | contig 10732 bp, 12 predicted proteins | sample TARA_R110002051 | Tara Oceans TARA_R110002051 (sample SAMEA4397023) | marine metagenome | biome: Polar Biome; feature: [MES] marine water layer (ENVO:01000295) within the mesopelagic zone...; material: water (ENVO:00002006), including particulate matter (ENVO:01000060) such...
GTAATGTCTCATAGCCGAGTAGTACTAATAGCCCATAGGCTTATTGTCGTCCTCCCCCAGCCCCTCCAAAGGAGGGGGGCAAGTTTACCTGCCGGGGGGAGTGTTGTTTTTTTATAAAGTTCAATACTTATATTATTTGTTATGTGTCGTGATCCTTCGGGTCTTTTTTCAATATGTTAACTTATACAGTTGGCAGTCCACAGTCCACAGTCCTCGGTTAGCAGTCATTTACTGCATACCGGTCTACTGAAAACTGCACACTGAAAGATTTAAGGTGGTTATAGCGACGGGGCCCACCTCTTACCTTTCCGAACAGAGAAGTTAAGCCCGTTAGCGCCGATGGTACTGCATTTGTGGGAGAGTAGGTCGTTGCCTTTCTTGGATCCCTTCATTGAAAAATGAAGGGATTTTTTTTTGTGGTAAACTGAATATTAATTTTTTTTCAAAATTTGAGTTAATACTTCTATAAATTATTATCTTCAAACTCTAATTTTACTCTAAAGAATTTCTCGATGGCTCTGCCTTAGGGTAATTCAGTGTTTTTTATTTAGAATACTAGATTTAAAAATTACCTTGAATCATATTAACCAAGTCAATTACCCACCATACACCAAGTCCTCCAAGAGTTATAATAAATAATATGTTATAAATAGCTGGTTTGCCGTAATACCATCTATGTCCTGCTGCCCAACCCAAGAAAAACCATAAAATAATTCCAACGGTCAAATCTTTAGCAACAGTTGCAGCAAGAGGAACATAAGTAACTTCTGCTTTTTGATTGACTACTTCTGTTTCTTCATTATAAGTTTTCACAGTTCTTTTAACAGGAAACGAAGCGTAACTGTTAGAATATGTAATTAAAACTAATAGTAAAGAAAGTAATAATTTAAATTTCATAATAAGTTAGTTTAAGTTAGTTTTACTAAAATATAAAAAAAACGATACAATGTTAAGAATTGGCTTACTTATTTTTTTGTTTTTATCTGTTTCAAATTTGATTTCTTCCCAAGAAAAATTTGAATATGTTGGTGGGCTTAAGCTAAACGATTCAACGATAGTTTCTTTTAAAATTAATTTTACCGAAAAAGCGGGGAAAGTTCGTGGTTTTTCTATTACAGATATAGGAGGTGAGCACGAAACCATGTCAAATATTTTTGGTGAATATAATAAAGATAATAAGGAATTAAGTTTTAGAGAAATAGGAATAGTGTATACCAAATCGCCAGTATCCCAAGATGATTTTTGTTTTTTAAATGTTACTGCCAAGAATTTCGTTTTTGGAAAGACTAAAAGTATTAAAACCAATTTTGTTGGCCTTTTTTCAGATAGTACAACATGTATTGATGGTAAAATTATTTTAAACACTATTGAAAACGTTGAGAAGCGAATGATTAAAGTGACTGATAAAATTAGTAAATCTAAAAAAATATCAGATAGCATAAAGGAGAAATTAGATGTCATTAAAATGATGGATTCTCTACAAATGAACATTCTACGAAAGAATGAAACATTAAGTTATTTTACGAAATCGAAAAAATTGAAATTTATTATTTACGATGGGGGACAAGATGATGGCGATAAAATTAATATAATTGTAAATGGTAAAGCCTTATTAAAGTCTTATACGGCAAATTCATCTAAAAAACATTTAGAAATAGAATTAACTACTTATAAAACATCTGTTGTTGTTGAAGCCATAAATGAAGGTACAATAGCACCAAATACTGTAGTTGTGAAAATAGATGACGGTAAAAACAGTATTAGGGCATTATCTAATTTAAAAACTTTAGAACGAACTCAAATAGACATTTTAAAATCTAATTAACAGATTTTTAAATATCTTTAGCCTATGAAAAAACTAATCATCATAAATGGCCCAAATTTAAATTTATTAGGTAAAAGAGAACCTAATATTTATGGCAGTCTATCTTTTACTGAATTTTTAGATAGGATTAAGGATAAGTATGATAATGTAGAGATTGATTATTTTCAATCAAATATAGAAGGTGAACTGATAGACAAACTCCAAGAAGTTGGTTTTAGTTATGATGGTATCATTTTAAATGCAGCGGCTTACACACATACTTCTGTAGGTATTGGTGACGCCGTTAAAGCCATTGAAACTCCAGTGGTTGAAGTTCATATTTCAAATACATTTAATAGGGAAGAATTTCGTCATCAATCTTTTATTTCTCCAAACACAAAAGGTGTTATTCTTGGTTTTGGACTACAGAGTTACGAGTTAGCTATTCAGAGTTTTTAAAAGCCCCACCTAACCTCTCCGAAGGGGAGGAATACGAACTCAAAGTAATATGAAAAACAGTATATTTCTTTCAGTATTCTTTATTTTTTGGTTGTCTTCTTATGGGCAATCAAATAGTAGTTTTGGTATAAAGGGTGGTTTGAATTTGACCTTTTTTAAGGTAAGTGAATCAAATTTTGGTTTTGATCAAGATTTGGCGGTTGGGTATTACGGAGGGCTTTTTGTGGATTTTGAAATTGATGGGATGCTTTCAATTCAACCCGAGTTTTTATATATCGGTTTAAACGATTTTCAATTTATAAATGCTCCTATTTATGTGAAATATGAAATGGCGAATAATTTAGATGTTATGGTAGGGCCAAGTATTAATTATTTTTTCGACTTTTTCACAAACAAGCTTAAAATACGAGCAGATTTAAGTACTGTATATAATATGACATCAAACTTTGATGTTCATTTAAAATATACCATAGGTTTTCAAGAACTAACACCAAATGGACTGTTTGTTGGCATAGGTTATAAATTATGATCTTTTTTAGTTAAGAATTTTCACATAACATTAACTTTCGTTTTTGTTTTATTTATACTTTAATTGTGAGAATTTTAAGAGGAACAAGACATAGATTTGTTTTATATTTATTTAAAACTGTTGATTATGAAATATGTTTTACTTAATACAACGTCGTTCTTATTTTTCTTTTATCAAGGGCAAGCACAGGAAAAAAATGAAATAAGCTCCTTTGCTGTTTCTGATGAAGTAAAAATAGAGGGCGTTCCAAATTATTATTCAAATCACTTTTCTGAATACTACATTAATGAAAATTGGAATTTTAGGCTTGAAATGCAAGAAATGACAATAAATGATCCTAATGGTACTTATAGTGTTTTTGATTCCCCTTTTTTAGCTAAATACAAAATGACTAATAAATTGAGTGTATTGTTTGGACCAAAAATCAGGCTATTTAAAGGAAATGGGGAGATGGAAAATGTATCACTCTTATCAACATTTGGAATACAATACGACGTTACAAAATCGTTTTCAATAGAAGGAAGAGTTGATTTTAGTTTAATCCCGAATAATTCAGAGACTATTAATTATAATTTGGATGATACTATGATTTACAAACTAGGTGGTAGATTTAAATTCTAAACAAAAAAATGCGATTCAGAATTGAATCGCATTTTTTTTTTATTTTCAGAACTATAAGTATTCCTATTCAACTCAGTAAGAGTTCCTTCCCTTTGGGAAGGTTAGGATGGGCTTTTTACAAATGGATTACTTCTCCATAAGCATCAGCAACAGCTTCCATAACCGCTTCACTCATCGTTGGATGTGGATGCACTGCTTTTAATACTTCATGCCCGGTAGTTTCCAGTTTTCTACCTAAAACAGCTTCAGCAATCATATCTGTTACGCCAGCACCAATCATGTGGCAACCTAACCATTCGCCGTATTTAGCATCAAAAATCACTTTTACAAAACCATCTTTATTTCCGCCTGCACTGGCTTTTCCAGATGCCGAGAAAGGAAATTTACCAACCTTTATATCTAAACCTTTGTCTTTTGCTTGTTGCTCAGTTAAACCAACACTTGCAATTTCAGGAGCGCAATAAGTGCATCCAGGAATATTACCGTAATCTAGCGCTTCAACATGTTGTCCAGCAAGTTTTTCAACACATAAAATGCCTTCCGCGGAAGCGACATGTGCTAAGGCTTGACCAGGAGTAACATCACCAATAGCAAAGTAACCAGGAATATTAGTTTGATAAAAATCATTTACAATAATTTTATCTTTATCTACAACAATACCTACATCTTCAAGTCCAATATTTTCAATATTTGTTTTAATTCCAACAGCACTTAAAATAATATCAGCTTCCAATACTTCTTCACCTTTACTAGTTTTAACAGTGGCTTTCACGCCTTTTCCAGAAGTATCAACACTAGTAACTTCGGCAGACGTCATAATATTAATACCAGTCTTTTTAAAAGAACGTTCCAACTGTTTAGAAACATCATCATCTTCAAGAGGTACAATTTTGGGTAAAAACTCAACGATGGTAACCTCTGTTCCCATAGAATTATAGAAATAAGCAAACTCAACGCCAATAGCTCCAGAACCAACTACTATCATTTTTTTAGGTTGCTCATTTAAGGTCATGGCTTCTCTATAACCAATTACTTTTTTACCATCCTGTGGTAAACTTGGTAATTCACGAGAGCGTGCACCAGTTGCTATAATAATATTATCGGCACTATATTCTGTTCCATCAACGTCAATCTTTTTTCCTGGTTTTAGTTTTCCAAAGCCTTCAATAACGTCAATTTTATTTTTCTTCATTAAAAATTTAACACCATTGCTCATGCCATCGGCAACACCACGGCTACGTTTTACAACAGCATCGAAATCTTTGTCATAATCTTTTACCGATAAGCCATAATCTCCTGCATGTTTAAGATATTCAAATACTTGAGCCGATTTCAATAAGGCTTTTGTTGGAATACATCCCCAATTTAAACAAACGCCACCTAAACTTTCTTTTTCAATAATAGCAGTTTTAAAACCTAATTGTGAGGCTCTAATAGCGGTAACATAACCACCAGGACCACTTCCAAGAACTATAATATCGTATTTACTCATGTGTTAATTTTTAGGCTACGAATTTACGAAATCGAATTTGAATAAAGAATTAAGAACACGCTAAATTTACATCTTTATACTACCTTTGCGTTGCAAGTTTTAATTTATGAACATACCAAAATCAAGTTACCCCAGAGTTATTATTATAGGTGGTGGTTTCGCAGGCATTGCTTTAGCTAAAAAATTATCTAAGCAAGAGACGCAAGTAGTACTTTTAGATAAACATAATTATCATACATTTCAACCCCTTTTATATCAGGTGTCTACAGGTGGATTGGAACCAGATTCTATTGCATATCCTATTCGAAAAATTTTAAAAGATTTTCCTAATTTCTTTTTTCGCTTGGCTAATGTAAATGAAATTGATACTAATAAAAATAGAGTAATAACTGATATTGGTAATTTAAAGTTTGATTATTTAGTTGTGGCTTCAGGTTCTAAGACTAATTATTTTGGAAATACTGAAATTGAGAAATATAGTATGGCAATGAAAACCATACCACAATCCCTAAATTTAAGAAGTTTGATACTTGAAAATTTTGAAGAAGCCCTTTTAACCTCAGATTTAAATGAGCGCAACGCTTTAATGAATTTTGTAATAGTTGGAGGTGGACCAACAGGCGTGGAACTTGCTGGTGCTTTAGCCGAAATAAAAAAAGGTATTTTGCCTAAGGATTACCCAGATTTAGATACGCGTTTGGCACAAATAAATATTGTTCAGTCTTCTGATTGTATTTTGAAGGGCATGAGCGAACAAGCCTCTAAAAAGGCAGAAGATTTTCTGGAAAAATTAGGAGTAAATATTTGGAAAAATATTAGAGTAACCAATTATGATGGAAAAACGGTTACTACAAATACCGATTTAACTTTTGAATCTGCCACTGTGGTTTGGGCGGCAGGTGTAAAGGGGGCTATAATAAAAGGATTGGAGGCTGAAGAGTTTGTAACCAGAGAAAATAGGCTTTTGGTAAACGAATTTAATCAAGTAAAAGGTTACGAAAATATATTTGCCATTGGAGATATTGCCTGTTTGGTGAGTGACGAATTTCCCCGTGGTTATCCAATGATGGCGCAACCCGCCATTCAACAAGGGCAACAACTTGGTGATAACTTATTGAAATTAATAGAAGATAAACCAATGAAGCCTTTTGTTTATAAAGATAAAGGCGCTATGGCAACCATAGGTAGAAATAAGGCGGTTGTTGATTTAAAACGTTTTAAATTTCAAGGTGTATTTGCTTGGTATGTTTGGATGTTTGTGCATCTATTTTTCTTGATAGGTTTTAGAAACCGTATGGTGGTTTTTGTTAATTGGGTTTATAATTATATACGTTTTGATAGGGAAGCCCGATTGATTATTAGGCCTTTTAAGAAGAAGTTTAAAGTGTAATTTCATTTGGGCGATCCCGAAGAAAAATCGGGACAGGCTTTCCGCTATATCTTTCTGCGAAGCAGCCCCGAACTTGCTTCGGGATCTTGTTACCTATAAACCTATAGTTTAAAATAAAAATATTAACCCTAAAAGCTTCACAAAAAGGATGCCACTGCAATCCTTATCGCGGGTATACTTGCTATTTTTATTTCAAAATAATAAGTTGCTGTATATTTACCATCTTTTTTCTTTGCGCCTTAGCAGCTTTGCGCGAAAAAAATCACTAATAATCTTGTTGTTTCACGTAAGTTCTATCGTTGCAACGAAAACCTACTGCCAACTGAGACTGAATACTGCGACTTAATTTTCACAAATCATCCGTAAAGTGGCGTCTCGCTTTTTCTTTACTAAACTTATCTTCGTTGTATTTTTTCGAACCGCCTTTAGGAATAGAAAGTGATTGCCATTCCTTTCCTTTTAAAACTTTTCCTAAAAACACAATTTGACCAACATGATAGGCGTAATGTGCCAGTTGCCTATTTATGGCTTCGGTAACTGTATGGCCTTCATTTCTAATATAGATGATGCATTCCAACTCATTTTCAGTTAGAGGTTTTATAGCATCAAATAAACAGCTCCAACCTTTGTTCCAATGGTCAATAAGTTCTTCTTTTGTAATGTAAGTATCTTCAAATTCACGCTCGCGTTGTCGCCATTCTTTTTCGCCATCTTCAGATAAAAAGTTAGTCCATCGGCTTAACATATTGCCAACCAAATGTTTTACTAGTATTGAAACTGAATTTGCATCATGAGCAATATCATTTTGTAGATCTTCAAAAGTAAGTTGACTAAAAGTTTTATCTCCTAAACTTTTATAATATTCAAATTGCTTAACAACACTTATTAAATAACTACTCATCTTTTTTTTCAAAATCGATACTTACAGAATTCACACAATAACGAGTTCCAGTTTCTGTGGGTCCATCATTAAAAACATGTCCTAAATGTCCACCACAATTGGAGCAAACAATTTCAGTCCGCGTCATACCGTGGGTTTTGTCTAAAACATATTCAACCGTACCTTTGATGGATTCATCAAAACTAGGCCAACCGCAATGCGCATCAAATTTACTGTTGCTTTCAAATAGTTTTTGATTGCAACCTTTGCAAACGTAGGTGCCATCTTCAAAAGTTAAATTAAATTTTCCAGTGTGTGGTCTTTCAGTTCCTTTTTGCCTTAGTATTCTATATTCTTCATCACTCAGCTGCTTACGCCACTCGTCTTCCGTTTTTTCTATTTTATAATTACTCATTTTCTGGTATAAATTTTAATGAAACACCGTTAATACAGTGTCTTTTTCCTGTTGTTTCTCTTGGGCCATCATTAAAAAGATGCCCTAAATGTCCGCCACAAGTTGCACAATGTTCTTCATTTCTGCTATAGCCTAATTTTGAGTCTGTTCCATAAGCTACATTACCTTCAATGGCTCTATCAAAACTGGGCCATCCAGTGCCAGAATCAAATTTATGTTCACTTTTAAATAAAGACGTTTCGCAGGCTTTACAAACGTAAATACCATCTTTATAATTCTTATTTAACGGACTTGAAAATGGGCGCTCCGTTCCAGCCTCTCTTAAAACATAGTATTCTTTTTCAGTAAGTTGCCCTTTCCATTCAGCTTTAGTTTTTTCAACTTCAAAAGTTTTGTTCATTTGTTTTTTTTCTTTTTGAGCTGAAGAATTACAGCTAAATAGGGATGCTAGGGTAAAAACTATCAATAGGTTTTTCATAAAAAATTTCTTTGTTAGGTCGTTAAAATATACAAAATATTACAATTTTATTATGTAATAAATAAAATTTTTAAATGAGTTATAGTTTGTTTGGTTTTAGTCAAACTAGCCATTTAAAATTTAATACTTTTAAATTTAGAATGTGACTATAATTTGTGGGTCATATAAGTAAGGTATAATTTTTGTACATTTAGAATTAAATAAACAAATGATTTATGAAAGTAAATAAAACTATAATAGTATTGGCCATTGGTATTTTTGTACTGGCTTGTGCCACAAATCCTTTTACGGGTAAAAAAACAATGGCATTAGTGCCTAATTCACAATTATTTCCAACGGCATTTGCCCAATACGATCAGTTTTTAACTGATAACAAAGTTGTTACTGGTACTAAGGATGCTGAAATGATTACACGTGTTGGGCAGAAAATAGCTGTTGCGTCAGAACGTTGGTTAAATGCGAATGGATACCAAGGCTATTTAAAAGATTATAAATGGGAGTATAATTTGGTTGACGACAATGCCGTTAATGCTTGGGCTATGCCTGGAGGGAAGATTGTTTTTTATACCGGTATTTTACCCATAGCAAAAAACGAGACTGGTGTTGCGGCCATTATGGGGCACGAGGTAGCGCACGCATTGGCAAATCACGGTCAGCAACGTATGAGTGCTGGTATGCTGCAGCAAATAGGGGCGGTTGCAGGCAACATTGCAATACAAGATGAGCAAAAAAGAAATATGTTTAACCAAGCATACGGCATTGGTTCAACGGTTGGTGTTATGTTGCCTTTTAGTAGGAGTCATGAAACAGAGGCTGATCAAATTGGGTTATATATTATGGCTATTGCCGGTTACGACCCAAGTGAAGCTGCTGAATTGTGGAAGCGAATGAAAGCCAATAGTGGCGGACAGGCACCTCCGGAATTTTTAAGTACGCACCCATCAAATGATACGAGAATTAATAATTTAACTAGATGGGCACCTAAAGCTAAAGAAGAAGCCAAAAAATTTGGGGTTACTTCATTTAAATGATAAAAATTTAATTGATAAAAATATTTGATTACTTTAGAAGCTGCCAATAAAAGGCAGCTTTTTTATTAAAACAAAAAATTACCTTTTCTTGTTTTAATAATCCCAACGCAGGTTGGGATCTCATAAATTATGTGGTAAAAGCTTATTAATTATAGCTAAACATATTATATGAATCCACTTAAAAAAGGAAGTCAAAAACTTCTGAATGCCTGGGCATTTTACGATTGGGCAAATTCTGTATATACACTTACTATTGCGTCTTCTATATTTCCTATATTTTATTCGGCATTATTCATTTCAGAAATAAAAACCGTACAAGCTTTCGGATTTGAGTTTAAAAGTACAGCTCTCATAACTTTTGTAACTGCTTTCACATTTTTAGTGGTAGCGTTTACCTCTCCAATTCTGTCTGGTATTGCTGATTATGTAGGTAACAAGAAGAATTTCATGAAGTTTTTTTGTTATGTAGGAAGTGCGGGATGTATTGGTTTATATTGGTTTAGTTTAGATCGTATTTACAGTAGTGTTTTGTTTTATTTTATGGGGCTTATTGGGTATTGGGGCAGCTTGGTGTTTTATAATTCGTATCTGCCAGATATTGCATTTCCGGAACAACAGGATAGTATTAGTGCAAAAGGCTTTTCATTAGGCTATTTTGGAAGCGTACTGTTATTGATTTTGAATTTAGCTATGGTTATGTATCCGCAATATTTTGGTTTTGATGTCAGTATTTCAGAAAATATATTAAAAACAGGCTCTGAAGAAGAGATAAGTTCAGCACTAAAAATAGCGAAAGATGCTGCTTCATTTGAAGCTATGAAAATCTCATTTATAACAGTAGGTGTTTGGTGGGCTTTATTTAGTCAATATTCATTTTATTGGTTGCCCAAAGGAACATCTTCAGGACATAAAGTTACAAAAGCGATTGTTTTTAATGGTTTGAAAGAATTAAGAATGGTTTGGAAACAGCTAAAACAAAATTTAAGGTTAAAACGCTATTTATATGCCTTTTTTGTGTTTAGTATGGCGGTGCAAACTATTATGTTGGTTGCGGTGTATTTTGGTGAGGAAGAAATTGCGTGGGGAGCTAAAGAAGCTAAAACGTTTGGTTTAATACTTAGTATTTTGGTTATACAACTAGTAGCAATCCTGGGTGCTTTTTTAACATCTAAGGCTTCAGAACAATGGGGAAATATAAAAACATTAATAGTTGTAAATGGTATATGGATGGGCCTATGTTTTTATGCTTATTTCATGAAAACACCTGCACAGTTTTATATAGCTGCGGGTATAGTTGGTTTAGTAATGGGTGGTATTCAATCCTTAGCACGCTCAACGTATTCAAAGTTTTTGCCAGAAACTGATGACACGACATCTTACTTTAGTTTTTATGATGTAGCCGAAAAAATAGGTATTGTTATAGGCATGGTCATTTTTGCGTTTATCGATCAAATAACAGGAAGTATGCGAAACGGCATTCTATTTTTATTAGTTTTCTTTTTAGCTGGAATTATTCTGTTATTAAGAGTGCCCAAAGAAAATAGTATTGAATGAAAAACGCCACCGGATGAGTGGCGTTTTTTATTTATCATTGAAAAACCACCGTCTTTGACGGTGGCCATGTTTTAAAGGC
>TARA_R110002051_G_scaffold1228_4_pt1 | contig 10723 bp, 12 predicted proteins | sample TARA_R110002051 | Tara Oceans TARA_R110002051 (sample SAMEA4397023) | marine metagenome | biome: Polar Biome; feature: [MES] marine water layer (ENVO:01000295) within the mesopelagic zone...; material: water (ENVO:00002006), including particulate matter (ENVO:01000060) such as......
CTCGAACAACGAGAAGTGCTGGAAGACCATTCCGACGCCGAGTGCGCGTGCTTCGCCGGGCGAATTGATGGTGACCGCTCGGCCATCCCACAGGATCTCGCCGCCGCTCGGATCGAGAATGCCGAACAGCATTTTCACCAGAGTTGATTTTCCGGCGCCGTTTTCTCCAAGAAGCGCATGGATCTCTCCGGGAGCGATATCCAGATCGATGCCCGAGCAGGCGGCGAAGGCGCCGAAATGCTTCGTCAGCCCACGGACCGACAAGAGCGGATTGCTCGCTGATCCCTGCGTTACAGTCACTGAACCCCCTCGTTCACGCCGTGCCACCTTCTTCGAGGCTTCTGAGAGCACTGGCGCGTTCTGCATGCGGGCGGGCGCCACAGGTCGGCGTCCGCACTTCCGTCATTGATAGCGAATTTGTTGCCTCGCACAACAGGAAACATGCACTGAGGAGCGCTTAGTCACGCCTACCAAGGTTCGGAAACCACTGCAGGATTGCCCCGATGCAGTAGAGGTAGATGCCCGAAGCCACGACGCCGTAGACGAGCCAGTCCGGCGACCTGAAATGCAGCAGAAGCGAATAGCCGCTCAGCACGCACCAGAGGGTCAATATCGCCAGATTGAGGGGCCGCAGCCGCTTCACCCGCACCGGATGCAGGAAATTGATCGGCAGGAAGGTCAGAAATACGGAGACCAGGACCACGATGAAGGCGGTCACTTCGCTTGCCTGGATGACGAAGAGCGTGAAGATCACCATGTTCCAGACCACCGGGAACCCGGAGAAGAAATACTCGTCGGTCTTCATGCCCATGTCGGCATAGTAGATGGCACTCGAGACGACGATCAGGCCGGCGGCGACGAAGGACCAGGGCTCGCCGATCATGCCGCTCTGGTAGAGGGCAAAAGCGGGCAGCAGGACGTAGGTGACATAGTCGATGATGTTGTCGAGCATGTCGCCGGACCAGTTCGGCAGCACTTCCCGGACCCTCAGCCGGCGGGCGATCGGACCGTCGATGCCGTCGACGAAAAGCGCGAGGCCGAGCCACCAGAACATGTCGACGAAGCGGTTCTCTCCGGCTGCCACGACGCCGAGAAAGGCGAGGAAGGATCCGGACGCCGTCAGCAGATGAACGGAGAACGCGCGCATCTCTGCGTAGGGCACTTTCCGGTAGTTGAAAATTCGTCTGATCACGCGCCGTTCCCGTGCTTTTGTCTCGCCGACCTATGAGGTGAAACCGGGGCCATTGCAACCGGCTCGTTCCGCAGTCCGGCTTGCTTACGCAAGATTTATCGACTGCGCCACCACGTCCCATGGATTACGGTTCGGGAAGGCTCTACATAGCGCAGAACGGTTTACCGACGAGGATTGGGACATGCAGAACTATGAAATTGCCGTGATCGGCGGTGGCCTCGCAGGATCCATCGCAGCGCTCGCCATGGCGCGCGGTGGCCGCAAGGTTCTGCTTGTCGCCCCAGGCCCCGCAAACGGCGATGAGCGCACCACGGCACTGATGGATCAGTCCATCCGTTTCATGGAGCGTCTCGGTCTGTGGGACACGATCGCTCCGAGTGCGGCTCCACTCTCTGTCATGCAGATCATCGACGGCACCGATCGGCTGCTCCGGGCGCCAACCGCGCAATTTCGCGCCGCCGACGTCGGGCTCTATGCCTTCGGCTACAATATTCCCAATCGGGCGCTTCACGAGACGCTGCAGGCGGCGGTGGCCAGCGAGGCGAATGTAACGCGGGTCGCTACACCGCTTGCCACCATCGTCCTTTCAGACGATCAGGCTCTGCTCGAGCTGGAAGACGGGCAGACCGTTTCCGCCTCCTTCGTGATCGGCGCCGACGGCCGCGGGTCAAAGGTGCGCGAGAGTGCCGGCATCGGCACCCGCCGCTGGGCCTATCCGCAGACCGCCGTGGTCCTCAACTTCGAGCACAGCCTGCCGCACGGCAATGTCTCCACGGAGTTTCACACCGAATCCGGCCCGTTTACCCAGGTCCCCCTGCCCGGTCAGCGTTCCAGCCTCGTCTGGGTGGTGAAGCCGCAGGAGGCCGAACGCCTTCTGTCGCTGTCGCCGGATGCGCTGTCGGTGGAAGTGGAAAGCCGGATGCAATCGATGCTGGGGAAAGTAACGGTCGAACCGGATCCGCAGTCCTGGCCGCTCTCCAGCCTGATCGCCGATCGCTTCGGCAAGGAGCGCATCGCCCTCGTCGGGGAAGCGGCGCACGCCTTTCCGCCGATCGGGGCGCAGGGCCTGAACCTGTCGCTGCGCGACGTCATCGAGCTCGTCGAGATCCTGACGGCTGCGCCCGACCGTGCCATTCCATCCGACGCCGGGGATCGCTTCAACCGTCGCCGCCGCGCCGACATCATGAGCCGCACGCTCGGCGTCGATCTTCTCAACCGGTCGCTGCTGTCGGATTTCCTGCCCGTGCAGATGCTGCGGGCCGCCGGGCTGCATCTGCTGAGCGCGGTGCCGCCGCTCCGCAATCTGATGATGCGCGAAGGGGTCGAGCCGGGTCGCGGCCTTCGCGCCTTCGTCGGCTCGCTAGGGAAAGAGGTCCGGCGGTAGCATTCCCGTCGTGATCAGGTAGAGCAGCAGCGGCAGCGTCACCACCGACAGCACCGTCGTGATCAGCACGGTTGCCGACGCCCTTTCCTGCCAGACGCCGTACTGCTGGCTGATGACGAAGACGTTCGTGGCGGTCGGCAGACCTGCGAGCAGCACCGCCGAATAGACCCAGACCGCATCGAAATCGCCCGTGAGCGACAGGACGACATAGACGGTGGCCGGCAGCAGGATCAGCTTGGCGACGACCAGATATCCGATCTCGACCGGAACGCGGTTCAGCGGCCGAAGCGCCAGCGTCACGCCCATGGCAAACAGCGCGCAGGGCGCTGCCGCCTGGGCGAGGTAGTCCACGAGCCGCTGACCGGCGAGAGGGATTTCGGCCCCGCTGGCCGCCACGATGAAACCCAGTGCGGTCGAGAGAATGAAGGGGTGGAGCGCCACCTTGCGCAGCACCTCGCCCGCCAGCTGAAGCGGAGGGCGCCGGTCGCCACCGGCGACTGCCATCATGGCCGGAGCGACGATGAAGTGCATGGCGTTTTCAAAACAGACGATGAGGGCGACCGGCACGGCGGCAGCCTCGCCGAAGGCGAGCAGCGCCAGCCCCGGCCCCATGTAGCCGATATTGCCGTAGGCCCCGGCGAAGGACTGGATCGTGGCATCGGCAAAGCTCGCGCGCCGCACCAGATAGGTGAAGCCGAAGAGAGCGCCGTAGACGAGATAGGTGGCTGCGATGTCGGCGACGATGAAGTCGATCCGCGCCAGGTCCTCGATCGGCGTGCGCGACACCAGCTTGAAGAACAGCGCCGGCAGGGCCGCGTAGATGATGAAGGTATTCATCCAGCCGAGCGCTTCGGCCGGCTGCTTTGTCACCCGCGCCGCCAGATAGCCGATCAGGATGAGGCCGAAGAAGGGCAGCAGCAGTGCGACAATGTCGGCCATGGTTCTCCCCCATCAGACGCCTCGCCGGAGCGAAGGTCCGCCTTAGCCGATTTGCATCAGGATTGGAAAGGTCTGCTGGAACCAGATTGCGATGGCGCTGACGAAGCCGAAGATGAAGGCGAGGCCGGTCAGGATGAGCAGCACGCCCATGATCTTCTCGACGGCCCCGAGATAGCGCCGGAAGCGGCTGAGGAAGCGCATGAACGCGCCGGAAAAACCGGCCGCGATCCAGAAGGGCACGGCCAGGCCAAGCGAATAGATGGCCAGCAGCAGCGCCCCGTCCCCGACCGTTTCGCGGGAGGCCGCCACACCGAGGATTGCGCCCAGCACCGGACCGATGCAGGGCGTCCAGCCGAAGGCAAAGGCGAGTCCCATGACATAGGCGCCCGAGAGCGTCGCCGGCTTGCCGCCGCCCTGGAAGCGCGCCTCGCGCGCCAGGATCCCGAGCCGGAAGACGCCGAGGAAATTCAGGCCCATGATGATGATGATGAGGCCGCCGATCTTCGACAGGAGGTCGAGGTGCTGGCGCAGAACGACGCCGATCGTCGACGCGCCTGCCCCGAGTGCCACGAAGACCGTCGCAAACCCCAATGTGAAGAAGACCGCCGCGGTGAGAACGGCGCGCCGCGTGCTGACGACGGCGCCCGACGGCCCCTCGCCGCGGAACTCGTCGACGGAAATGCCGGCCATGTAGCAGAGATAGGGCGGCACCAGCGGCAGCACGCAGGGCGACAAGAAGGACAGCGCCCCGGCGAGCAGGGCGCTCAACAGCGAGATTTCGGCAATCGACAACAATCCACTCCAGCGTCAGGGCCAGCTGCCCTCTGGGGCCTGCGTAAAGCACGTGCCGCCTTTGATGCCAATCACCTTTTCGCGCTATCGCGCCGGCGCGGCGTTCGGCCGCGATTTTTGCCTTTTTTCCGGTTGACCCGGACCAGACGTCTGCCTATGTTCCGCGCACTTCCGCAGGGGCCTCGCTTCTGCCTGGGAGAGCGTAGCTCAGCCGGTAGAGCAACTGACTTTTAATCAGTAGGTCCAGGGTTCGAACCCCTGCGCTCTCACCAAAAATCCCATACAACTCAACGCTAAACCGAGATGGTGACTTACGTTCACTCCCGTTGGCCTTTTGGGTACGATATGGGGACGAGAACCGACCCCATCGCTGGAGCCGGTCATGTGCTTACTGATCCCAAATTTGGGCTGAGCTATTTAACGCCCCCAAAGGTACGAGGGGGCGGCTTTGACCCTAGAGACTATCGACGGTCATTCCTTCGCCAGAATCTGGCTGTCTGCTTGCAGTTCTCAGTCCGCTTCTGCCGGGGGTGGATATTTCCCCTCTTAAACTGGTTTGGTGATCAGCAGGCTTCATGCGTTAATGAGAAGTTAAGCCGCCCGACCTACCTTGGCTGCTTGTGTCATGACGGCACATCGAGCACTTACGAGGGCGTAGATGAGCACCAACCTTCCTTATCGGCGCGTCGACACGTTTTCGGATGATGCAATTACACTCCGCGTGAAGCACAGCGACGGCAAGCTAATCGGCATTATAGACTTCCCGAGTTTCCGGCGGGCCGGGAAGATGATCAATGCCTCCGGCATTTCTCCTCGCCCACTTAACGAAGCGGTCGTCTTTGCCGAGAAGATCCTGCCGCACACGCCCTTTCCAGAGATTGTGATCCTGATCCAGCGGGAATTCCGGCAGGCAGCCGAATAGTACGACCACCAGTAGGCATCCTCCTGATTTTCGGAGGGTCGGTCTTCGGCCATGCCGAGCCGATGGAGTGCGAGACCTGCGACAACACAGGCTGGGTTTGCGAAGAGGACCACCGGCCCTGGAACGCCCCCAAGGCCTGCGGCTGCGGCGCTGCCAGCATGCCATGCATAATCTGCAACGGCGATGGCGAGAAGCCCGAAGTGTCGCGGGTGCTGAAGTCAGTGTTGGCGGTCAGGAGCAAGAAGGTGCAGTAGCCGCTGGGGCGTTGGTGCTCCTTGGTGGGAAGCCAGATCAGGGCGGCCGGGCTAGGCCACCGCCGTCCTTGACGGGTGTGTAAGATCGTGTGATGTGTAACATCACATTTATCTAAATAAGTGAGTGAAGATGTTTGACGTCGACGTTGAAAACCTGACAGACGAGGAAGCGAACGCCCTCTGGCGCAAGCTTACAACGGTCGCTTCGCGCGCGTTTCGTGGTGTTGGTTACGCCGTACTCACGTATGTTCTCGTCAGCCTGAACACTTACGGTCTCAGCAGCGCATTTTGGCTGGCTGTCGCGGTTGGACTTCTAGGGATTGGATCGGCAAGCGCACGCATGGGACAGATTGCTATAGCGGTGCTGCTGGCGATGGCAATAATTCCATTGGAAACTGTAGCACTGGCGAAAGACTGGTTCTAGGGTACCAGTCACAGATCCAGTCAGAATGGCCCCTCGAGAAGGGTTCTGGCCCTCTCATGACTGAAACGTTGATTATTCTATCTGTCGGGCTGATCGTCGCTGCGGTCATGCTTCTCCGCGAGAAACCACTGCCGCCGAGGGAGGATCGGTTTCGATCTGTGGAGGAGTTTCTTGCCTTTCTCGCTGACCAGGGCGGGTCCACCTGCGATGAGCACCTGACGCCTTCTGAAGAGGATATAGCCTGGAGCGCCGTCAAACTACGATCGGCCACGCACCGCTCAGACGGATTTACCGGCGTGGGATGGTTCATTCTTGAAGGACAGCCGTCCGCATAGAGGCGTTCGCATCGCAACCCGAAGCGTTCAAATGCTTGCTGTCAGAACGATACGCCTCTCCTAAGCTGTCAGTGTCAGCGCCAGCGAAGATTGAGACACCGTCCACTACCTATTTCGGCGAGGGTACGGAAAACGCAATTCTCCCGCGAACAATTGCAAACATATTGAGCATCTGGAGCGACGTATAATCGCATATTCCGAAGCGAATCCAGGTGTCTTTTATGTTCAGGCATGTTCACGGATGTTAGCGCAAGAAGCCACTTTTAATCAGTAGGTCCAAGGTTCGAACCCCTGCGCGCTCTCACCACCATCCCCCAAGCCTCATCCGTTTTCAGATCGCCTCGCAGCGAATCGATCCGCTGTCACTGGCTGTTGACTTTCCTTGGTCAATATGAGAACAAATACAGAACAGAGAGCGAGGCGCAGATGAACCGCACCGAGGAAGTCATTGAACGGGCCATGGCCGCCGTTGCCGCGTCGCGGGCACGGCGCGAGCGGCAGGAGCGTGAGCGTAAGCATGCGTTCGAGCGCATCCAGATCGCCATGCTGAAACGGCCGACGCTGCCGAAAGGCATTCAGGTGCAGATGCGGCTCGACCTGCATTGACGCAATAGGCGCACTCACTATGCCAGCCGGCCGCCCATGCCCTTCCTTCGGGAGGCGCCGCAGGGATTCCGCTCGGTCGGAGAGGCACTGGCAGCGTGGAACATTACGACCAAAAAGCCGTTCTCTTTCAGCGCTTACCCTTCCCGAGCGCCGGAACGCGCGGCATCATCTTTTTCTCGATGTGGCTTGCAACCCCGCCGCGCGTTCCACCCTTCCGGTTCATTTCCGGTTCAGGCCCCATCCGGCAAGATCAGCTCATGTCTTTGAACCGCATACGCTTCCATCATCCGGTCGAGCCGGTCGAACTGGCCCTGCTGCAAAGGGTCTTCGATCGCGCCTGCCTGACCCGCAAGCTCTGCAAGCGCAGCCTCGAGGCGGAGAGCATGGCCGTTCTCCTCGTCGACCTGTTTGCCCATGGCGTCCGCCAGGAACACCATCTTGCGGTGATGGTCGGCAATCGTCCTTTGTCCGCCGCGTCACGAATGGCTCAGTGACCTGCCATCCGGCCGGAGGCTGCGGTCGCGGTCGTCGCGCGACCGCCCTCGGCGTGACTGGCGAGGCAAGAACTGATTCCGAGTTACATGTTGCATTTCCCGGTGTATATTGACGGTCGTCAATATTGGCTCTGGCAGGAGGGGAATGTCATGCCACGTCTCGCAAATCTATATTTCAAGACCGCCATCTGTTTCTTGATCATCGGCATCGCCATGGGGCTCCTGATGTCGATCTCGCAAGACCATGCACCCACGGGTGCCCATGCCCATACCAACCTGCTGGGCTGGGTGACGATGGCAATCTTCGGCGGCTATTATGCGCTCAATCCGGCCAAGGCCGAAACGCGCCTCGCCGTGCTGCAGTACTGGGTCTATACCGGCGGCGTCACCGTCATGGTCCCGAGCCTCTATCTGCTGCTGACCGGCAATCCCGGCATGGAGCCACTTGTCGCGATTTCGTCGATCATCACCTTCATTGGCGTGCTGCTGTTTGCCGGCGTGATCTTCTCGCGCAGCAAGGCGGCCACGCAGCCCAACGCCCTGCCCTCGGCCTGAGCCGGAGGCGCGATCGGCCGCTGACGGTCCCGAAGAAGCCGCCCCGATGCGGTCAGCGCATCGGGGCGTGCGCCCTTGTCAGCTGGCGACGAAGGTGGGCGGCTCCACCGCGTAATGACGCTCGCCCCGCCCCAGGAGATAGACCTCGGGCTCCGGGTTTTCGCGGATCACGAAGCCGGAACTGCGCAGCATCGCTTCCATCGCCGGCTTGTTGGGGAAGAACCAGTTGGTCGGGTCGCTCGCATAGCGCTCCTCGACAAAGAACAGCTTCGGATAGTCCGGCTGGTCAAAGATGGACCATTCGGAGAAGTCGTAGTTCTCCTGCAGGTCCGGGATGTCTTGGGCGCCGCGCTGCAGGCACTGGAAGAGCATCATGTCATCGACCACATGCTCGTAGAGAAGGTCGAGCGCCAGCAGCGGGTGGCGCAGGTGGTAGAGCACACCCATGAAGATCACGAGATCGAAGCGCTCCTTCAGCTTCGGCACCTCGTAGACCGACATCTGCCGGTATTCGATGTCGAGGCCCTCGTGCTCCGCGGCGAATTTCGCCTGGTTGAGGTAGTGCGGATCGGAATCGATCCCGACCACCCGGCCGGCGTTCCGGCGCTTCATCTCCATCGTGTAGAAGCCGGCGTTGCAGCCGATGTCGAGGACGCTTCGTCCTTCGAGGTCATCGGGAACGATGTGCTTGAAGCCCTGCCACTTGAAGCTTGGATAGTCCCCGAGGAAATGCTCGGGCGCCGTCTGGATGCCGCCGATCCGCATGTTCTGGAACCAGGGGCCAAGCTTTTCGATCTGCTGCCTCACGTTTTTCCCGCGGCTGCTCTGCGCATCCATTCCTAAACCCTCATGCTGGTGTGTGCTGTTGCTGTGTTCTCCGCAAAGACCGCCGGGGACGGACCTCCCGCCCCCGTGGGCAGGCTGTCGGCAAACCAGTCGACCGTCTGCTGCAGGCCCTCCGCCAGTGGCACGGCGGGCTCCCAGTCCAGCAGGTCCTTGGCGCGTGAAATGTCGGGCCGGCGGCGCTGCGGATCGTCCATCGGCAAGGGGTGCCGGGTCAGGCCCGCTGCGCTCGGCACCATCACCAGAACCATCTGCGCCAGTTCGTTGATGGTGAACTCGCCGGGATTGCCGAGGTTGACGGGTACTTCCGGATTGGGCGAGACCATCATCAGCCTGATCAGCCCCTCGACGAGGTCGCTGACATAGCAGAAGGACCGGGTCTGCTCGCCGGTGCCATAGATGGTCATGGGCTTGCCCGACAGGGCCTGGACGATCAGGTTGGAGACGATGCGGCCGTCGTTCGGCTGCATGCGGGGACCGTAGGTGTTGAAGATGCGGGCGACACGGGCATCGACGCGGCCCGCCCGAAGGAGGTCGAAGCACAGCGCTTCGGCTGCCCGCTTGCCCTCGTCGTAGCAGGCCCGGGGGCCGGTGCAATTGACATTGCCACGGTAATCCTCGCGCTGCGGGTGCTCCTCCGGGTCGCCGTAGACCTCGCTGGTCGAGGCTTGCAGGAAAGAGGCGCCCTGCTCTTCGGCAAGCGTCAGGAGGTTGCCGGTTCCCACGACGCAGGTCATCATCGTATGCATGGGATCGGCCTGGTACTGCGGCGGAGAGGCTGCGCACGCCAGATTGTAGATGTAGTCGACCGGCTCCTCCGGAACGACCCTGTCGCAAATGTCCTGCTCGATCATCCTGAAACCGGGGTGGTTCATCAGCGGCCGGACGTTGGTCTCCGACCCCGTCAGATAGCTGTCGACGCAGATCACCCGGTGTCCGCGTGCAAGCAGTGCGTCGCAGAGGTGAGAGCCGACAAAGCCGGCACCGCCTGCAACCAGAGCCGTTCCTGACTGTTTCGAACCCATCCGTTGGAGCATCTGTGCTTTCCTCTATGCCGAAATGCGGTGTTGGCCAGGATGTTCCACCCTCGCCTGCGGCTGCAGCGCCAGAAGCGCCGCCACCAGTTCCTGTGCCCGGGCGAGCCCCGTGTGCCCCGCCAGCACGCGGCTACGGGCACTGGCTGCCAGCTCCTGCCGCCGAGCGTCGCTGGTCTGCGACAGCGCCGCCACCACGTCGTCCGTGCCGTGGGCGATGATGATCGCTTCGCCGTGCGGCAAGAGTTCGTTAAGGCCGCGCCAGTGGTCGCTGATGATCGGCGTTCCGCAGGCGGCGGCTTCGAACAGGCGCACGCTCGGCGACCAACCGGCCGCGATCATATCGGCGCGCGTGACATTGAGGGTGAAGCGCTGCCGGCTGTAGAAGGAGGCGTGCTCGGCCGGCGGCAGATGATCGATGCGATCGACGTTCTGCGGCCAGTCGATGTCCTCCGGGTACTGCGGACCGGCGACGACGAACCGCTTGTCCGGCAACCGGCGGGCCACGTCGATCAGAAGCCGCTCCACCGTCGGCTGACGGTCTGGGCTGTAGGTGCCGAGGTAGCCGAGGTCCCACTGGTGCGCTTCGCCGGTATTGCCGTATCGATCGGCGTCGACGGAGCAATAGAGCGCAACGGCATTGCGGGAGCCGTAGCTCTTCTCCAGCCGTTCCAGCACTTCGCCGCCGGAAAATGAGAAGTAGGCGTCGAACTCCGGGATCTGCCGTCGCGCCAGATACTCCTCGTCGCCCGCATCGAGCCTTGCCAGCGTCACCGGCGTGTCGATGTCGTAGAAGCAGAGACGCTGCGGCGAAAGCGCTGCGACCGCGTCGATGACCGCGACACCCTGCGGGACATAGGAGCCGATGATGACCGCATCCGCCTGCCGGATGTGATCGGCGTGTCCCGCGATCAGGCCGTCCAGGCTTGCGTAATACTGCAGATCGCAG
>TARA_R110002051_G_scaffold130405_4_pt1 | contig 10720 bp, 5 predicted proteins | sample TARA_R110002051 | Tara Oceans TARA_R110002051 (sample SAMEA4397023) | marine metagenome | biome: Polar Biome; feature: [MES] marine water layer (ENVO:01000295) within the mesopelagic zone...; material: water (ENVO:00002006), including particulate matter (ENVO:01000060) such as......
CGTGAAGGGGAAGCTAAGGTTTTGGTATTCTCAAAAACCATGGGTTTTAAACATGCTTCAATTCCTGCAGGAATAGTGGCAATTCAAAAATTAGGTCAAGAAAACGGATTTGCCGTAGATACAACCAAAAATGCAGATCTTTTCACAGATGAAAATTTAAAAAACTACTCAGCGGTAATCTTTTTAAGTACTACGGGTAATGTTTTGGACCAGAACCAAGAAGCTGCTTTTGAGCGCTATATTCAAGCAGGTGGAGGTTATGTTGGGGTACATGCCGCAGCAGATACCGAATACGATTGGGGATGGTACAATGATTTGGCTGGTGCTCAATTTTTAAGCCACCCTAGCGGTACACCTAATGCAGATTTTATCATCAAGGACAAAAATTTTGTGGCGACTAAGTTCTTTACAGATTCTGTTTGGAATAGGGATGATGAACTGTATAACTATAAAAAAATAAATTCAGATGTAAATGTCCTGATGACTTTAGATGAATCTTCTTATGAAGGAGGACAGAATGGTGATTTTCATCCAATTGCTTGGTACCATGATTATGATGGAGGCCGTGCTTTTTATACAGGTGCTGGTCATACTAACGAAAGTTTCTCTGAAGATCTGTTTTTAAAACACCTTTTAGGTGGCATACAATATGCCATAGGGGATAATTTGAATTTGGATTATGCTAAGGTAAAATCACAAATACCGCCGGATACTGACCGTTTTGCAAAAGTTGTTTTGAGCGAGGGTCAGTTTTTTGAACCTACGGAAATGACCGTTTTACCTAATGGAGATGTTTTGGTCGCACAAAGAAGGGGAGAGGTAGTTCTTTTTAATAATGAGACCCAGGAATTAAAAGAAGTTGCAAAATTAGATGTGTATTGTAAAACATTAGAGACCCCAGGTGTTAATGCTGAAGAAGGTCTTATGGGCTTACAAAAAGACCCAGACTATGCTAACAATCATTGGATTTACTTGTATTATGCGCCAACTGGTGATAAATGGATAAATCGTCTTTCACGTTTTAAATATATCGATGGTAATTTTGATTTAGCCTCTGAACAGGTTATTTTAGAAATTGATTCTCAAAGAGAAATATGCTGTCATACAGGTGGTTCAATTGCTTTTGGACCTGATAACTTACTTTACTTATCGACCGGAGATAATTCTACACCATTCAACGAAAAGGATGAAAAATATGTAAACAATGGTTTTGCACCATTGAACGATACACCAGGGCACGAGCAGTTCGATGCAAGGCGTACATCTGGAAACACCAATGATCTTCGGGGTAAAATTTTAAGAATAAAAGTGAACGAGGATGGTAGTTATGCTATTCCAGAAGGGAACTTATTCCCAGTAGGAACAGAAAAAACTAGACCTGAGATTTATACAATGGGACATAGAAACCCATATAGAATTTCTGTTGATATTAAAAGAGGGTATGTATATTGGGGAGATGTTGGGCCAGATGCAAGAGCCGATAGTTTAGGTACAAGAGGACCAAAAGGGTATGATGAAATGAACCAAGCACGTAAACCAGGTAACTTTGGTTGGCCTCTGTTTATTGGGGATAATTATGCATATAACCAGTACAATTATGAAACAGGTGAAAGTGGACCAACTTTTGATCCAGAGAAACCAATGAATACTTCTAGAAACAACACTGGTTTAACTGAATTGCCTCCAGCAACCCCTGCGTACGTGTATTACCCATACGATGAGTCAGCTAGTTTTCCACAAACAGGCACTGGTGGTAGAAACGCAATGGCTGGTCCTACGTATTATTCTGACTTATATACAGGAGAGGAGAAGCTTCCTAGTTATTATGACGGTAAAGTAATCATCTATGATTGGATGCGTGGTTGGATGTTCGCCGTACATCTTAAAGAAGATGGTAGTTTTAATAAAATGGAACCTTTTGCACCAGAAGTTAAATTGAACAATTTAATTGATATGGAGGTTGGTCCTAATGGTAAAATATATTTATTGGAATATGGTAGTGGTTGGTTCTCTCAAAATGCCAATTCTGCCTTAGGCTACATAGAGTACAATGGAGGCAACAGACCACCGGTTATTGATGACTTAATTGTTGAAACGACCTCAGGAAAAACACCATTAACTATCAGTGCCAGAGTAGCGGCACATGATCGTGAAGCGGATAACGTTACTTACAAATGGGATTTTGGAAACGGTGAAACCAAGGAGACTACGGAACCAACTGTAAGTTATGCTTATGTAGATGCCGGAGCATATAACTTAAATGTTACCGTTTCTGATGATAAAGGCGCAACTGCCGTAAGTGAAAGTACAAGTATTGTTTCTGGTAACTCTAGACCAGAGGTAAGTATAGAATTAAAAGGAGGTACACCTGCCTTTTATTTGCCAGGTCAAAAAATTGCTTATGCGGTTAGTGTTAGTGATCCAGATGGTGCTACAATAGACGAGAGTAATATTTTTGTAAGTGTAGATTATTTAGAAGGTATGGACAAAGTGGCGATGAATTTAGGTCACCAACAAGTATCTGCTGCAGTTACCGGAAAAGCTTTAACGCAAGCCATGGATTGTAAGACCTGCCATAAAGAAGCAGAGGCTTCCATTGGACCAAACTACAAAGATGTTGCCGAGAAATATAAAAATAGAAGGGATGCGTTGGCCTACCTTCAATCTAGAATTAAAACCGGAGGTAATGGTGTTTGGGGAGAAGTAACTATGCCTGCACACCCTAAAATTACTTCTGAGGAAACAAGACAGATTTCACAGTATATTCTTTCTTTAGCAGCAAACCAAGAAGAAGAAAAATCACTACCGGTTAGTGGAACGATAACCGCAGAAGCATCTGCTCCTGGTAATATGCTGGTTTTAACGGCTAGTTATACTGATGAAGGTGCTGAAGGAACAATTCCATTGACTGGCTCTAAGGCAATTGTTATACCAAGCAGTACTATAGAGTTGACAGAGGCCATAAAAACTGAAGGTATGCAAGCCATGAATTTTGGAGGTATGAATTTAATGTTAATGAATGCTGCGACCGGTTGGTTTGAATTAGCGGATACTTCTTTGAAGACAATAAATTCTTTGACACTAACTGCCGGATGGCAAAGTCCACCAAGTTTGAGTTTCACCTTTGAAATTCATGAAAATACTCCGGATGGACCCGTTATTGGACAGGCTACATTGCCGGCACAACCCGCAGGTTCCCAAGGTACAAAGGTAAACATTCCAATTTCTGGAACTGTATCTGGAGACGGTCCTTATTATGTTACATATAAGGCAGAGGAAGGTAAAGAGGTGACTGCAATAGCACTTACAGGTGCGATGTTCAGATAATACACAGTAAAGCTCTTATTTGTAAAAAGCCCGCTAATAAAGCGGGCTTTTTTAATGGGTATGTTCAAGCGTTCTATTTTTACTACGTATTATAAATAAAACTAACCATTCAATTTTTGACTAATCGACTCACCGATTTTCATCAATAGTTTGGTTTCCGTTTCTGTAAAGTCATAAGGCACCGGTTTAGCTATACCTATAGTACCATATAGTTTTCCTTCGTGAATTAAAGGAGCGGCTAAAGAGCCTTCCATTTTTGTGTCTTTTGCAGATGGTCTTGCAACTCCTGAATCATCTGTTTGTAAGTTACACATTTCCACAGGTGTTCTTCGCTCCGCAGCAATACCGGCCATACCTTTACCAATAGGGATAGTGGATAATTTTGGAATTAGAAATTCAGGAATACCAATTTGCGATTGTAGTTGAAGCAACGATTCATTATCTAAAAAATGCAATGTTCCTGTAGAACAATTAAAATGCTCTAGGGTTGATTTAAGAAGATTTTCCCAATTCGGATTTTCTTTGGATAATTCATTACGTATTGCTTGTGGAATTTCAGCGTATTCACTCATATTTTATCATTTATTGAAGAACCAATTTTTAAAACTAGCTCTTTACTAACCTAATGATAAAGGTACGTATATCTGTTTTTAGAAGAAACCAATTTTAGGCGACTTTTGTTCGTTTCGGTGGTCTTCGGTAAGCATAGTATCCTAAAACAGCATTTATAGCCTTTGCAATAGCTATTCTAATAGGAAATAACTCTTCGCCTAAAGATTCGTCAATAGAACGTAATTGCATATAATAATTACTGATTAACGGAAAATCTTTTCTTGAGGCAATGTGTGACTCCGCTTTAGCAACGGCAACGGGCATTCCCTCTTTTATGGGCTTACATGTTACCAAAGTAGGTTTATCATTTTTATGTAGCATTGCAGAAAATCCGAATAGCCTACAAATGAGTCCGCGATGTGCGTATTCAGAACAGAAGCCTATAGCGCCAGGCGCAAGGATGGTATTTAAAACGGGACATAGAGTAGTTGATTTATCATTGTTAAGAGTGTCGAGCCATTGTTCAGCTTCACCATTCTTAAAAAGATAGTAGGCCAAGGGTAAGAATTCCAAGGCCGATGCATTAATGTCCGGTTTGCTACAGCATTTGCCGCAATTGGGCATGCAGCCCAGTCCTGTGGATTTTTGAAAGGAGTCCACCTCCTTTTCCAAGTGGTTGAAAACACGTTCTACCGCTCGAACTTTTAGGTATATCGACAAAGTCTAATTTAAGACGGTGAAGGTAGGCTAAGTTTAAATGCGATAGCCAAAAACCTGAAGTATTATTGAAAATATTTTAGAATAGCAAAATGATATTTTCGATATAACTTTTTGACTTTAAGAATACTTTGGGTTTAGAAGCGGTCTGTTCTCAAATTTTTTGGATCGTTTCCAAGACGTTCAATTATATTGAAATTAATACCCCCTAATAGGTGTTCTTCGACAGTTAATACTTGAACTTTACATAAAACTGGTTTTGTATTGTTCTTAAAAGTATAGCCTCTAAATCCGCCATCACGGTCTCCGGTAATATTATATCCGATATCTTCAATGATTTCTCAATCTTTAGTATTTTCATTATACCATTTCCATCTATAAAAAGCAGCTTTTTTTAAATCGGTAGGTGCGAAGATGGAATACAATATATACGCACTTTCATTGGGGCATAGCTAAAATCTAATTTGTGTTTTCGCCAAAATACAAATGAATCCTTAGACTCATAGATAACTAGGTAATTGTTATTTTTCAAAGTAATATTGTAGGCTACAATTCCTTTATCTAGAGCCAATGGAACAGGTGGTATAAGTTTTATAAAATAGAATAGATTAATTATACCGTAGATACTCAGTATAATGATAATCATCTTACCTAATTTTATTCTTGTCGCATACTCGGACTTTTACCATGAATAAACATCAATAAAACTAAAGTAACGGTTAAACTGGCTGCTCCTGAAATTAAAAAAATTATAGTATTTAATTTCTTCAAAAAGACAGGAATCATGAAGGTAAAAAAAGTGAAGCGGTCTTTTAAAGGGAAACACTTCTTGAGCAATAGATAACATAAGCACTAGTGCAGACATAAAATCGATAAATCATAGGTGCGATTTATGCGGCCTAAGGTTGATGTGTCAAAAATAAAACCACCAATAAAGAATATTATTGGTGCATACTTTGAGTTCCTTCTAATAAAATTTCTGAAGGCACTTTTTGTAAATCTAACGATTGATCTTTTTATGAAGCCATAGGGTAATAATCGTTACTTGTAAATTAAATAAACAGGGGTTATTGCTCTAATCCTAGTAAAGATGGGCCCAAACAATAAAATTAATTCGATTTTGAATCGATGTAAAAATTTGGGTCTATGGTAATAGTTTTTAATTCTCCTTTAATTTTTTGTTTTTGCCATGTAGTAGTGGGTTCTAACCATATAGGTTTCTCATCAATATAAATACGTAAAGGAAGGGTGAAGCCTTCTACTACATTAGCGTATTTATATAGTAGCTTCTTTCCTTTTGTAGAATACTCGAAAACAGGAATTTTAGTTGTACGCAAATATTGATTAAAGAATGGCCTTAAATCGCGTTTCATTTGCATACTTATGTAATGTTCAATTTGGTCTGTTGTTACTGTTTTATGATAGAACTCTTTATTTAACCCTCTAAGAATCATTCGCCATTTATCATCATCATTAACTACTTGGCGTAGTGTATGTAATATATTTGAACCCTTATAATACATATCACCACTACCTTCATGATTCACATCATAAATACCAATAATTGGCCTGTCATTATTAATGTTTTTACGAATTCCTTGTACGTAAGCATTTGCTGCTTCTGTACCATAATGATAATCTAAAAACAAACTTTCAGAATAACAGGTAAAGCCTTCATGAACCCACATATCAGCAGCATCTTTGTATGTGATATTATTGGCAAACCATTCATGACCGGCTTCATGAACAATAATAAAATCAAATTTTAAACCCCAACCGGATCCTGATAAATCTCTGCCCAAATATCCATTTATATATTGGTTGCCATAGGTAACAGAGCTTTGATGTTCCATGCCCAAATATGGCACTTCCACCAACTTAAATGAATCTTCATAAAACGGGTAGGGGCCAAACCAGTTTTCAAAGGCTTCCATCATTTTTGGTGCATCTTTAAAATGCTTTCTAGCCTTTTCTAAATTATAGTCTAGAACATAGTAATCCATATCTAGGTTTCCCTTTTCGCCATCGTACTTTTCACCAAAATGAACATAATCGCCAATATTGACATTGACACCATAATTGTTGATTGGGTTCGATACAAACCAATGGTACGTGTTTGTATCTTCATCTATCTTTCTTAATCGTCCGTTAGATACATTCATAAGGCCCTTAGGGGCTTTGACACTAATAAGCATACTATCTACTTCATCATACATATGGTCTTTGTTAGGCCACCAAACACTAGCACCTAAACCTTGACATGAAGTTGCCACAAAATCTTTACCGTTTTCATCTTTTTTCCAAGAAAAACCACCATCCCAAGGTGCTTTAACCGCTTCTTTCGGGTGCCCGGAATAAGTAACTATTATTTCGTTAAACTCATCAATTTTTTGCTGTTTCTCTAATTGAATAAAGTGGGCATTACCTTTATTGATTATTTCTAATTCCTTACCATCCTGCGTTACTTTTCCAATTTGCAACGGTAATTGTAAATCAACCTGCAATACTTGATGGGGTTCTAGTACTTTGTAACGAATGGTATTACTACCGCTTATGAATTTGTCATTGGGATTGACCTCGATATCTAAATGATAGTAATTCAAATCCCACCAGGAACGTTCGGGGGTAATACTACCTCTAAGGGTGTCTTGTTCTGTGAACGTTTGCGCTTGACCGAAAGTGAAAAATCCTAAGGCAAGGGCAATTACTATATTTTTCATCCTGTAATGAATTAAATTATTCTTTTAAAATATTTCAATATTAGGCAAATCTTATCTAAATATCCCGTTAGGAAAAACAACAGGACTTTCAAATTCGTTTTCACCTACTGTAGAAACTCCAAAAAAGAAATTGTCAATAACAATACCTTCTAAGGTGAACTCAGTAACATCACCCACATAACGGCTGTTATCCCATGTAGGAGATGTTGTATCTCTCCAGTAGATTTTATATCCTTTGGCCCCGTCAACTTTACTCCATTGAAACTTAGCAGCAGGTTCTACGATACCGCCAATTTTAACCGTTGCTGGTGATGGTGGTGCCCAAGCTAAAGATGCTAGATTAATAGCGTTTACAGCAGTTAATTTAGCAGCATATTTAAAATTTACATGTTCTAAAACATCGCCATAGGCAATACCATCTTCAACACGGATGTCTTGATGCTGTTGAGTATAGTTTTCGTGAGCTTCCATAATACGAATACCTGGAAAACCAGCATCATTAAATGGTCTGTGGTGGCCGCCTCTTCCAAAACGGTCCAATCGATAAATCATCATCGGATTCATTTCGGGCATATACAGCTTTACGTTTTTATGAACGTAACGTGCCAGTTGTCTTGAAACACCGTCAACTTCACCGCCATAAAAACGCCTAGCTTTGCGTTGCTCTTCTGTTTCGGTTGGTGGCACAGGTTCTGAGAAAATTCTAAAATCTACATTACTAACAGTACCATCAACACCAGTGATGTTACCAATCATATCATTATTGAAAATACCGATAATTTCCCAACCTTGATCTTTGGCATATTGCGCAACTCCGCCACCTCCAAAGAGACCTTGTTCTTCACCAGAGAGTCCCATATAAATGATGCTGTTCTCAAATTTATATTTAGAAAGTACTCGGGCAGCTTCAAGGGTACCGGCCATACCACTTGCATTATCATTCGCTCCTGGAGATTCATCAGTATAATTTGTTGGGTCACTTACCCTAGAATCTATATCACCACTCATAATAATAAAGCGATTAGGATATGTAGTACCTTTTTGAATAGCGAGTACATTTACGATCTCTACATCTTTAACAATACGAGGGTTAGCTCCTTTTTCTACCAAATCTTTTTGATAAATAACATTCAAACAGCTATTACAAGCACTTGATGTTTTCTCAAATTCACTTTTAATCCATCTTCTGGCAGCTCCAATACCTCTTGTTTTTGAAATGGTATCGCTTAAAGTATGTCTTGTTCCAAAATTGGCCAGTTTTGTAATATCATTTTCGATACGCTCTGCTGAAACGGCATTGATAATGTCGTAGATACGTTGGTCGGTTTGGGCAGATACTATAAACGATGAGGTCAAAAGACCAATAAGAAGTAATTTTTTCATTTCAAGTTGGTTTATAATTTTAAAATGGTAATTAGTATGATTTTCATTAAAAGGAAGGAAATTTTATTCCTTTGGTAACAATTGTAAATAGCAAATTAAATAGTGTACGATTGTTAAAGGTATTAAACCTACAAAAACAAAAATCGGGAAATGAATTTTATAGTACAATAAATACATTACATTTTCTCATTGATTTTACTTGCGGCAAATTCGATGTTGTGTATTACCTGATCTTCTTAACCATTAGGTTATAAACTCCTAGTATTGGTCCTATGGCCAAGGGAATAAACAGTAGATAAATAGGAATTATGTTTTGAAGTACCCCTAATAGTTGAATACTTAAAATTGTAATGGCAAAACCAATACAATTGACCAATGTAAGTGCTGTTCCTTTTAATTCGGGTGCAACCGAAGAAGCAACGAGACTAGAGAATTGTGGTGAGTCAGCGGTAACGGCAATTCCCCATAAGCACCATCCTAATAAAAAAACAGGAGTTGGCAAAGAGAATAGAAGAGGTGAGATTAAGCATAGTGAACCAGACATTGTTAATGCCATCATCGCTACTTTTTCACTACCTATTTTTTGAGATATCACTCCGCCAAAAGCACAGGACACTCCACCGAGGGCAATTATAATTCCTGTCCATAACGGTATAGATAGTCCACTGCCGGTTTGCTTGTTAAACCAAAAGAGAGCAACTGGGGTAAATGCCCAAAATGCATATAATTCCCACATGTGACCAAAATAACCAAATGCCGATTTTCTGAACTCAGTATTTCTAAAAAGTTTAGGTCCTACAGCTAACTTTAAAGTAGTGCTGCCTATTCTAAACGGACCATTTGGAACTAAAATAAACAAGAGAAAACCTCCGATTGCAGTTATACCAGATGTAATTTTTATAACACTATCTGGATGGTTGGCCAATGGGCTTCCTTTTAATAAAAAAGGAAAAGCGGTTCCTAGAACTAATGCTCCAACCAAAAAACCCAAAGCTTTGCCTAAACCCTTTTCGTAATAATCGGCAGCTATTTTCATCCCTATTGGATAAATACCGGCAAGAAAAAAACCAGTGCTAAATCGCGCTAGCATAAGCCCGATAACACTAAGATTTGGTAAGATTAAAAATAAGTTAGATAGCGATGCTAAAAATGCACAAAGCATGAATACGCGAGATGGTGAAAATCTATCGGCTATCATTAATATAGCGAAAAGCAAGGTGCCGACAATGAAGCCAAATTGAACCGATGATAGTACATAACTAATTATGTCGGTACCAAAATCTAGCTTTTTTGTTAACGATTCTAATATGGCATTGCCTGCAAACCAAGTAGATGTACAGGCAAATTGAGAAAGTATGATGATAGGAAGTATATGCGATTTTTGCTTCACATGAACGTCGTTGGTTATATTGATATGAAAATTAGACTTAAATTATAAATGCTAATTAAAATCAGAAAAACGTTTCAAAATATCACGAACATTTTTAGTGTTATCCACAAAATATTTAGCCTGTGTTTTTTGTCGTCCTACTTTCACGGTTACTGAATCTTTGGGTAATTCTTGGAACATAAATTCGTCGGTCCAGTCATCACCAATAGCAAATACAAAATCATAATCATGTTCTGTATAAACACGCATAGATGCACGACCTTTATTGACATTACTACTCTTTATTTCCATGACTTTATTTCCATTTAGAACACTAAGATCATCATTTGCTATAAGGCTTGTAAGTACAGTATTCAGTTCTACAGACCTCTTTTGACCAAAATCTGGATCGGTGTTTCTATAGTGCCAGGCCAAAGAGTAATTTTTTTCTTCAATAAAACTACCAGGAGTACGATCAACAAAAGATTCTAGAACAGGCAATATTTTTTCCATCCAATCTTTCTTCACCTTTTCGAGCATTCTAAATTCTTCCCCTCCTTGAGAGATCCATACCCCATGCTCTACAATCATATTGTATTTTTTAGGAAGAAACCATTTTGTAAATGTTTCTTTATCTCTACCGCTAATCAAA
>TARA_R110002051_G_scaffold164917_1_pt1 | contig 10720 bp, 9 predicted proteins | sample TARA_R110002051 | Tara Oceans TARA_R110002051 (sample SAMEA4397023) | marine metagenome | biome: Polar Biome; feature: [MES] marine water layer (ENVO:01000295) within the mesopelagic zone...; material: water (ENVO:00002006), including particulate matter (ENVO:01000060) such as......
ATAGCATATAGAGCTTTTCCGAATTGTCAGAGTAAGATTGACCATAGTATATGCAGAGTATGATGATATTTTAAACACCATAATATTCAGGGATTTACTACCTAATAAGTTATAGTTTCAATAAGAAATTGATCTACTTTAGCGTTAACTATGTCTAATATCAATCTCAAGGATTATTAGCTAGATTAATCAGACTATCAGGCACTAGTTCAGTGAAGTAAATATAAGTAATGGCAGCATGCAAGTTCTTTGCTTGAGCGCTTGCCACATCTCGGTGGAAGGGTAGTTTCCCCGAAAAATAAGAACACTCATAAATATGTAATTGCTTTATACAGTATTAGAAAGGTGACTTGCGTTGTACTTATTTCCTTAGAAAGTAGTTTCTCAAACCTAAAAAAACCACCCTCACTTAAATAGCTAGGGTGATTTTTTATCTGTGCAATAATATAAATTAAACAACATATCCGTTACGTAGAAACAGCACGATTTTTATTTATTAAAAAAAGAGCTCCTATGAAGTAGCAATCGGATTATAAGAGATCTAACAAAGATGATACTTTTAAATAAATATCAATCACTTTTCTCTTTTTCGTACGCCATCTAAAATAAGAGCCTTCAGTAAACTGACTGCCATCAAAATAATGATGAGTGAAAAGGGTATTGCGGCAATAATCATAGCCGAGGTAATAGCATTCAATCCACCAGCTAATAACAATGCTGCAATAACGGAAGCTAGAGCAAGACCCCACACGATGATGTGTTTTTGGCCATTTTCAACTTCGACCTCACCTCCAGCATTTAGCATATTGACAACTAGCAGAGCAGAGTCAGCAGAAGTAACCAAATAGGTTAATAGCAATACCACCACCATCGCTGATAATATTTTTGCCATCATTGGTTCTAACATAAAGCCAATAATTTCGAATAGCTGAGCGGTTAATCCTGACTCAAATATTTTACCACCAGCAATACCACTTAACTCTAAATCGATGCCAGTACCACCAATGAAAGAGAACCAGACAAATAGTGTCAGACTAGGTGCTACAATACCAATCAATCCAAATTCACGAATGGTACGGTTTTTGGAAATACGTGCTAAAAACATACCAACGAATGGTGCAAAAGCAATCCACCATGCCCAGTAAAAAATAGACCAACTGGTTTGCCAGCTACCCAATTCAGTATTGGGTTCCCATACGGTAAATACCATTGCAGGCAAGTGCACAACGTAGGTAAAAATTCCTTTGCCCAACATTTCTAGGGCAAACATAGAGGCCCCAAAAATCAAGAAAAATGCTAAAAGGGAAAATGACAGTACCATATTGATATTACTTAGCCACTTGACGCCCCGTCCAACACCTGACAAAGCAGAAATCATCGCTAGGCACATGACCACAAACAACGATAGTAATAATGCTCCGGTGGTGGGCTCAGGGTTGTTAGTATTGGTCACCAACCAAGTAATACCAGTAATACTGTATAGCCCAGAAGCAAATGAGCTTAAGCCAATACCAATCGTTTGTGCAATACCAAATATAGTGGCAATGACGGCAGAGATATCAATGATATGCCCCAACAACCCTTCTAAATGTCTACCAAACAAAGGCGTTAATGCTGAGCGCATGGTCAATGGTAATCCACGAGAATAACTGAAATACGCTAAACAAATACCAACTAGGCAATAAGTTGCCCAAGCACTGATACCCCAGTGAAAAAAAGAGTAGCGAAAGGCGGCATCTAGTGCTGACTCAGTTTTGGGTATCACCACGCCATCAATAGCAGTTAACGTACTGGCAGATACTTGTTCTTGATAAAAATTGAATACGTCAGCACCTTGAGGCAGTTTTAGGCCGTTAGCATTCAACGCTGACATGATGATTTCTTTTGACATAATAGTGTCAGGGTTGTTTGCCAAATGCCAGATAGGTTCAGCAGCACTATAGGTCAGTACGCCAATACCAATACCTGCCCCAAAAATCATGGAAAACCATGAAAAATTTGAAAATTCAGGTTTTCCATTAGGGTCGGAGCCAAGTTTCGTGCGTCCAAACGATGGCCATAAAATAGCGGTTAGGCAAACAAATATATAAAATGCGACAGAATAGGTATAGTAACTATTCAGGTTAGTGTAAGACCAGTTTTTCATACTATCTAGAATTGCACCGGAACGATCGATGTCGCTTAAAATCCAGATAACCATTACTGTCACCAAAATCTTTGATGTTATAGTGACAATACGGTTAAAACCTTTATAAAAACCTTTGTCGTGAGTTTTTATGTTTAGCTCTGTCAATGGGGGACGAATAGACATAGTTTCTTCCTTAAAACTAATGTAGTGGATTGCATCGAGTGGTTACCTCATAACAAAAGGATTGGCCATCGGCTCCGCCGAGATATTGATCCATGTCGTTTTTGTGCGAGTATATTGCAGTACAGATTCGCTCCCAGCTTCACGTCCATAACCTGACTGGTTGTAACCACCGAAGGGTGCTGTAGGAGAGATAGCTCGATAGGTATTTACCCAGCAAATACCTGAACGAATCTGTTGCGAGACACGGTGCGCGCGAGCTAAGTTTTGAGTAAAGACACCAGAGCCTAAGCCATAGACACTATCATTTGCCATAGCAATAGCTTCGTCTTCAGTGTCAAAAGCAACTAAAGACATGACAGGTCCAAACATCTCCACACTTTGTGTTTCAATATCAGTATTAGGACATTCTACTAAGGTAGGCGTAAAGTAATTGCCGCTAGCTAAAGCAGGATCAGTAGGCGGCTGGCCACCGAAACGAATGGTCGCCCCTTGTGAAACTGCCTTCTCAAGCGTATCTTTAATACGATCTACTTGAGCCTTAGTGCATAAAGGGCCTACGTGGGTACTGGTATCAAGAGGGTTGCCAATGACAATATTCTTCGCTTTTTCTTCTACACGTTTGATAATTTCAGGCAAGATAGAACGGTGAATAAAACCACGAGATCCTGCCACACAAGACTGACCGGAAGCGCCAAAATTACCAGCAATCAAACCGTTTGCCGCACTTTCCAAGTCCGCATCTTCAAAGACGATGATGGGTGATTTACCACCTAACTCCAAGCTCGTTACCGCAAAGCTATTGGCAGAGTTTCTAACTACATGCCTTGCTGCATCGGGCCCACCAGTAAATGCAATTTTGTCTACATCAGGGTGACTGGTCAATGGAATGGCACAGTTTTCAGCATCACCTGTAATGATAGATACGACACCTTTAGGGAAGCCTGCTTGTTCTACTAGTTCAGCAAAAGCAAACATAGGGCAAGGTGCTACCTCGGAAGCTTTTAGAATGATCGTGCAGCCTGCTGCTAGCGCTGGACCTAGCTTAGTCGCTGTCAAAAACATTTGCGCATTCCAAGGCACAACAGCAGCCACTACGCCAATAGGTTCACGCGTGGTAAAAACATGCATATCTGACTTATCAATTGGTAGTGTAGCGCCTTCTACTTTGTCAGCCAGTCCTGCAAAGTAACGATAATAGTCGCTGACATAACGTGTCTGAGCCACAGTTTCATGAGCCAGTTTGCCACTATCCGTTGTTTCAATTTCCCCTAGTGTTTCGGCATTTTGCTCAATCAGATCTGCTAAGCGGTACAATAACTTACCGCGTTGGGTGGCAGTCATTTTTGCCCATTCAGGATTATTCAGTGCAGTCTTAGCACCATCGACAGCGCGTTCGACATCAGCAGAGCTAGCACAGGCGAATGTTGCCCATGCTTCGTTCGTTGCAGGATTATAGCTGTCTAGGACTTGGTTAGTGCTCCCTTCGCACCACTCGCCATTAATATAAAGTTGATAATGAGGTTTAGCCATAGTGGTTCTCCAAATTTCTTATTGGGTTATCTGTTTGTCATCTACTAGAAACTAAGTATGGTTATGCAAATGCTGGCATGACATTATTAATAAAACGGCGCAAGGATGCTTGTTTCTGCTCATAAGTCATACTAGAGTCAATCCAAAATGCAAACTCGTCATAGCCAAGCTCTTCGTATACTTTGAGTTTTTCAATGACCTGATCAGATGTGCCAATAGGCATGTTCTCTAACATTTTTTCAGGAGCATACATGTCGATTTTCGCCATTTCTTCTTCGCTTAATGGCTCAAGTAGTCCTTGACGAATAGGACGTTCGTTTTTGAACCACGCGCCAAAATAACAGTAGAAACGGCTGATACATTTAGCAGCTTCAGCTACGTCATTAGCATCACTACCAACGTAAGCATGTTGTAAAAGCATAATTTTCGGGTTTTTACCTTCGCCATGCTCAGCTTTGGCGTTTTTAAAGGCTGTCATTAAATTTTGGATTTCTGTTAAGCCTTGCCATAGCGGGGTGACTTGCACGTTGCAGCCATGTTCTACCGCAAAGTTGTGGCTATGAGGGTCGCGCGCTGCAATCCACATGGGTACGCCACCTTTTTGTAAAGGTTTTGGCGCTGAAGTGGTTGATGGGAATTGGGTATACTTACCATTGTGGGCGTAGTCACCTTTCCATAGTTGCTGTACTGCAGGGACAAGTTCACGCATACGACCGCCTGCTTCCATGGCATCCATACCAGGCATCAAGCGCTCGTACTCAAAATTATAAGCACCGCGAGCAATACCCAGATCCAATCGGCCGTTAGTGATAATGTCAGTCATGGCCGCTTCACCAGCCAGTTTAATCGGATGCCAAAACGGTGCAATCACCGTACCAGTACCTAAACGTACGTTTTTGGTGTGATGGGATAGATCAATTAGATTTAAAAATGGGTTTGGGGCGATGGTAAAATCCATACCATGGTGTTCACCAGTCCAAATAGCATGCATGCCGCCTTGGTCGGCTATTTTCGCCAACTCAATGAACTCACCATGCAGTTGTTGATAGCTCTGTGATTCGTCGAGGCGTTCCATGTGTAAAAATAGTGAAAATTTCATGAGGCAAATCCTTTGCGTTTTGGTTTAATTTACTTTAGTTCAATTTGATTTGGATATAAATTTTAATGGACGTGACCTTGTTCTTCTTGGCCAACATACACGCCATAAAGGCCATTTTCGCTTTCAGTTGCGTAGCGTGTCATCATCGAACTCATGGCCGGTGTAACAAAATGCTGTTCGGGAATATTATTGATTGAGATATATTCACCTAGCTCTTTAGGGTCAGCCGATTGAGCGGTAGCTCGATAAAAAATGTAATTGGTATTTGTTTTAGTATTCTCATAAATAGAGAAGACAGCGCCCAACTGAGCGTTAATATTACTGTCTGCTAAAAACTGTTGGATCGTGCTAACGGCATTGGTATTGTCATCGGTAGTCGTACTAGGCAAGGTTGCTTTGCCATCCCTTTGACTGAGTAGGATTTTTCCATTGTGCTCTATAATCACACCCACATTGACATGCTTTTCTTGCGTACTGATTTCTGCTGCTTCACGCTCTAATGCTAAGCTAAAATAACCTCCAGACGCATACCCTAAGCCATGCCCCTCACGAGAGGAAAAATCAAGTACTTCACCAACCAAGAGGTGATGATCACCAGCATCGAGATTGCGGTCTGTTTTACAAGAAAAATGCGTCAAGGCACCTTCTATAATTGGATTGCCGTATTCATCTTTATGCCACTCTATTTGACTAAAACGGTCTTCTTTAGAGCCTGCGAATATATTGGATATAGCTTGTTGATCTTCGCTGAGAATATTGACAGCAAAATACTCACAGTTAGCAAACACATCAAAACTGGACAACGATTTTGCTGGGCATACCAGTAGGAGCGGTGGATCAAGTGATACCGATGTAAAGGAATTAGCAGTAAAACCGACGGGTTTACCGTCATTAGACATGGCAGTTACGACAGTAACGCCAGTCATATAGCTGCCAAAGGCATTACGTAGAGTTTTAGGATCAAGTTGCTTCATGAGAACCTCTTTTTAAAAATAGGCATGCTTTTAGATTAAGCAAGCGTCATATTGTGTGAGTCACATTGGTTAAAAAATGTTGCCAATGCAGCGTTAACCATATTCGAATGTGTCATTTGAGTCATATGACGAGCTTCTGGTACGATAACGGCATCAGCATTGGGTAATATACTTGCCATCGCTAATGACATTTCGGGCTTGGAGTTGACATCCAGTTCGCCTGTTAGAAATAACGCAGGCACTGTAATAGCTCGCAAGTCAGCTTCTGCAATACCACGTAAATATGCAAACATCTGATAAGCTCGTGCATATCCCAAACGACTACCATTATCTAACCATTTTTGACACAGCTTGGCTTCTGAGCGGTATTCAGGATTGCCATCAAACCATCTGGCTATTGGTTGATCAGTAACATTTTGATTGAGGTCATTTATCAGTGATTCAGCTCTAGCTTGTACATCTTGAGCCGCTTCATCTGGACGATTATAAATTGCATTCAATGCAGCGACACCAAGTACTACTTTGGGAGAGGATACCGCAGTTTGTAAAGCCGTCATTGCACCTAATGAATGACCGACAATGATGGCTGGTTGGCCCACAACGTTATTAATGAAGTTTGTTAGTACGTCAGAAAAGTCCTGTAGCGTGACTACTGGGCTCGATAATAAGTCGCTCTCTCCATGTCCTGGCATATCAATCGCATAACAGCGATAGTGTTCAGTAAATGCAGACAACTGCTGGTTCCAGCTCTCTGCTCGTAAGCCCACACCGTGAATAAAGACGATAGGAGTGGCTTTTTTATCAATGTTTCCGCCATTGTTATCACCATAGTGATAAGCGATTCCATCGGAGGTTTTACGTGACCACTTCATTAATATCTGCTCCTTATACGGCTGCTGGATTATCTAGATTGCGGCCCAAATCTTTTAAGTCTTGATAACGATCACCAATGCGATGATGCGGACGGCCACCAGATGCACCTCCTAAGACGATGACTACTTCATCATCACGAGGGGCATCTGGAATGGCGAATTGAATGGTCAGATAATGTGAGCGTCGACCGACATCATCTTTATCCATCAACGGCACCATAATGGGGGAGTTTGCGCCGCCGCGCATGTTAGTAAACGATAAATAACTACTGGCAGATAAAGCTTCACGATAGAAGTTGCCAAAACGTAGTGTGTGAATCAGGCCTGAGGCGTGTTCGATTTCACCATCAAGTCCGACTACAGCCGCTTTGCCATACGCTTGTATTTTGTCTGCACCGCCAGCTAAAGCAATGATTTTATCGGTCATTAGCTTACCCAACACAGGACCAAATGCTTGAATCTCAGGTTTTAGGTCTTCGACATAACGTCCTGCCCATGGGTTAGTAATCACCGCTGCAACAGCAAACATTCGAAGCGGTGTATCAGCAGCTTTGAATCCTTCAATGAATGTTTCTTCTTCAAAAGTTACGATTTTTCTAATTTCTGGTTTTAGCATTATCTGTTCCCTACAGTGGTGAATAATCTCTAACAATGTTGGTATACCATAATACGGTATTTAATTAATTGCTAGCTTTTTTTGAAAAAAAATATTATGGTATACCGTAATACTATATTAAAGCGTACTGTTTTCTTTGATTCACAGTCGTTATACTCTGCATTTACATCTTACAAATTAGAGGTCGTATGTTAGAGAAAGTGGAAAAACCAAAAACGTTGAAAGAGACAACACTAGAACAGCTACGCTTAGCGATCATGATCGGACAACTTGAACCAGGTAAGCGTTTGGTTGAACGCACTATCTGTGAGCAGTTGGGTGTCAGCCGCACTGTTGTACGTGAATGTATAAGGCATTTAGAAAGCGAGCATTTGGTGACGTTTTCTGCAGGAGGGTCTTCAGTTGCTGTTTTAGAAAGTGATGAGATTCGTCAAATTTATCATTTACGTACGATGCTAGAGAGCGAAGCAGTTCGCTACTGCGCTGAACAGGCGACACCTGAACTAGTGGATAAATTACAAAGCCACTTAGTCCAGATCCGAGAAAACTTACATGCAGGAGATGTGGTGGAGGCGCTTGGGTATTCTTATTCATTTTATGAGCATTTATTTTTGACGGCCGGTATGACGGTCGCATGGGAGTTGACAGAGAGATTGAATGGACGTATTGGTCGTTTGCGTTTTATGACTTTGTCTACGCAAGAGCGTGCCACTAAAGGCCCTAATAACTTGCAAGATATTGTTAATAGTATTGCTAAAGGTGACAGTAAGTCGGCAATTGAAGCTTGTCGAAAACACATTGATGAAGCCTGCCATATGGGGTTGCATCTTAATAAACAGTAAAAGGAAGTAATAATGGACAAACAACGATTTGAATTGGGACTTACTCAACGCAAAGCCACTTTGGGTGCTGAGTACGTCGAAAAAAATCTACAAGCTGCTGATGATTTTAACCGTCCATTTCAAGAGGCCATGACCGAATGGTGCTGGGGATTTGGGTGGGGCGATGAGACGATTGATGCCAAAACCCGTTCGTTAATGAATTTAACCATGATTGCTGCTTTAGGGAAAATGCATGAATGGGAGTTGCATCTAAATGGAGCAATTAATAACGGTTGTTCTGTTGAAGAAATACGCGCTGCTATACATGCTATTGCGATTTATTGCGGTGTACCACAAGGTGTAGAGTGCTTTCGAATTGCCCGTGAAGTGCTGACCACACGCGGATTATTGTAGTCCTAAAAAAACAGTTGGAGTGAGAAATGCAATTAAAAAATAATGCGTTGTTTAGACAACAAGCCTTTATTAATGGCGTGTGGTGTGATGCTGATAACAAAGCAACCCATGAAGTACTAAACCCTGCAACGGGAGAATTGATTGGTACTGTGCCAATGATGGGAAGTACCGAGACTCGACGCGCCATTGAAGCTGCAGATATCGCTCAATCAACTTGGTCGAAAAAAACAGGTAAGGAACGTAGTAGCATCTTACGTCGTTGGCATACGCTGATTGCTGAAAATATGGAAGATTTGGCTGTCTTAATGACCAATGAACAAGGCAAGCCTATTGCTGAAGCAAAAGGCGAAATACAAAGTGGGCTGGACTACTTAGAATGGTTTGCTGAAGAAGCGAAACGTATTTACGGTGACTTTATTCCTGGGCACATGCCAGATAAGCGTTTAGTCGTGATTAAACAGCCTATTGGCGTCACTGCAGCCATTACTCCATGGAATTTTCCGCACTCTATGATCAGCCGAAAAGCAGGTCCTGCGCTAGCAGCGGGATGCCCGATGATTGTCAAGCCTGCAATGGAAACGCCTTATTCTGCGTTAGCAATGGCTTATCTGGCTCAGAAAGCGGGTATTCCTGACGGTATATATAGCGTAGTCACAGGTGATCCGATAGCGATCGGAGAGGAGATGACGACAAACGCTTTAGTCAAGAAAATAAGCTTTACTGGGTCCACTCGGGTGGGGAAAATTCTAATGAAGCAGTGTGCTGACACTGTCAAAAAAATGTCATTAGAATTGGGAGGCAATGCACCTTTCATCGTTTTTGATGATGCAGATATAGATGCCGCTGTGATAGGCGCAATGATGAGTAAGTACCGCAATAGCGGTCAAACCTGTGTATGTGCCAATCGTCTTTTCGTACAGGCAGGTGTTTATGAGGAATTTACCAAAAAATTAGCAGAGCAAGTACGAGCCATAAAAATCGGTAACGGTTTAGAAGCTGGCATAACACAAGGACCTTTGATTTCTCAGGCTGCGGCAGATAATGCAGAGGCGCTGGTTGCTGATGCAAAAAGTAAAGGTGCAACGGTATTATGTGGCGGTCAAAGAGTTGAGGCTAGTAGCAACTTTTTTGAGCCAACTATTTTGACCGACGTTAATAACGATATGCGCGTCGCAGATGAAGAAATTTTTGGTCCTATTGCGCCAATCTTCAAATTTGAGACAGACGAAGAGGGCATTGCTCTCGCAAATCACACTGAATATGGTTTGGCAGGTTATTTCTATAGCCGAGATATTGGTCGTGTATGGCGTATTGCTGAAGCACTCGAAGTTGGTATGGTCGGAGTCAATACTGGCATGCTGACGACAGAGTTGGCACCGTTTGGTGGTATCAAAGAATCCGGCTTGGGACGTGAGGGCTCAAAATATGGTATCGAAGAGTATGTTGAGACTAAGTATATTTGTTTAGATATTAACTAAAACTAGGTTAAAGTAAAGTACTGTTCAAGCCTCGATATTCAGCAAATCATCTAAGTAAAATACTAAATAAAAAAAAGGCTGCTAACACTATGCATAATATAGTGTTAGCAGCCTTTTTTACTGTTTCAATCAGCATGCGAACATCGCGCTATATAACCTCAAGGGCGTAGTTCTGTGTTTTCGTTCTCGTATTCTTTCAGAATATTAAGTTTTCGACAATCTGTGAGCTGTTCATACAGCATATATCCAAGACTTAGCTTCAATCAAAGATATTGCACACTTAGTCAAAAATACTACAGCTGTAGTATTTTTATCTCCTAGAGTATTCTCTATAGTTGAATGACGACACTTATCTATTTAGCTATAGAGACGTTGTCGGAATGATACCCTTTGACAGGACATAAAAGACATAGCGTGGCTACTGTCATCGAATCAAAAGTATTGGCTACTAATTGTGTTTAGCCGATAGACAATTATGATGACGGTACAACTAATAGATTATCTCAAGGAGTGTGATATGGCAGGTGTAATACAACCAGAAAATAAAGGGCACGATACTTCTGAACCGCCCCGACTATATCGGAGAGTGGATTGCTTGAGTCAGG
>TARA_R110002051_G_scaffold316701_3_pt1 | contig 10718 bp, 6 predicted proteins | sample TARA_R110002051 | Tara Oceans TARA_R110002051 (sample SAMEA4397023) | marine metagenome | biome: Polar Biome; feature: [MES] marine water layer (ENVO:01000295) within the mesopelagic zone...; material: water (ENVO:00002006), including particulate matter (ENVO:01000060) such as......
GAAAATGCATTTAATAGGTCACATCCAATACAAAAAATTTCAAATATAACTGGTTACAGTAGAGATGAAGTAAGTAAAGCAGCTATGATGACTTGGGGGTTTTATCAAAATGAAACGGGAGATGCTAATAGTATAAGACAAGGTAAAGCAATGGAATGGGTTAAAGATAATATGAGCTCTAAAAATGCTGCTAAATTAAAAGCATTAAAAAAAGGTGATGTTACTTGGAACCCTTCAATACTTGGAGGTATTTTTAATTTTGATATAAATGAAGAAGATTATATGTATAGCGCACAACAAGAAGCAAGTAGAGGTATATTACGTATCAAATATAATATGCAAACTACAAATCTTGATGGAGATTTAACTAGAGTAGGTGCGTGGGTTGATTCATATGGAATTTATAGTTCAGATGATTTAACTGCTGAAGATAATTCTGAAAATACATTAATATCTGGTACTCCTGGTACAGTAGGAGTTCAAAATTCTTTTGCAATGGGAACAATGTTAACATTAAGTTATTATGAAAATATAAGAAGAAAACCTGGGTATGATCCTGAGACTGAAACTTATAAAGGAGTTCCTATTGATTATGTAGTAGCAACAATGCATAAAGGATTAAATTTAAATTCACAAGCGGGAGATGGAAATACTATATTACAAAATTTACAGAAAGGAGATAGAAGTTATTCTAATGTTACGATAAATGCTGCAAATCAATTATCATATACTACATCAGAATTAGATACAAAAATGCTTGAAGAGCATAGACTAATTGAAGCAGTCTTAGATTCAAAAGTTATTTCTAAAGATAATAAACCTTTTAAATCTTCAATAGATTTTACACATAATAAATAAAAGTGTTATATAATAAAGTCAAAATCAGTAAACTAAAAAAAACTAAATAACTATAAATAACTATAATATTAACCATAAATTTGCACAAAAATAAATAGATATGTCAGACGAAAACAAACTAAAATTAGAAGATATTACCTTTGATGATTTCATTAGTGATGGTATCGAAGCTTCAGCTACTGCTGTAGAAGAAGAAATAGGCGTTCAAGAAATTGAAAAACCTGAAAGTGAACCAGCTGAAATAGAGGGTGAACTTAAAGAAGAAGTAAAAGAAGAAGTAAAAGAAGAAGTAGTATCAGAAGAAGTTGTTGAAGAAGTTAAAGAAAAACCAGCAACTGAAGAAGTAGATGATACAGTAGTAAGTGAAGTTCTTTCTCAATTAGGATATGAATTTGAAGAGGATTTTGAAGATACTTCTGACGGCTTAATTAAATTAACTAAAGCTGTTGGGGGTAAAATGGCAGAGCAACAATTAGATAGTTTATTTGAAGCTCATCCAGAAATTCAAAAACATTTAGATTATGTTTTAAATGGGGGTAAATCAGAAGAATGGTTAAAAATGTCTAATCAGATTACAGACTTTGAAGGTATTAAAGTTACTGAGGATGATCAAAGAACTCAACGAGCAGTATTAGGTGAGTACTTTAAATTAAAAGGACATGATTCTGAATTTGTAAATGAATTATTAGATGACTATACAGACACTAATAAATTATTTGATAAAGCTACTAAAGCAAAAACAGCTCTTACAAGTTACTACGGTAAACAAAGAGACGAGTCTATTGCTAAAGAAAAAGAAAGAAAGCTGGGAGAACAACAAAAACAAAGAGATTTTTGGGATGATATAAATGATACTATCACTAAATCTAAAGATTTTGCTGGACTAACAGTTCAAGAAAAAGATAAAAATAAGTTCTTTGATTATTTAACAAAAGTAAATCAAGAAGGCGTAACTGAAAGAGAAGTTGCTCATAAAAAGTCTTCTACAGAGCAAAAGTTAGCTATTGATTATTTAATGTTCAAAGGATTTAATTTAAAAGATATTATCGCAACAAAAGCTAAAACAGCTAGTGCTCAAAGTTTGCGAAAAAAGATTAAGTCTAATAAGTCAGTTAAAAGTGCAGCTCGCCCTAAAAGGTCAGGTGGATTTGATGTTGACACTTTAGATTTAAATTTGGGTAACCTGTAGAGCGCTAAAGGAGCTTGGTTATCATAACCCTTTAAATTAATTTAAAATGCAAGTATTAAAAACTTATTACAATGATGCGCAAATGACTGACACAAATTCGTTAGTCAATGCACTATTGGAAAAGCCAGCTGAGCTTTCTCCGATTATCACACACCTTGCAGGAAGGGAAGACAGAAAATTTCCGTTAACTATGTTAACTGAAGGAGTAGGAAACACGAAATCCATCGATAGATGGGAATATGAATATCGTGTTAAATCTCACACTGTCCACACCCGCCCTTGCGCAGCAGCAAATGTAGGAACTGGAGTTGGAGGCTCAGTCTTCACTTTATCTTTTCCTGACAAATGGTTTGTATTTCCATATACACTAATCTCTAACGAAGGTACTCAAGCAAGAATTATGTCTGAGCCTGTTGCTTCAGGTAGTGGATATGATTACACAATGCAATTAGTAGATCCATCTGCTACAGCGGCTATTGTAGCTTCTGAAGGAGCAATCGGAGCAATCTGGGGTCAACTATATGCTAACGTAGGAGTTGATTTCTCTAGAGGAAACGCTTCTAACTGGTCTACTCCAGGTATGGTTAGAAACAAAATTGGTACAATTAGAAAATCTTATCACTTCGCAGGAAATGCTAAGAACTATGTTGCTGAATTTGCTCTACCTACTAAAGGTGGTAAAACTACTAAAATGTGGATGGACTATGAAGAGTACTTACACATGCTTTCTTTCAAAGAAGAGTGTGAGATGCTTTACTGGTACGGAGAAAAAACTTATGGTAACAATGGAATAGTAAACATGACTGATGAAAATGGGCAACCAGTAATCACAGGTCCTGGTTTATTACAACAAATTATCAATAAGGACACTTACTCTATTTTAACTGAAGCTAAATTAACTAACCTTATTGGTGACTTATTCTATGGAATGAGTGACGCTAACAATAAAAGTGTTACGTTATTCACTGGTATTGGTGGAGCTAGAGAATTTGACAATGCATTAAAATCTTATACTGGTGGTTTTGCTGCTGGTTGGACAGTAAATGCAGAAAGTAAATTTATTACTGGATCAGGACGTTCTTTAGGAATGACTGGTTACTTTACAAGTTATGACCATATTGATGGACATACAGTAAATGTGGTTAAGCATCCAATGTTTGACCATGGTCCTGTAGCACAAGCAAGAACTAAACATCCTGTTACTGGCTACTCTATGGAATCATACAGAATGGTATTTGTTGATACATCTTCATACGATGGTCAAGGAAACATTCAAATGATTAACAAGAAAGGACGTGAATATTTAAGATGGGCAGTTGCTGGATCTGTTGTTCCAAATGGTTTTGGATCAAGTGATTTAAGAGCATCTGACATCGACGGCGCAAGCGTGCATATGTTGAAGACAGCTGGTATCGTTCTGAAAAGATTTGATACTTCTATTGACATGGAATGTGTACGAGTGTAATTGATGGACGTTAACTAACGTTTTCGTAGTCTATATCTAGTTTTTTGTAGGTTGGTGGGGGTGTCAAAACCCCCAACATCCTATTTTACATAAAGAAAGTAAGGCAGAGTATTCTTACAAGCCTGAAAGGAAATCAAATAACATATTTAATAATTAAAAGAACATAAAAAAATGGCAACAAAGAAAATTATAATTTTGCGTAAGGAGCCAGATGGGCCTTTACCAAAAGAGATCAGAGCAGAATCAAGAATGTACATTAGTAGTGTATATACAAATAGACAACCTTTAAAAGGTATATCTATTGAAGAAGAAAAAAAATATTTAAATGGTATTTTAGATGTTAATCCTGACCATGTTGATTGGCCAAAACATATAAAAGACTATTGGGCAAACATGTCAATAATGGTTGGTTACGGAGGAGTAGAGTTAGATGTTTCTACTACTGAAGATGGAGAACCAATAAATATTGAAGATTGGGTCAGATACAAATGGATAATGAAACATCCTCATGTAGCTCTTAATAAAGAGGAGATGGTTGGTAAAATGAGATTTTTTATCAAAGATACTCAAAGGGATTTAAGAACAGCTAATAATAAAATCCAAACTTTAAAAGATGCTGATAAAGTGTTTATTAAAGTATCAGATAATAAAGATGAGATGAGAAGAATCTATCGTATGATGGCTGCAGACAATCCTGACAAATTAACTGATTTAGAAGTTGAGAATAGATTATACGCTTTGAAAACAGATAAACCTTCAAAGTTTATTAGAATTTCAACAGATAAACATTTAAAATTAAAATCTGAAATTGAAGAAATGATAACTGTGCAGATATTAAGAAGAATAGGAAATCAAGTAATATATCAAGACGAAGTATTAGGAGATACGTTACAAGATACTGTTATTCACCTTAATGATAAAAAGAATTCTGGTAAATTAACAACACTTAGAGCTCAACTAAAAGAAGCCGCTTTATAATGAATTTAGGACAAATGCATATATCAGTACAGCATGGGGTTGACAAAATCAACTCCATGCATTCTGATTTATTGTTACCTGAAGAAATTGACTTAGAATTAAATAAAAATATACAACGATTTATTAATCAACGTTGGAATGCAGGAGGTAATAAATATAGACAAGGATTTGAAATGTCTCAAAAAAGAATAGACGATCTTAGAACTTTAATTAAAGAGTTTTCTTCTCCTACAGTTTATAAAGGACATGTATTTAAAAAGACTTTTATAGATGCAACATTTTTACCTTCTGATTATTTACATTTAATAAATCTTAAAAGTCTTATATATAATTATAAATGTAAGGCTTTTGATTATAATATAGATATTATAGCTGTGGGTAAGCAAACTATAGAAATAGAATTTGATCACACAGTAATAAATATAGCTGGATATACTACTTATATTGGAGCTTATCTATCTCATGATACAGCAGGAAATATTCCTGTAACATTACCTCCACAAACAGCTTTAACAGTTCCATATTCAGGGGCAGATAATTTAACAGCATTTAAAACTTGGATTACAGATCCTGCAAATTGGACTCAAGATGTACATTCAATAACTTATACTGGATCTGTAGCTACTGTTATTTTAAATGTAGGAGTACCTACATTTGGAGGATCTACAGTATTAGAAATAACTCCTCCTGCTATTGGACTGGCTACAAGTCTTACTTTAGGACTTGTAACAACAAATACTGCATCTGGATTTGGTCGTAACTTTATATATTCAAATAAAAGAATTAATGGTACTGATAGTAATGGAGATCCTTTATCATATGTAAGTGATGTATCAATGAATAAATTTATACAACATGATGATATATTTAAAATATTATCTGATCCATTTAACAAAACAAAAGTAAGTTCTCCTATATATACTATAAAAGATGATCATGTAGAAGTATATACTGACGACACATTTATTGTAGATGCAATAAAAATGACTTATTTAAAAAAACCTGTAGTGATTGATATAATAAACAGTCCTTCAGTTAACTGTGATTTGCCTGACTATACTCATCAAGAGATTGTAGACATGACGGTAAATAGCATTTTAGAGGCGATTTCAGATCCTCGGTATCAAAGTACTAGTATAGAGATGTTAAAATCTGAATAAGTTAAAAATAGTTATTAACCATATAAAAATAATAAATTATGGCAAAACATGTATTCGTCGGAGTAGCAACTGGAACAGCTGCTAACTTCGCACTAAACGTATCAACTACATTTGCAGGAGCTGCAGGTATAATTGGTATTTGGAACCCAGATCAAGGAACTGGTGGTGATTACTTAAATGGTACAGGAACTGAAAAATTTGTAACTTCTGCTGGCGCGTTAGCTGCAGGATTGAACAGATTTCAAGTAGTACAAGGAACAACTAACGGTTATCCTTATGCAACTGGTCTTCTTGAGTCAATGAGAGTAAAATCTGTTAGATCTCAAATGTATTTAGTTTCTGCTAAAGCAACTACAACAGCTGTTACAATTGTACAGCAAGCTTTAAAAGTAGGGTCTTTTAAAATTGTAAAGAAAGCAATGTATTCTGATTACAATGAATTTTTATCTCCAACAGGAGACTATGATGACAGAGTTGATCAGATTAGAAATTATTCTTTTTCTTTTGGAGCTAATTTAGCTGCAACTACTACAGCAATAGCAAAAGTAGTTAATGATGATTTAGGAGCATTTGTTTCAGCAGTAGCAACAGGTACGCAAATTACTTTATCTGCAAAAGATAATGGAACTTCTTTTCAGGTTATTGATACTTCTGTATTGCTTGATGCAACTAACGGAATAGCAATGTCAACATGGGGTGCAGCATTAGCTGGATCTTTTGGTTTCACTGAAGGATCAGGTAATGGATGGCAAGCAATTATGGCAGAGAAAAAATCTCTACACCATAAAGCAGCTTACCATAACAGAACTTCGTTTCCTTACACTGAGCCAGAAATGTTTGCAGTAGCAGCTGGAACTTATGATGTAGTAACAGTTCACTTAGATGGTGGTATCAGACAAGATGCAACTAATGCTAAAGATGATCAAATTGTTGAATTATATCTTCCTGCTGGTTGGACTGACGCTGGAACAGGTGTAATTGAGAATCATTTCACAGGATTAGCTTCAGCTAGTGCTGCAGGATTGAAACAAATTATATACACTAAGTAGTAATTAATTAATGTAAAAATTAGGGGTGAAATTCCCCTAGTTTTTATATTTTTGTAAAACCCTCTAAAACTTAAAAACATGGCTTTATCAGCAACAATATCTGGTGATTGCAGATTGTTAACTATTGCAGGGGACTCTACTATGAGTGGAGCTCAAGTTGACTTATACTGGAATGACGCAACTATCACATCTGTACCTTACGACCCTTCTACTTTACTCCCTATAACTTCTTTAGATGCTACTGGATCTTTAGTATTAAGTATAGCTAATTTTGTAGATGCAAGTGGAAATTCTACTACATCATATACACATCTTAATGGTATATTTAAAATAGTTATTACAATAGCAGGAGGATCAAATAATGCAGATACTATATATGAAATAGGAGCTGTTGGTATGTGCGATATTAATTGTTGTTTAGGAGCTAAAACAAAAGAACTTATACAGTGTAAATGTGGGGACTGTTCAGAATGCACTAATATAATTTCAGATATAACAAAAATATATATGCTCTTAAATGGAGCAAAAATTAACGTAGCTGGTTGTGTTCAAACTAATACGTTATATGAAGCGTCAATTGACGAGTACTTAAAAGCAAAAACAATTTGTGGTACTAAGAATTGTCAATGCGATTGCTAAAAAAATAAAATATGCCCTGGAATCCTCAAATACCACCTTCTCATAATCAAGGTACCAATTATCATCCGTGGGATGGTCTTAGATTTGTATTAGTTAAATTAGATAATGAATCCTTACATATTCAAAAAACTAGATGGGCTGCCTATGCTCAACTAGGAGATGGAGAAACAAGACGATTTGCTGGGTCTGCTGGCGGTGTTGGGGGAGGATATACTAATAAACTATATGTAGATAGAGGAGGTAATTCTTCTAGTTGTGATGTTCAATCTAGTGGTAAAACGTGGATAGGTAATTCTTCAGGAGCAGCACTAACTTCTTTTGGTAATCAAGGAACTAATTATGCAATTTCTGCTTGTATACCGTGGTTTAACATTACTAGTGGTACTTCCAATACTGCTCGTCCATCTACAGGATGGAGAAAAATGATAGATTGTGTTTCAGGTTGGGACGGAGTTACAGGAGAAAGTTCTCAATGGATTAATTTTCAACACATGGCTAGACCTAATGTTTCTAATTATGTTTGTAGTTCTAATACTGGAGGACCTCTTAATTATGCTATAGATCCAGGAGATATGCATTCTACTACTTCTAGAAATTATATTCCTTCAGGCTCTAGCCAAACAATTGCTAATAATGGAAAAGGAGTTTACAATGATTCATTATGGTTTCATGAAAATCAATTTTCAAATAGTAATTTAACAGCAGTACCCTGGGCTGCACCTAACTCTGGTGGTGGATTATATTCATCTCCTTCAAATGCAAATCCTATTCCATGGACTAATAAAAGTGTATATGCAACAGGAGGTTGGACTATGTATGATATTGTAGATCAATCTGCTATATTTTATGCTAATTTTTCGATTGGGTGTAGACCTGATAACTGTGGAGTAGATGTTTCTCTAACAATAGAAACTGATTTTTGTGCAGGTACTAATGTAATTTATGGCGCTGGAAAAGGTTTAACTAATCAGATAGATTGGAACATGCAACAGTTTGAAGCTACAAGTTACTATGCTATTATAGTATTTCCAACATCTCCAGATTTTGCAGCTAACCCTACTCAACATCCTATAATACAAGATACTAAATTTGTATTACATCACGATATGGATTCAGTGGCAATACAAAAAATATTTGGAGAAAATCATCATATGGCTACTTATACTGGAAATTCTCTAGGGTTTGATATGAGTCAGACTTATGTAGGTATGACGCCTAATAGTCCTTACCCAGGAGATTATACAAATATGGCTTATTCTAATACAGGTAGAACTCATAATTTATCTTCTGATACTACATGGAATGGAGCTTCAGTTTTAGTAGATACTGTAAATAATATATCTAATACAACTTATGATCAGATTTCATATGCTACTAGCAATGAAGATTGGTTTAAAGCTATTGGAGGTATATTAGATGGAGAGTTTGTATCTTTAAATGATTCTTGGTGGCACGAGTCTGGTAATCCTTGGAACATTAATATACTTAATGAATATCAAAAAGCTTTAATAGTTAATAGTGCTTTTGATAGATATGATCCTGCATTCACTCCTGTTACTATAACAGATAAACAAGCTTGTATATTTGTAACTAAAACACCAGCCGCTGGAACACATTACAATAGTATACATGATCTTAACTTTTTCCAACAGCAAGACGAAGTTACAGAAGATGATAATCCTTATTTTAATTTACATATTACAAGAAATGGAGATACAGTAGTCTTAAAAGATGTAGCTACAGGATTCCAAGATAAAGGAAGAGAAATGATGGCTCAATATTATGGAGGACTAGCTAGAGGAACTGCGTATAACTCTGAAGGTATGACTATTGCAGGTCAATTCATTAAAGATTGGAAACAGGGAGCAGGTACACTATACCGAAGTCCACATGAGATGCCAATGCTAAGTATTCAATCTGCAGGTTTTGATTCTCTAATAGCAGATGAGCATAACAGACCTAGTCAAAATGCAAATCTTGATTTAAGTACTTCTACTAGTGGAACAGCTAGAGGAGCATTTTTTAGTTTTGATGCAAGAATATATGGAGAAGATTCTGGTACGACCAGTAGTTTTAGAGCATCTAAAATGTATTATACTAACGCTGCATATCCTAGTAGTAATTGGAGTCAGCAATGGGGAATATCAACTAATCAGATTGGTAAAGGATTACACGGAGCTATTGCTGGGTTTGGATCTACTATGAATACTGGTATGAATGCTTATGGGGGAGCTACTTTTACAGATCAAAGTTATGAAGTAGTATATATGGGAATTACTAAAGGATGGCAACAAGGAGGTGGATCTATTTCTTATGGTTTTACAACAAATCTGGCAGCACCTTTTTCTGGTACTAATTGGCAAATTTTCATTGATACTTTAAGACATAGTACGACTGCAGATCATGGAGAAGGAATTTATTGTTGGCCTACAGATGGTAATATTGAATGGCCTAATAATTTTATAAACGATGATCTAAATTTTGGTAAAAGCGGTCCTTCACCTTGGCAAAATAACACGGGTCAATGGGGAGGTATGAATGTGTTACATACTAATCATGCAACTAAAGTTAAAAATAGATGGGCGTTCCGTACAGGAAATGGACTATGTTATAACTCTCATGTTGTAACTCCTTGCCCTACTCCACCACCAGGTTCTCCATGGATTATGCCAGGTCAATGTGCTGGTGGAGGAAGTTATGTCCATCTGGCCTCTGGTACATCACTAACTAATCAAAATCAAACTTTATATGTTTATGATGCTAATGGTAATGTAGTTTACACAGAATCATTTACTGGTAATACTGTATATACTACAAATCCTGTATGGTTAGCATTGCCTCAAGGAACTTATACTTATACTTGGGAATCTCCATTATGTACTCCTCCTATATATTTTACAGGAACATTAAATATACCAGCGGCAAATCCTACAATAGACTTTTCTCATGATGTTGGTAGTATGACTATTTTAGATCCAACAACATGTAGTTCAAATGATGGATCAATTATAGGAGCCTTTAATGCTTCAAATATTTCTGGTGCTCCTTTAACTGTTGATAATAATAATTTAACTTGGACTTTATATAAGTTTAATACTGTTACACTTCTATATGATTATGTTAATCATGACCATCCTTTTCTTTCTACAGCAAATGGAGGTTTAAATTCAAATTATACTAATGGTAGTGGTAGTACTGGTACAGGTTTAGCAGCAAATGGATGTATAGGTATAAATCCACTAGGAGCTAGTTGTTCAGGAACTGAATATTCCATAGCAAATAATTTAGATGATGGGTGTTATAGATTAATACTTTTCCAAAATGTTGATCAACTTACTCTACAAACTTATACAGATCCATCAGGTCACACTTATAATAAT
>TARA_R110002051_G_scaffold96506_1_pt1 | contig 10714 bp, 14 predicted proteins | sample TARA_R110002051 | Tara Oceans TARA_R110002051 (sample SAMEA4397023) | marine metagenome | biome: Polar Biome; feature: [MES] marine water layer (ENVO:01000295) within the mesopelagic zone...; material: water (ENVO:00002006), including particulate matter (ENVO:01000060) such as......
TTTGGCAATATTAGAAAGCGTAAAGGAATAGTCCCTACATTCTGGAATTTTGTGCAAAAGTTCAATGCATCCTATCCCCGTTGAATGGCAGAGTTGCTCAATATTATTTCTTGTCTCCTCAATTTTGCTACTGATCATTTCTAGCAGTTCAAGGACCTCTTTCTTCTCATTGTCTTTAAACTCCATTCTTTTCAAACTCCATAATTGTTTTAAAGTGAGCTAATGCTATTTTATCCCTAAAATCGTCAGATAATAGCAGTTTTGCTTCCTTTAGGTTAGTCATAAACCCATTTTCACTTAAAATAGCGGGCATACTAGTCTTCCTTAATACATAAAAACTAGCCCATTTATCGTTAGAAATGGCCCCCCTATCCTTTAATTTAGTAGATTTTACCAATTCGTCCTGAAGTCTTATGGCTAATTTAGCCCCTTTTTTAGAATTTATGTGATAAAAGGTGGAAACACCGTTGGCAGAATTGAATCTTGTGCCATCTCCGAAGCCGTTTGCGTGAATTGAGAGATAAATACAGTTTTTATTCTCTTTTTGAATCAAATTTGCCTTCTTTACTCGATGAGAAAGTCTCAAATCTTGCTCCGAAGCCACTATATTTATGCTTTTAACGTTATTTCTCTTACATAACTCCATTATACGTGAAACAACGTCCCTATTAAACTCTCCTTCGTATAATTTACGCCCATCTGGCAGTCTAGGTGACTGTTTCCCTCTTGTTTGGTATCTACCATCGATAAATCCGCCGTGGCCGGGGTCTAATAACCAAGTATATCTAGACATTTTGCAATCTCCTCAATAAATAGAGGCTATAACGACAAGATTACAAATATCTTAACCAATTATCGTTTATATTCCTCATTTTTTTCTTCGTAAGCTGGCGATATGTTGGCTTTTTCGGCCTTTTTGACAGTTTTAGGCTTGTTTTGCTTAAAATTTTGTTACTTTTCGCCTGATTACACAGACTACAGGCGGCCACTACATTATTCCACTCCGTTTCCCCTCCCTTAGAGCGAGGTATGACGTGATCTATCGTCAATATGGAGGATTTTGTTGCCCCTGCTCCACAATATTGACATTTGTGGTCATCTCTTAGTAGAATGTTGGCTTTAGAACAGGGTATACGGAACAATTCGTGGCTTACGTGGACAAAAAGTGCCACAATGGACGGGATTTGGAAAGATTTCTTAGCAGAATGAACAAAAAAATCAGTATATTCCACCGCATAGGCTTTTTTCATCCAAGTAAGGATGAAAGCCTCTCTCCAGTCGATAACTTCCATTGGTTGGAATAAAGAATCTAATTTTAGCACTTGAATGTTGTCCATAAATATACTATACTCTCAAGAGAAATAAAATTTAATAGTTTCTAGAGAGTTTCAAAGGTAATTATACTGTATGAGTATTTTTCGCAAACATAAATCTATCGTCCGGAGGGCGGCAGACGATGTTGCCAGACATAAAAAGAAGATTGAAAGAGCAATCAAGGAGTCTATAAAGGATATTATTGCTGAAGAATCCATTATCGGACAGAATGGTAAGAAAAAAATTAGAGTTCCCGTCCGAGGAATCAAGGAATACCGCTTTATTTATGGAAATAACGAAAATAACAAGTCTGTTGGCTCTGGTGGCGACCATAATATCCGACGAGGCCAAAAGATTGGTGGAAAAAGCGGCAAAAAACAAGGTACAGGTAGCAAAGCTGGAGATAAAGCTGGTGAAGAGTACTACGACGTTGAAATAAATCTAGAAGAACTAGCTGAGTACTTATTCAGTGACCTAAACCTACCCGATTTGGAGAAAAAGAAGTTCAGATTCGTCAATCAGGAGAGGATTAAGAGGCAAGGATACCGATTTAATGGTATTCGGCCGCGACTTTCGAAGAAAGAGACCCTTAAAAGGAAGATCCGCAGGCAGAAAATGGCTGAAAAAGCCGGATCCTATGACCCAGAGAGCGGAGAACGCTTCCCCTTCCATGCTGACGACCTAAAATATCACCATATTAAGCCAAAAATAAAGGAAAATAGCAATGCTGTCATCTTTTTTCTCATGGATGTCTCAGGTTCCATGTCTCAATCTAGAAAATACCTTGCCAGAAGCTTTTTTTTCCTTCTTTATCAGTTTTTGAACTTCAAATATGAAAAAGTAGAGGTTGTATTCATCTCTCACTCAACCACAGCAGAGAGAGTTAACGAGAAAAACTTCTTTAAAGTTGGAACCTATGGGGGAACCATCGTTTCATCTGCACTTGTGAAAGAAATTGAGATTATAGAGAAGGAATTTCATCCAAATTCGTGGAATATCTACTCTTTTTACTGCGGAGACGGTGAAAACTGGAGTACAGACAACGATAAGTGCTTAAATTTCTTTAAAAAGATCAAAGAAATAAGTCAATTAACGGCTTATTGCGAAATAAATGAACTTTATGAAGGTCTGATCGATGAAGAAGCGGCAAAAAACTCTCCAACAACGCCCTGGGCCGACTTTGCTGTCTGGAAAGAAGAAGATCAGGATAATCTGTGGTCCACTGTCACTCCTATATGCGATAAATCGTTTAAACGTATAATGATCGGACAGTCGGAACATATCTGGATCGCGTTTAAAGAACTCTTTGGGGGAAATTAGCAATGAATGACTGGACAGTAGAAGATCTCCAGAGATGGGATGACAAAATCTGTAAACTTGGAAAGTCTTATGGTTTAGACTGGCATCCCATTGACTATGAGATAATAGACTATCAAGAAATGCTTGGAGCAATGGCTTATGTCGGGCTTCCAACCCATTATCGACACTGGTCTTTCGGAAAAGACTACGAAAGGACACATACTCTCTATAATCTGGGGCAAACTGGCCTTCCGTATGAGATGATCATCAATTCTAACCCTAGTATCGCCTATCTTATGCGCGAAAACGCTCTTCACATACACATTTTAACGATGGCTCACTGTGTGGGGCACTCAGATTTCTTCAAACAAAACAGGATGTTTAAGTTTACAGAACCAGATAACATAATTGGGAAGTTTAAGTTGTCGGCAAAGTACGTTAAATCGTTGATTGAGGAGCCGTCTATCGGGATTGAAGAGGTAGAGAACATTTTAGACGCAGCACATGCCATCAAATATCAAGTTCCGAGGTCGGTGGGGATTAAATATAAGACTAGAGACCAACTTATCGCGATCGAAAAAGAAAAAATGAACAAAAACCCCAAATATCGACCGAATTTGGAAAAAATCCCCTTGAGGGGGGAGTACAATTTGCTTAAATTTATCGCTGAACACTCAAAATCATTAAAAGAGTGGGAGAGAAACTTAATTTTAATCGTTGAAGAATCCTCAAAGTACTTTATCCCGCAAGCTTTTACTAAAATTATGAACGAAGGTTGGGCCTGTACAATTCATAACAAGATTGTGGGAGACTTAAAACTCCGAGATGGGCTTCATTTACCGTTCATCAAGCTGCATAACCAAGTCGTCCGTCCACAATTAGGAAAAATTAACCCATATCACTTGGGATTTAAATTATTTGAAAAGATAATAGAAGAAAAAGGATTTGAAGAAGCCCTGTTAGTCAGAGAAACGCTCAATGATGCTTCATTTATTCATACTTACGCTGATGAAAAGTTTCTTCGAGAGCAAAATTATTTTTCTTATTCATTTAAAACTAAGAGAAAAGAGTCTACAATAGATGATATTCCCGATGAAGATGGGTGGATGGCCGTAAGAGACGAAATGATTAAAAATGTTGGACTTAACCGAGTTCCGATTGTATTCATTGACGAACTTGCAAAAAACAACACACTATGTCTAACCCACGAGCACGATGGGCGCGATTTAGACCTACCTTATGCAAAGAAAGTATTTGAACATGTTCAGACACTTTGGAAAGATAAGGTCATATTGAGAACAATAGTGGAAAACGAACTATGGGAGTTTTAAAATGTCTACAAAAAATTTCTTAAAAATAATTAAGAAGCACAGAGAGAATAAGAAAAAAGAGAAGTTTAAGGGATTTTTAGAAGATTATCTTGAACTGATTGAAGGCGATAAAGATATTGCCGCGCTGTCGCACAAACGACTTTATAAAGAAATACTATCTAGAGGGTTGTCCACGATGGGAGAGTCCGACGAAAGATGCAATAAACTTTTTGACGGAGATTCTGTCAAGATCTACGACTATTTTTCCAGTCAGTTCTTCGGGATGGAGCGGCCACTTGAGAGGGTGATGAGATTCCTTCACTCAGCCTCCATGAGAGGCGAGGAGAGCCGTCAGGTGCTCCTTTTACTGGGCCCGGTAGGCGCGGGTAAGTCCGCGCTCGTTGAACACATTAAAAAGGCACTGGAGGAGACAAAATCAATTTTTGTTTTGGAAGGCTGCCCGATACGCGAGGAACCGTTACACTTAATCCCACGCTCACTTCGCGAAGAGTTTAAAGAGCAATATGGTATCCCCATTGAGGGGGACTTGTGCCCGGTCTGTAGACACCGACTCTTGAATGAATATTCTGGAGATTATACCAAATTTCCGATTACAGAGTCTTCTTTCTCAATACGAGGAAGAAAAGGGGTTGGGGTTGTCCCACCAATGGATCCAAATACGCAAGATGCTAGTTTGCTAATTGGTTCGGAAGATATCTCCAAACTGGACTTGTATCCTGAAGATGACCCGCGTGTTTTGAGCCTCAATGGCGCATTCAACGTCGGTAACCGAGGAATTGTTGAGTTTGTAGAGGTTTTCAAGAACGAAATTGAGTTCCTACACACGATGATTACAGCAACCCAGGAGAAATCAGTTCCTTCGCCCGGTAAACAGGCGATGATTTACTTTGATGGGGTAATTATAGCTCACTGCAACGAAGCAGAGTGGAATAAATTTAAATCTGAACACACCAATGAAGCGATTCTTGACCGAATTGTACGTGTAAACGTACCTTACTGCCTTGAGTTCGATCAGGAAACCCGGATTTATCAAAAAATGATTGACCGATCTGACTATGATTATCACATTGCCCCCCACACCCTTAAAATTGCCGCAATGTTTGCAGTCTTGTCACGACTGAAGCCCTCCAACAAAGTGGACGCCCTAACAAAGATGAAAATCTATAATGGCGAAGAGATTATTGAGAAAGGTTTTGTTAAAAAACTAGACATCAAAGATTTGAGAGAAGAAGTTGAAGATGAAGGCATGACTGGTATATCGACCCGTTTTATTATGAAAGCGATTGATGCTGCCCTGGCCGATTCGACAAAGAATGTGATTACACCCATTTCAATTCGCAACACTTTGATTAAGCAAGTTAAAGAGCAGATTGTCAACCCTGATGCCAGAGAGATTTATCTTCAATTCTTGCAAAAAACACTTCACGATGAATACCTTTCTATTCTGGAGAAAGAAATTACAAAAGCTTTTGTTACTGCATACGATGAACAGGCTGAGTCTCTTTTCAACAACTATTTGGACCACGCTGAAGCATATGTCAACGCCACAAAGGTGAAAGACGGTATTACTAAGGAAGATATGGAGCCTGATGAAAGCTTTCTTGCCTCAATTGAGGAGCAAATTGGAATCAAGGGTTCCTCCAAGAATAGTTTCCGAGCCGATATCACTTCTTACATGTTTGCGAAGCTTCGTAGAAACGAAGTTATCGACTGGCGGTCGTATGGCCCGCTTAGAGAAGCAATCGAAAGTAAGTTGGTTTCGTCGGTTAGGGACATAACAAGGATTGTTACCAAGTCTAAGAGCCGAGATACCAAGCAGCAGAAAAAACTAAACGAGATGGTTAAAACCTTAATCGATGATTACGGGTATAATGAGCACTCTGCTGAAGAAGTAATTAAGTTTGCTTCGAATAACCTGTGGCGCGATTCGTAACTCCCATAATCGAAGCTGCTTAAAAAAGCCTCTTAATTGAGGCTTTTTTTATTTCTCTATAGGTCGCGATTCGATATACGAACCAAAGATCTGGTCGATGAATGGGTACATTCCGGAAAAATTATTATCCGGTCGCCCATGGTGGTCGATATGGTGATAGTAAGAGTGGGTTTTTAAAAGCTTTTCGTGGATCTTGAGATGATTTATGGAGTAATAGCCTGAGAAACTAACCATCCCAAGAGCAAACCACCCGGAGAAAACATAACCAACCAAAGAATACATAAGAATAAATAAGATTTTGGCCCAAAGTGGAACGAAAATGTGTTGGCGGCACTTTTTGCCGATCGGGTGAGCATGGTGGAGTGTGTGATAAGTAGTAAATTTCTTTAGGAGCGGCAGGTTTCCCAATTTTCCATGGAAAACAAAACGGTGATTAAGGTAAACAAATAACGCGGCAAAGAAATGTCCGAGAATTAACAGTAAAATAATCCTACTCACCTAATCTTTAACCTCGTGAACTAATTTTCCATCAAAAATTTCATAACTTCTTGATTTCCTTAATGATTATCTGTGATGGATCCCATATTATCAATGCTTGGCCGCCACCTTCGCCCCTGTTGACATAGTGAATTGCGTCATACCCTGCATCTTTTAGCAGAGCGCCGGTAAGGACGTTTTGTTCAACACGCATACTCCCACCGGATTCCTTTGCTCTTTCCGCAGCGAGAATCTCAAGTTTTTTTATTTCTTCTTCGGGGGTTCCGAGTTCGCTGGCGATATCTCTGAGGGTCCATCTTCCAAAATCGGGCATCTCTACGGGGTGTCTATAAACAACCATGACTTCATAAAGAAATCCATTGTTGTTTATTCTGTGTGCTGCTTGTTTTGGATCTAACCCAAAATGAAAACCGAACTCGTTAGTCTTTCTTGGATCGAACTTGCTGAACTTCTTGGAATTTCCATGGAAGACGGACATTTGAGTCTCAGTTAAAAATCCCCTCCAACCTTCCATTATAAGTTTCATCTTAATATCTCCGCGTGTATTATAAATAGAATCTAAGAGAGGCTTAACCACTCTTTTTCCCACGCTTCTGGATGTACAGCTAATTTCCCTGCGTCACGCCGCGCAACTTGTTCTTCATACCAACATCTATTCTCTGGGCAGATTGGGCAAAGTTTTATTAAACTAATTGAATCTCCCCGACGAATGTATTGTGTATCACAGGCATTGTTTAGGAGGCGAACACTATTGGGTATGTAATCTTCCGGCTCAAAAGTCATTTTCTTTTCTTCCCTTTCCGATCTGGTAAAGAGCGCAGCGCTATAATAAAAGCAGTGATGACCACTACAGGCCAAAAAAGAAAAAGTGGCCCTTTTCGCACTTTATCGTTTAGAAAACCTCGCAGGATTCCTTCTACAATTAGCCCGATAACAAGGTAGGTAGAGATAAATGCGAAATACATAGGGGTGAGGTTCCACATTTAAACTTTTTCCAATAAATTCTCATAAAGTTTTAAGAATGATTTGTCTAGCCCTTGAATTTGGAATCCACAAGGACATCTTAAACTATGATAACTCTCTGTCTCTTCCGACTCTTTTTCCCAACAAACATATGTCGGACATTTTGACGAGGGATCTTTTATCTTTTGAAAAATTTCATTATTTTTTAAAAAGTGGGCTTCGGCCTCTGTTCGGCAACTGGGGCACACTATTGGCTCACTCGGCCGTTCCGGATGGGTTTTCGTTGGATAAATTAGCTCTTCCGTGTGGAGACAAATAAAACACCAGCCCTCAATTATGGTGTGCTGTCCTTTAGCGCAATCGCGTAACCTCGCGACCGTCGCTGCGGTTTCTCCCCAAGCAAAGTCTGAATCCTCCACGGGCGGCGTTTGACCGCGCAGTGCCAGTTCGACCTCTCCAAGAGCTTTGCGCTCTATACTATAGAAGTCTCCGTCATCGTTTGTCATTTTTTTCTCCTGTCGTTTTTAGGATATCAAGAATAGCACACTAAAAAGGAAAAGTCAAGAGTTCTCTTTTATAAGTCTCATTAGTATTTACTGGGGTCATCGTTATAGTTTGGGTGCATCCCGGGAGAGCTAAGGAACATATCTTTCATATTTGCCTCTAGGTAATTAATAACCCCTCGGTCATCACCTAAACCCAACATCTCCGCTGCCTCTTGGGCACTGCCAGCTTTGTCGGCGTGAGAGCGAATTAACAAGGCATTAATTAATTTCTCTTCTGGGGATGCTCCTGTTTTGCTCCAGGGCTCCAATTCATCTGGTCCGTCCCAAGACTCTTCGGAACCTATGTCACTCGGAAGGTCATCGACAGCCGCGCCAAGTCGTTGGGAACCCCGGATGGCGTCAGACCCTTCCAGAACGGCGATCTCTTCTTTGATGATTCTCTTTAGGGCTGCTTTCGTAATTTTCATGATTTTTCCTTTTGTGCTTGTAAATAGCACGTTATAAGTAGTTAGCCCTAAGACTACACGACGGCATCGGGATCAAATACCGAGGAATCAATCAGCACGATTTTGCCATCTGTGTTTAGCCCAATGTTCCCAACACGTACTTCTGCCGGGACAATTGAATACTTTATCATAGCCCGCACCAATTCGTGGAAAGTTTGACTGCCGAGTTTAGAAAATTCTAGAGCCAGAGGTTTTACCACGTCAAGATAAATTTGAGTTGATGATTTATCCCAGATTATATCTCCATGCTCTGAACTGTTTTTAGCAAGATAACTGGCAGCAAAAGATATGACTTTCAGGAACGCCGTCGGCTTCGTATCCCCAACATTTTTAAAGTAAATTTCTCTATATTGTCCATCTTTTAGCATTTCCGTTATTGTTCTTAATTCTTCTGGGAAAGTTTTTTGTAACGCCGCGAAGAGAACTGAATTGTCGAACAAAGCAGTAACATCGACCGCCTCGCCTATAAACCATGCACCATCGGGATCGTAGGCATATGTCTTTGGAAACAAAAGAGGGAATTCTTTGGAGAACTCAATATCTTCAAGATTCATCTTTAAAACATCATACTCGCCCATGGAGGGGACCATAGCGATTTTTAAAATCTTGTCTGGCTCTTTAGCTAGTTCGAATACAGCGCGAAAGGAACCTTGGTTTATGTAATCAAGGTCACCCCGGTCGCTCCCCGGGCCGAAGGCAAAGTCATAAACCCGCCTGATTTTATGGGCCACTGTTTCTTGATCAGGCCCCGCCCGAAGCTGATCGATAATAGGGAAATACTTCTTCTCCGGATCTGTTTCGGAGTGAGTAGGGGTAGGGAAGGGCGATTCTTCTTTGAGAAGTTTGCGCCAATTTTCAAGAAGCAGTTTCATGCCTTGTTAGCTAAATCTCTGAAGAATCGGCAATTGTGCGCTCGGAAAGGAGTTTGGCCAATGTAAGTTCCTCTTTGATCATTCGTTTGAGCCTTGCTTTCGTTAGTTTCTTGCTTTCGCGAAGGTAATCGTCCCGATATGCGCCTCGCGCATAACGATGATCATCTTGATCTAAAAACTGGTCTAGATAAGCATCGTCTATCCATTCTTCTCCCCCAAGCTTAAGATCTGCGTATAACTTTGCTAGGCCGATGGGTGCATTCTCGGCGTAAGAACTAGGGTGAGCAGCATCCTTGGTAATGAGAACGCGACCATCGCGACTCATATGAATCTTGTGTGGGCGCTCCATCGTCCCCTCAAGCTCCTCTTTAACGATCTGCTTTAGTTTTGCTTTAGTGAGTTTCATTTTATTCTTTTTCCCCCGGGAAGTGCGGTGCCGCTGTAGCCGCCAGCTCTGGTCTTCAAAATCTCTTTCGCTGCTTTTAGGTCATCGGCACGCAGCCTGCGTTCTCTCTCTTCTGAAGATTCTTCATCTTCATCTTCGACCTCGGCAGGCTCTTGGCCGACTTCTTTCATCATTCCTTCGATCTCTTCTTTGATGATCTGCTTTAGCTTTGCTTTGGTGAGCTTCATCTTATATTTTCCTTTGGTGCTGCAATGCAGTCTACCATAAATAGACATTCAGAATGCAAAAAGGCTCGCGATTTTTTGGGTTTTCCCTTGAGTATATAATATTTAGCTTGGGACACATAGGATTTACTGTGCCTACCACTGCTTTGCACGGATCTCTTCCAAGTTTTCGTGGCAGTTATCACAGAGGGTAGTTATCAAGCGACCGCTTCTTCCTTTTCCTGGCTCTCCACATTCCTCGCAGGTTTGAAACGAGAGTTTTTCGGCCTTTCCAATCAGATCGCGAATTTCGCGTGATCCAGTCGTCATATAGAACCTAAGCCCCCCAAACTTTTCTTTAACTTGTGCTGCCCGGGGATAATTTCCCGTATAAGTGCCGCAAAAACAAGCTCTATAATTTCCGGGTGGTTCCTCTTTCGAGTTTGGATCGATGTGAATTGCTAAGCACTTCCCGGGCGATTTTGTTTTCGAAGCATAATGCTTATCCTTGCGGCATTCACAATTGGAACAGATTAGGTTTGGATTGTCAGCGATAAACTTTTGGATGATAGGCTCCAGCTTTGAGGATAGGTCCCAAATAAGTTCAAACCACCCATCCCCGGGGAATCCCCAGCACATAGCCGACGTTTGCATCGAAGCGTGCCTATCTGCATAGAGCAGCGGGAATGCTTTAACGAGTTTTTTGTCGAGTTCTTCTTTCATGAATTATCCTTTGCTATACCGTCAGTATAGCACGGATGCGGGCGAAAGGCAAGGGGCTTAAAGCTCGGAGCCGTTCCTCACGAGTTTCGCTAGGAGGAATACCGGGAGGCCCCGCGCCGGGGCTCGTTATTTACTTGATGTACTCCACCATAATAAAAGC
>TARA_R110002051_G_scaffold104295_4_pt1 | contig 10709 bp, 8 predicted proteins | sample TARA_R110002051 | Tara Oceans TARA_R110002051 (sample SAMEA4397023) | marine metagenome | biome: Polar Biome; feature: [MES] marine water layer (ENVO:01000295) within the mesopelagic zone...; material: water (ENVO:00002006), including particulate matter (ENVO:01000060) such as......
TTTGATTTTGCCACGGTCAAGATAGCTGTCTTCACCTTCAGAATATTGTTCTTTTAAATGCAAGGTGATTGCGGTGCCGCGCGTCTCTTTGGTAATAGGCTCAACAGTAAAGCTACCGGTACCATCAGATACCCAGCGCACGCCTTTGTCCGCGGCATCGCCTGCTTTACGCGATTCAACGCTAATCGTATCAGCAACGATGAAGCCAGAGTAAAAACCAACACCGAACTGACCGATTAGTTGACCTTCTTGCTTTTGTGATTCAGACAATTTATCTAAAAATGCCTTGGTGCCAGATTTGGCAATCGTACCGAGGTTTTCAATCGCATCGGCTTCATTCATGCCAATACCATTATCGGTAAAGGTAATGGTTTTAGCCTCTTCATCGACGGCGATACGAATACGTAGCTCGCCATCGTCTTCATACAGGCTGTCGTCATTGGTCGCTTCAAAGCGCAATTTATCACAAGCATCAGAGGCATTAGAGACCAGCTCACGGACAAAAATATCAGCATTAGAATATAGCGAATGGGTGACTAAATGCAGCAGCTGCGCCACTTCCGCTTCAAAGGTATGTTTTTTTAATTCAGGGCTGCTTTTATTAACATTGATGTCATCAGCTTTCTGCTTATCAACTGGGGTCTGCTCACTCATAAAAACTCCTTCAATTTATGCTAAAAATTTATTATAAAATAGCCGCAATCAAAATAAACTTGGCTCAAATATATAATAGAGAAGCCAATTTTTGAATACTGCTAAGCTATTTATACTAATAGGGGCGCGGCAGAAAATTTCAAGCGTAAAAACTTGATTCAATAAAAAACACCCCCCTAGTTTCCTAAGGCGGTGTCATTGTAATGATATTTAGCTGATTAACTGCTTATGTATAAATTTTATCCATTATAAACAGCTAGGCAAGTGACGAGCAGGATCAGTCCCACGGGCTGCCATTGCATCCTCAACACTTAATCCTAATGCTTTGGCAACGCCTGCACCATAAGCAGCATCACACCAGTTGCAGTTACGAATATGGCGATACTGAATAAAATCAGGTACGCCCGCTAAGTTATTGGCAGTATTATCAAACAGCACTTGCTGCTGCTCAGTACTCATCAAATTAAACAATGCTCTAGGTTGGCTAAAATAATCGCTATCGTCTTCACGGAAATCATAATGCGCCGCATAGCCGTCAATTTTTAATGGTGGCTCAGCATAGTGAGGCTGCTCTTGCCATTGGCTAAAGCTGTTTGGCTCATAGTGTGGTCGGCTGCCATAGTTGTCATCGACACGTCCTAAGCCATCGCGATGATTGCTCATCACAGGGCAGCGCGGCTTGTTTACTGGAATTTGCTGATGATTGACTCCAACACGATAACGCTGAGCATCGGCATAGTTAACTAAGCGGTTTTGTAGCATTTTATCAGGTGATACACTAATACCCGGTACTAAGTTACTTGGGGCAAATGCTGCTTGTTCGACATCGACAAAGTAGTTATCAGAGTTTTTATTCAATTCAAACTCGCCAACTTCGATCAGCGGATAATCACCTTTTGGCCATACTTTGGTTAGGTCAAACGGATGATATGGAACGGTATCCGCCTCAGCTTCCGGCATGATTTGCACATACATTTTCCATTTCGGGAAATCGCCATTTTCGATGGCATCGTACAAATCTTTTTGATGACTTTCGCGATCCATCCCAACGATATCTGCCGCTTCAGCATCGGTTAAGTTTTTGATACCTTGTTGCGTGCGGAAATGAAATTTGACCCAAAAACGCTCATTGGCGGTATTCCAAAAACTATAGGTATGCGAGCCAAAGCCATGCATATTTCTATATGACGCTGGAAGACCGCGATCACTCATAACGATGGTAACTTGATGCAAGGCTTCTGGTAGCAAAGTCCAAAAATCCCAGTTATTGGTTGCTGAGCGCATGTTAGTACGCGGATCACGTTTGACCGCTTTGTTTAAATCTGGGAATTTACGCGGGTCACGTAAAAAGAATACTGGGGTATTATTTCCCACCATATCCCAGTTGCCTTCCTCAGTATAAAACTTTAGCGCAAAACCGCGAATATCACGCTCGGCATCAGCGGCGCCGCGCTCGCCTGCTACGGTACTAAAGCGGGCGAACATTTCGGTTTGCTTACCAACTTCATTGAAGATATCAGCGCGGGTATATTTAGTGATGTCATTGGTTACGGTAAACGTACCAAATGCGCCAGAGCCTTTGGCATGCATGCGGCGCTCAGGAATCACTTCGCGCGCAAAGTTAGCGAGCTTTTCATTGAGCCAAATATCTTGTGCCAGTAATGGTCCGCGCTTACCTGCGGTCATACTGTTTTGATTGTCTGCAACTGGTGCGCCATTACTCATGGTCAATCGGGTCGGGGCATAAGGACAGTTTTTGTCGCTCTTGTTGTCGCTCATGGTCATATTCCTTTGAATGGCAAATGGATGAAAGTATAAAGTCTATTCTGAGTAAGCTTCTATCAAGAGCTCCAGAATAGTCGTCAATGTTTCTGAAAAACGGCTATTTTTATTCATAGTAATCTGTAAACCCAGTAATCTTGCCTTGTTAGACACCATTACAACCGATTAACATTGATTTGTATAATTAATTAATTACATGCTTTGGTTTTGTTTTTCAGAACCACCTATATTATTTGACTCATCCAAATGGTTTTCATTCATAGGGCAATTTCGGACAAGACCTACTACATACATCTTTACATTAACGTGGCATGGGACGAATAGTCAAAATTTGCTCACTGCGACCAAAAGGTCCTTGCGTATCATGTAATATCGCACTGCTAACGCCTATTCCATCAGTACCGTACTGCTGCACCGCTTCAATGCCAAGCCAGCGACCTTGCGGCGCGCGGTGCATATGAATTTGCAAATCAGTATTCGGAAACATCCACTCCAATTTTGCCAACCCCAGTCCAAGTCTTGGTACAACCCCGTTGGCGGTATCCGCCATGCCCAATAAATGCACCATATCATGGGTAGGCATACCCTCTACCATATCGATATCGTTGGTCATCCATACCATACCTTTACCAGGACGACGGTCAGGTTCAGCGACTAGACGTACGGTCTCAATAAAACCGCCGGGCCAGCCTTTCATACCATCCCAAACGGGTAACGCTTCAGGCTTATGCATGGATTTTTGATCCTCAAGCCCTGCAATGACACTGGTATCTTGAGTAATAAGGCGCCATGCACGCGCAATGATTGCATCGCGACCACGACTACTCATCACAGCTTCGATAAGCTCAATGGTTCTACCCGGACGAATACATCGCGTGGTGACAGTAAAATCATCGAGCGGTATCAGTCCTAAAATATCCAAGCTGATACGAGCAATACGCATATTTTCTTGTGGTACAAAACTTTGTAATTCAGCAGTGAGCAAGCCAGTGGCTGGCGCCATATGTTGCTCATGCTCATTCCAAGCGCCTTGTGCGTGCTTGGTTGGCTGATAATAAGCAACACTGCTACCATCTGCTTGCTGCTCACGTTTTATAAAGGTGTAATAAGCTGACATGAATGTCCTCGAATGCTTTTTAAAATATATGAATTATGTATAAAAGAGTTACGCTCAGAATAGCACTATGCTGGGATAAATTTCTCTCGCTTGCTGTGCGCTTCGCACTCCAGAGGCTTCGTAAAATTTATCCCAGCAGTACTGTGTTCTTTTTAAATTGAATCGACTATATATGAATTATGTATAAAAGTAGGCCTTCTTTATTTATCGCATAAGGGCTTGTTCAGCGCATGAAGGCTTGTTTTTGCACCGTCAGCAGCGTGCGGCTTTTGGCCATTATATATAATAGAAAAACCATAACAGCAATAAGCGCGCCATATAACAGACTGTAGTCTCTCATAAACTGGGTTGCATTTAACATCAGCATCCCTATCAGGATGACAATCGTAAATGTATTGATCTTTAATTGCTTGTTGATCTCATCAAGACTGGCTTCTGCCAACACAAATCTTTTTTTCTGATTTTTCATTTTACGTCACCTATCTAACGCTATATATAAAGCTCTCTTATTTTACTTGCCAACTTGCGTCATTGGAATCCGTAAGGCTTTTGGCAAGCTAAAGGTAACATTTTCTTCAATACCCGACAGCTCGCTTGGCAAATCGCCACCCCACTCTTGCAGCTGCTGTAGTACCTCTTGAATCAATACTTCAGGCGCTGAAGCACCAGCAGTCACGCCTACACTTTGTATACCATCAAACCAGCTTTTATTCATTTCAGTGGCATCATCAATCAAATAAGCACAGCAATTCATGCGCTCTGCCAATTCTCGCAAACGATTAGAGTTTGATGAGTTGGGTGAGCCAACCACCAAAACCACCTCACAGCGACTGGCCAAATCTTTGACCGCATCCTGACGGTTTTGGGTGGCATAACAGATATCGTCTTTACGCGGACCTTGGATATGCGGGAATTTTTCTCTCAGCGCATCGATAACGCGAGCGGTATCATCCATCGATAAAGTCGTTTGGGTCACAAATGCCAAACGCTCAGCATCTTGTACGCTCAAAGCTTCGACATCGGTCTCGTTTTCGACCAGATGAATCTGTCCACCATGACGGTGGTTAAAGCGTCCCATAGTGCCTTCTACTTCAGGATGTCCCGCATGTCCAATTAATACCGCATCCATACCATCCTGCGCAAACTTAGCGACTTCGATATGCACTTTAGTGACCAAAGGACAAGTGGCATCAAACACCGTCAAATCACGGCGCTCTGCCTCATCTTCAACGGCTTTTGAAACCCCATGAGCGGAAAAGATAACAATAGAGCCGTCCGGTACTTCATGCAGCTCTTCGACAAAAACAGCGCCGCGGTTGGCAAGATCTGAGACCACGAATTTATTGTGTACCACTTCGTGACGGACATAAATGGGTGGCTCAAAACGTAACAGTGCTTCGTTGACAATCGCAATCGCGCGATCCACACCAGCACAAAATCCACGTGGATTGGCAAGATAAATTTGCATAAGAAGGCCTATCATTAGATAATTTATATAAAAGCCTAGGCTTAAAGCTTAAGCCACCGAAACTTTTATTCAAAAGTTGGGATAAAATCAATAGCCTACTTTAGCATAATTTGCTTTTAAAGCAGTTTATAATGAGGCATCGATTAATATTTTTACCACCATAGATGATGGTGTTTTTTATTTTTACCAGCCTTTTATATTAATTCGAATACTTTTATTTATTTATCAAGACACAATTCACTAGGACACACTGTATGACAGGTTCATTATTTATTATCACTGCCGCCTCAGGTACGGGCAAGACCTCACTGGTAAAGCAACTACTTGCCACCACCAATGACTTGACTGTCAGTGTTTCACACACCACACGCACGCCGCGCCCAGGCGAGATTGACGGTCATCATTATCATTTTACTGATGTCGATAATTTTGTGACCGCTGTGGCTGAAAATAAGTTTTTAGAACACGCTGAAGTGTTTGGCAATTACTACGGCACCTCAGAGCGAAGTGTGCGCACGCAGTTAGAAGCAGGCGTTGATGTTATCTTAGAGATTGATTGGCAAGGGGCGCTACAAGTCAAAAAAATATTTAACGACGCGACGATGGTTTTTATTTTACCACCGAGCCTCTCAACTTTACGACAACGCCTATCGACGCGCGGGCAAGATACTGTGGAAGTGATAGAACAGCGTCTTGCCGGCGCAGTGAATGAAATGGCACAGTACGTCAATTCTGACTATGTCATTATCAACGACAGTTTTGAGGTCGCTTTGACTGAGCTAAAGGCCATTATCGTCGCCGACAGACAGACCCTTCATCGCCAACAGCAGCGTTATCATCGCACCATTACCAACTTGCTAAATAATAAAGCAGAAGATTAAGTCACGCAGCCACTGTTATTCTCGGCTCATTCAGCAACTAGACATAAAAAGCAATTACGCGCACAGGCAAAAATGCTATAATGCCTAGCTATCACCCTTTATATTTTTGATATTATTTTTATTGAGTGGCGGGCAGGGTCCGTTACTAATAAAAACAACCGAGGTAGCTATTTATGGCACGAGTGACGATTGAAGATTGTTTGAATAATGTTGATAATCGCTTTGAGCTGGTTTTAGTCGCAAGCAAGCGCGCCCGTCAGTTGGCCAAAGGTATTGCTGAGCCGCTGGTTGACGTCGATAACGACAAGCCAACCGTATTGGCATTACGTGAAATTGCTGCGGGCAAAATCACCCGCGATATCCTAAACCAGCCAGAGCATAATTTTGCTACTAGCTCGATGGATTTAGCATTATCAGGCGATCACAGCTTTTAATAAAACGTCTCGATAAAGTCTATTATATAAAAAACCTAAAGCACCTAACGGTTTTACAAAATACATGGACAGATCGACTGACGATAGAGACCACAGCATAGGCTGTGGTTTTTTGGTTGTAATGATACTGCCTTTACTGTTTTAGTAACCTCTCAGCACTTAAAACATACCATTGAGTGAGAATTTCTTGATTTTTGCAGTACCTACTCCCTTAGCGGTTGACATTGAAGGCGATTTGCGATTAATTAGAGGGCGGTCTATCCGTTTTTCAGCTTTCTTTTTTTAAGCTTTTTATAGCAGGTCAACATTTATTTGCTTAGTCATTTTTCACCTTGATAGATTCTTTATCTTAATAAATAGTCAGGTAAGCCGGTAATGGAAAATAGGATCGTTACTTTATGAGTCAAACCTTACCCAAACTCAGTCATCCTTTAGTCGATGACGCTCAATACAATCTAATACGTTCAGTAGGTTATCTCACTGCCGCTGAGCGTCGTGATATTATTGATGCCTGTGAGTTCGGTGATATTGCGCATATCAAAGACAAGCGCAAATCAGGAGAGCCTTATATCACCCATCCGATTGCAGTCGCCGAGATATTGGCCGGCTTTCGCTTGGATCGAGATACGGTCATCGCGGCAATTTTGCATGATACGGTTGAAGATACGGAAGTGAGCGATGAGCAGATTGAGATGCGTTATGGCAAAGTGGTTGCTAAATTGGTCGATGGGGTTACCAAATTAAAGTCGACAACGCATAATAAACAAGAAAATAAAGCGGCGACCTTTCATAAAATCTTGACTGCTACCCTCGCTGACCCGCGGGTATTGATTATTAAGCTTGCTGACCGTTTACACAATATGTCGACGCTAGATGCCGTACGTCCTGAAAAACAACGCACTACGGCGCAAGAAACCTTGGATTTTTATGTCCCGTTTGCACGGCTCATGGGTCTGAACGACATTGCTGATTATATTGAAGTGCTTTGTTATCGCAACCTTGATTCTGAGATGTATAACAAGATCTCTGATAAACTGCTACAACATGGGCTCGGGCGCAATTTTCAGAGAGAAGCTATTCATCGCTACTTAAGTATTGTTCTAAACAATCTCGAGCTTGATGGCATGGTTAAAGTCTTAGACAATCGCGTGGTCATCTTTCGGCAATTTTTCCGTAATCGCGGCGAGATTAATGCACTGTTACGCCATTATGCGTTTGAGATTGTGCTTGATAATATCGAAGCTTGCGACAAGCTTGCTTATTATCTGATTAAAAAATATCAAATTGATGACAGCCATATCGCAGATAATATTCGCAGACCTTTGCCTGGTGGTAATCAGTCGCTTACCCTTATCTATGAGCGCGACAATGATTTTGTCAAAGTGACGATTTTGACCAAGCAGATGCAGAGTGCGGCAAGGCTTGGGGTCATTGGTGCAGAACATGCCTCTGATGTCAGTCAATCAGTCATTCAAGCGTCATTGCGCAATATGAAAGATTTGGTCGATGAAGACTGCTTAAATCAAGGCAACCCTGACTTTGCCACAGCGGTTTCTACTATTAACGAGCTAATGGACTATCTGCATTCTAGCAAAATCATTTGTTATAGCCCGAAAGGTCGTGCTTATGAATTGCCGCAAGGGGCAACCGCGCTAGATTTTGCCTATGCCGTTGGTCCTATGATCGGCAATGTCGCGGTTGGGGCGAATATCGATAACAAACCTGCTAAGCTTGGCACTGTTGTTCAAAATGGACAGTTGGTTGAAATTGAAGTAAATAGTCATTCTGAACCAAAAGCGGAATGGCTTGGATTTGTGGTGACCAATAAAGCCCGTGTAGAGATTTTGCGTTGGTTCAAAGACTTATCTGCGGCTGACAAGCAACACCATGGCAGGCAAGCATTAGATCGCGCCCTAAAGACCTATCAAAAAAGCTTGGATGACTTAACCGATAGTGACTGGAAAAACCTCACTGAATGGCGCGGACTGACCGAAAAATCGGCGTTATTTGAGCAAATAAGTTCTGGTACGCTATTACCGCAACTCGTGGTCACACGTTTGTTTAGCGATGAAGTCAGTGATATGCAATCGCAAGAACGTATTGATGATATGACCCAACCGCAGCAGCTGATCGTCAATGCCTCAGGCGTTGAGCTTGATTTTGCCAATTGTTGTCACCCTATTTATGGTGATCCTATCGTCGGACATTTATCTCGTCATGGTCTGGTCGTACATCGACATAAGTGCTTTTCATTAGACGATATTCGTAAAGACAATCCCTATCAAGTCATCCAACTGCGCTGGCGCAATGATAAAGCCATCAAGCAAAGTGATTCAGAAGATCATGGTAACAAAATCCGTTTTCCTGCTTACTTAAAATTGTCTGTAGCGCTGAGCGATGAGCAAATCAGTAAAGTGATTTATAATCTGCGGCAGTTAAATATAGGGGTTGAAAAAGTTGACGTACGTAGCAGTGATACCATCATTCAAATTGTGGTTCGCAGTCGCAATCACTTAGCGCAAGGTATTCGTGAACTACGCTCGTTACTTGGTTTCCCAAATATCATGCGCTTATATCAGCTATAAACACTTTTATAACTATAACTGTTAAACCTATGTTTTTTAAGGAATTACCAAAAAAAATAGTCAAGATACCTTAAAAACGCGATGGTACTGCTGGTACAAATTTTTGCAGCCTCTGTCGGCTAGCTACAGCAAGCAAGGAAAATTGATACCAGCCGTACCTAATGTGTCGATATTACTTTTCATTGACTATATCATTTCGAACTTCGTAAAACTTTCAATCGTGCTAAACGCTCCTAGTAATCTCTTAGCAAATCGCTTTAGCACATCAAACGCCCAAAAATATGATAAGGATATATTATGACCCGTCAAACCATCCAGACTGATAAAGCCCCTGCAGCCGTTGGCACTTATTCGCAAGCCGTAAAAGTGGGCAACACTGTCTATATTTCAGGTCAGTTAGGTTTTGATCCTAAAACCATGGTGCTAAAAGAAGGTTTTGATGCGCAAGCGAAGCAAGTATTTGAAAACATCAAAGCTATCTGTGAAGCTGCTGGTGGCAGCTTAAATGACGTGGTTAAATTTAATGTATCACTAACCGATTTAAATGATTTTGCAGCATTAAACGAAGTATTCATGGCCAATTTGACCGAACCTTATCCCGCCCGTGCAGCCGTCCAAGTAGCGGCATTGCCTAAAGGCGGCGTGGTCGAGATTGAGTCTATTCTATATATTGAATAAGTCTGATGGACAATTTGACGTAAATAATATTATTTTTCATTGAATCAAAATAAGCTTAGCTTCATGCTAAGCTTATTCGTCTCTACTTCTTTATTTTGATTTCACATTAACCCAATCATATTGCGAAGCCTTTTTATGTTGGTACAAGTTGCTCTGCCCGTACCCCTTTATCGGGTGTTTGACTATAGCCTACCGGCAGATATGAGTGATTTGCCAAATGCTTCGCCAAATAATAGCTCAACACAACTACCGCAAATTGGCAGTCGTGTTGAAGTATCATTTGGTCGTCAGACCTTAATCGGAATCGTAATCGCTCATATTGCTCAAGCGGATAGCAGCGTACCCATTAAGAAGCTTAAACCCATTAATAAGTGCTTAGATGCTGAATCTATTTTAGATGACAGTATGCTAAAGCTTGCCTATTGGCTGGCGCGTTATTATCACTATCCCCTTGGGGATGTCTTATCTGTCATCTTGCCTACTTTGGTACGTCAAGGTAAACCGCTAGATTTGCTCATTACTCACTGGCGCATTTTGCTACATATCACTGATGATGACTTTCGCGCCAATGCAAAAAAGCAAAAGCAGCAGTTTGATATGCTAAAGCTCCATGGTCAGCACGGCGCTAGTGAAGATATTCTTCTCTTAGAAGGTATGCAGCGTGCATTTTTAAAAGCCCTTGAAGAAAAAGGACTTATTGAGCGCTATATTCAGCCGAAACAAGCACCTACTCCTGTTAAATTAGCAAAAATGCCACTTGATCTCAATGATGAGCAGCAGCTTGCCGTTGCAGCGATTGTTGCTGCGCATGAAGCCAAACGCTACGCAGGCTTTTTATTAAATGGTATTACCGGTAGTGGCAAGACTGAGGTCTATCTACAAGCAATGCAGGCAGTATTAGAGGCTGGTAAGCAAGTGCTTATTTTAGTGCCTGAGATTGGGCTAACGCCGCAGACGCGCGCGCGTTTTGCCAGTCGCTTTGCAGCGCATATCGTCTTACTACATTCAGGGATGAATAATACCTATCGATTGCAAGGCTGGCAAGATTGTCGCACTGGCCATGCGCAAATCATTATTGGTACGCGCTCAGCAGTACTTTATCCCTTTGCA
>TARA_R110002051_G_scaffold296326_1_pt1 | contig 10687 bp, 11 predicted proteins | sample TARA_R110002051 | Tara Oceans TARA_R110002051 (sample SAMEA4397023) | marine metagenome | biome: Polar Biome; feature: [MES] marine water layer (ENVO:01000295) within the mesopelagic zone...; material: water (ENVO:00002006), including particulate matter (ENVO:01000060) such...
GGCGCAGACATGGTACCTTCGGCCGGAGACATTCGCGGATGCCTTGGGCCGTATCGTCGACGCCCATCATGGCCTGCCCTTTGCGCAGCACTGGGGCGCGGTGGAGCACAGCTCATCGGATGGGCAGTTCTTCGCTGCCAATCGTGGCAGTGGGCTCATCAACGCCAAATACGGACCCGATCCCGGCCTGAAGATCTACTCCTTCTTGTCGGGTCAGTACGGATCGTTCCATTCCAGTGTCATCGGGGCGACCGCAGGCGAAGCCCCCTTCGTGCTTGATGGCCTCCTGAGCAATCCGGCCAGCTTCGACCCTCTTGTGCATTACACAGATACCGGTGGCGTATCGGACCACGTCTTCGCCCTGTTCCATCTCTTGGGGATGACATTCGCCCCGCGCTTGCGCGACTTTCCCGACCGGCGGCTGGCATGCTTCGGAAGCGCGAAGGCGTGGCCCACCCTGTCATCCCTCATCGGGAAGCCCATCAACGAAGAAGTGATCCGGCAGCATTGGGGTGACATCATGCGTCTCGCCGCCAGCATCCGCGACAAGTCTCTCAAACCGTCTGAAATCCTGCGCAAGCTTGGAGCGTACCGCCAGCAAAACCGGCTCTACCTTGCCTTGGGTGAAATCGGCCGGATCGAGCGCACGCTCTTCATGCTCGACTGGATCGAAAACGCCGACCTGCGCATGGAATGCCACGCAGGCCTCAACAAGGGTGAAGCGCGACACTCGCTGGCTCGGGCCGTCTTTGCCCACTCACAAGGGCGCATTCATGATCGCTCTGATGCCGCCCAACAGAAGCGGGCCATGGCGCTCAACCTCGTCATCGCCGCCATCACGTTCTGGAATACGATCTACATGGACAAGGCCGCCAGCCACCTCGCGCAGACCACCCAGATCTACGACGTCAAGCTGCTTCCTCACACATCGCCCCTCGGGTGGGAGCACGTCATTCTATCCGGCGACTTCGATTGGCATTCTGGAGCCGCAGACCGCAAAATTGCGCGACCACTGAACATCAGGCCAGCCAGAGACTGGGGAACCTGATTGTGTTCGCTGAAAGTTCTTCCTTAGCGTGGTTCTACGAAGAAACCTTCCGATGGGGCCAAAAATGACGACCGCACTGCTCGACCGGCTCACGCATCACTGTGAGATCGTCGAAACCGGTAACGAATCCTGGCGCTTCAAGAACCGTGCCTGACAGACCCTGATCGGCGGACGACGCGGGGGGCAATATTCAGCGCCGATTGACAGGTTCCTTGCAGGAGGATGCCCAAGTTTATCAGATCACGCTGAAGGAGGGCAGGCGTTCCTCAAGTACTGTCAAGTTTGATATCGGGCATCTTAAGACGCTTCTTGAAATCATTGTGGTAATCAATTGACATCAACCTGTTCTGTGAGCCGCGTTGAATTTTTACATTCACGCCTTCAGCGTTGAATTCAAAACTTCCCTGAATTCCAGATCGTTGTCCGATAATCTTCAGAAAATTTTCCGGTTTAGATTGGAGCTGTTCATAGCATATGCGTATCGGAGCGATCCCCGCCTTCGCGAAAAATCGCTCCCAGCGCATATTTTCTGAAGTAATAACGTCTATTCTGCTCGACAATTCCCTGAATTCATATTCTGGAACGCCTCTGGCTTCAATGCCAGACTGCCAAGATCCGGTTTGCTCTGCAATCAATAGAGAGATGGCTTGTGCCATAACGTCATTTCGAGTCAAGAAAACCCAATCCCACTCCAGCGCCTGTGGTAACAAGCCACCCATAGCCAAAGTAAGTAGCATATGAGAAGCGCCTTTAATTGCAATTCTTCCATCACTGCCGTGTGTCTCAATTCGTTCTACGACATAATCAGCCAAGTGTATTCTCTCGTTACCGATTTGGCGTTCCATTTCAAAGAAATTAAGATATTCTCCAGGCCGACCCCATGCTTGCGTTTGCAAAAGAATCTCACTCAGAAAAGTACTACCGGATCGCGAAGTACAAGCAATCATGAGAGGTTTTATTTTGCCCGCAGTTGGTACAATTTTCTCACTTTGACAATTCAACAATTTGCTATACTTAGAAACATGTTGAGTTATAGATTTTTCAGGGAACCCAATTTCACGGGCAGCCCAATGCCAATAATCATCCCCATCAGCAATTGGAGAACCTATTTTATTGTTGGTCATGATACTTCTCTATTTGGCAGAAAGTCTGAAATATTTTTGGTGTTTGCCCAGTCTAATACTTCGCTTGAATTTGCGATGACATCCATAAAGTTGCGAGGTGTAGCCTTCACAAATTGAGCTTTCGTCACATTGAGCGGTTGCCCAACGAAATCCTCGATTAGATGACGATACCTTTCTGGATCAGCCTCCCAAAGATCGTACTCAAGGACAAGTCGTCGCCCCGCCGATCCATGAAAATGGTGCAAAAACTCTTCTCGTCGCCTGACTAATCGCAGGTATATTTTTTCTAGTTCACCAATATCTATTTTCTCGGTTCCCGGAATGTCGTCAATAGTGCGCGCCGTCCACAACGGGCTTCCTGTCCGTGACTTTGAAATCTTAGCAATCATTCCTGCACGGAGATAAGAAACTGCGACCGCAAGAGTATTCTTGCGATCAAGACATAGCACTGGAAGTTCATACGATAGCAGTACCTTAAGAGTATTCTTATGCTCCAACAAACTGGGATAAACCAGCTTCAGAATTCTCTGTCTGTCATCCTTCTCGTCGAGATACGTTCCGAGATGGTCATGAATATAAGTTGGAAAATCCTCTTTGCTTAACCCAGCGTTCTTCGCCTCTAATTGCAAGCTGTGAATCTGATTGCTGACAACGGAATTGGGATGGGAACTCAACATACTACACATGACATTCACACCGGTCCGCCCAGTTGGGCTGGCGACTACAATGGGCGCCATGACATTGGAACGATAGCTTTTCGAGAGACGACCTAACATTGGAGCCGTAAGCGCGTTGGGCAACAATCTACAATCGGTCTTTCCTTGGGCGCTGATGTCCACCCAGCTGTAATCTTTGTAAATGAGACCGGTCAGCATCGACAATTTCCCATAAATGTCGCTATTTTTTCGCTTCGACAAAAGTTCATCAAAGTATCTCTGCCAGAGAGTTCCTCTACTGCCCCATGAAATCTTGGTTCGTTGGGAGATATTCTCCTCTGAGAGATTCTTTAGTAATATCCTGTTTTCATGAAGGCGCTTGATGGCATTAAAAAAATGTTCGGGGCTACGCTCAACAATAAATTCTCTCTGCCTCTCCCCCAACGATGTTCTAACGATACCCACATCCGTGCTGACAATCGGGACGCCGCTTGAAATTGCCTCTAGAACAGGGTTTGGCGTCCCCTCGAACCGTGAAGTACAAAGCAGGATATCCATAACGCCATATGCACTGCACACTTCTTCACGGCTTCTCTTTTCTACGCTAGAATCCAATATCATCATATTAAATGGGATGTTGTCCGCTTCAAGCAATTTAATCGCAGGTCGGACAATACTTCGTAGTCCTTTGATATCATCTAGATTTTCATGATCACCCCACAGACTATTTCCAACCCAACCAATGGTTAAAGGGCGATCCAAATCGTCGAATCGATTCAAGCCTTTGGGTTTATACACTTCCATATCGACACCATCTGGTATTACTGATGACGGCCGTGGAAAGACATTTCTACTTTTAGAGTATATCTCATACAAAGTCTCAGAAGAAACATAATAGTCGTCGACAAAATGCAACCAAGGCCGCTGTTTCTCGGGCGTGTCTTCCCACAGATGGTCGTATATACATGTTGACCAAGTGATCTTGGCAACATCGCGTATGGCCTCCTCCGGACGCATACCGTTCTTCTCGCAAACTACGGCGACCCAGTCCGAGTTCCCAAACGCCTCCAAGATCGGCCGCCAAAATAGATGAACGAGATCAGGTTTTTTGGTAAGCACTGCAGAAATTACATGCGCCCAACTTGGATAATCCTCGTGATAGATGACTACTACTTCATATTTCTCTGTCAGAGCATCCATGATGTTCGATAGGATATTTTCAAATGCCCACCCTCGCGTATCGAGAACCACACACAGTCGAGGCCGTTCGGGCACATCAAGTTTGATGTTAGCATAATATGGATGTTGAATCATGATCTGCGCTTGTTCGAGAATCCATTCTTTCCAGCCATTGTGCTTGCCATTCTTCCGCTTTCCCTCGATGACGCGTGCGGCCTTCTCAATAACCGTTTCGGAGTAGCGAGCCCGCACCGTGGCTTGATCTTCTTTGCTGGGGCTGTACACATGCGCATGTGCAAGTCCAACAACATCCGTAGATAAAACTCTTAGTGGCACGCCGTTCTCAATACGACTTATACTGTAGTCGAAGTCTTCAAATCCGACGAAAAGGCGCTCATCATAGCCAGAAACTACTTCCTTGCTGAAAAAATTTGGCCTCGAAACAAATAGATTTCGACGGATAACTGCGGCCCCGCCTGGAAAAATGTTTGAGATTACCTGATCGGGCGGAAGGGTAGTGATCGGCAAATTTTCTTTTTCGATATTAACGTAGAGCCTATTAGACAAATTCCTGTCATGGACATTATATAGCAAAGGCGCGACAATATCGCAATCAAGAGCCGACGCTTTTTCAATTTCTGAAGCTAGGGATTCGTACCAATCCGCTCCAGTTATGTAAATGTCATTGTCAACGTGCAGTTGCCAGGCATTTGCGCACTTTTTCATAAGCCTATTACGTGCAGGGCCAACCCCGTAATTTTTTCCGGTGCCGAGCCAGTGTATGTTGGGTCGGCCAGAGAGCTTACTTCGCAGCTGGTTAGTTTGATCTGGAGAAGATCCATTGTTCCAAATATACAGAGGTACAATTTCATGTAATTCCGCATTGTGAAAAGTTTCGAGTATTGACTTTGCCGTTTGTTCGGCTTTGTTAAGGAATAGCATACATACTGCGAGGTCAATTTTCGCGTTCTTACTCACAATATATATTCCTTATGCGGGGCACTGTTTTTCTTGCTTTATATCAAATCACGGACTTCGCTCGCCTAATCCGACGACGTCAGCCTGTTCATTGTTTTTCTGACCTTGTCAAGTTATGTCCCTTGTCCTGAAACAGCGCAAATATTTTGAGGCGATCTCCGAAAACTGGGTACAGACGTAACCCACCAGCCCGAGATCGGGGCAGTCGCGTTTGGCGTTATGCTTCTGTTGCGCCATCAACAGAGTCAATCATAGCGTCCCGATCGCAATGCTTCACTCGCCCCAAACGCCCCTACCGCGCGAGCGGTTTCGTCCTTGTCCGCACGCCGGATTTATGTGCGCCCCGCAGCAAAGGTTCGCTTCAGTCCCGCCATGCGAGCTTTCTGATATTAGCTCGCATGGCGACCAATGGGGCGGAGCTATATAAAACAGGGCTTTCGTGGGTTCTTCGCGCTTTGCCTCTTCCAGCATGCACGCTTTCCCGCCATGATGCGTGTATAGCCTGCAAGGATCTGCCCCATGACACCCCCTCCGAAACCGGCCTGGAACCGCGGCAAGGTGGTGGGGAAGAAGCCCCCCCTCACCCCCGACGAGGTCAGCCTGATCCGGCTGCTGCTGCGCCAGGACAGCCGGACGCAGCCGGCGGCAGTCCGCGACCTGGCGCTGTTCAACGTCGCCCTCGATACCTGCTTCCGCGGCTCCGATCTCGTGCGCCTGCGCGTCGCCGATGTGGCGACGCCCCTCGGTGTGTGCGAGATTGTCGAGATCCGGCAGAAGAAGACCGAGACCCGCAACGCGCGGCCTGTGCAAGCGCGGCTCTCGGTCGTAACGCGCGACAGCCTGCGCGTCTACTTGGCAACCAGTGAGCGGCCGCTGCACGGCTGGCTCTTCACCGGTCAGGGGGTGCGGTGGTCGCACAGTCACTTGAGCGAAAGCCAGCTCTGGCGCCTGTTCAAAGGCTGGCTGGTCCGGGCCCGGCTCGATCCGGCCCTCTACGGGCTGCATTCCCTGCGCCGCACCTTCCCGACCTATATCCACCAGCAGACCGGCAACCTGCGCGCCGCCCAGCTGCTGCTGGGGCATGCCAGCATCGAGAGCACCAAAGAGTATATTGGGACCGAACAGGCCGAGGCCCTCGATATCGCCCGCAAGTATCACCTCTGACCCATGCAGACGTACCTCGAGAAACGCGACGCGGCGACGAACCAAGCCCGTTATTATCGCATGCTGGTGCTGCCGAACCTGTTCGGGGCGTGGACGCTGTATCGGGAGTAGGGCCGGATCGGTCAGGGCGGACAGGTCAGCATGGACTGGTTCGACAATGAGGACCTCGCCGTAGGGGCGCTGATCGTGCTGGAAGCCGCCAAGCGCCGGCGTGGGTATTGGGTCGAGCCGCAGCAGTTGGCGATGTTTGATGGGTGACCGCAGACTGATTTTATCCAGAGTGCGAAACGTATCAAATTTGCCTCTTGGTCGCTTTTGGTGTAGATCTGCACCAGTCGAAAGGAGGCCCAACATGCCACGGCAAACCATCACCATCAGCGAACCTAATCATTCTTGGCTGCAAGATCGTGTCGACAGCGGTGAGTTCAAGACCCACACGGAGGCTGTTAATGACGCTCTGCGCCGGATGCGCGAGATTGAGAGCGGCGTGGACGAAATACGAGCTAAGCTTATCCGAGCCGAACAGCGCGGCTTCTCGGTGAGAACACCGGAACAGATCTTGGCGAAATCAAAAAGTGAGCTTCGTCAGAATGGAGAACTATAAGTTATCTGATGAGGCTCAGGATAACTTGGTAGAAATTCACCAATACGGCGTCAGAAAATGGGGAGAGAAACAGGCTGACGAATATTTTTGGCAGCTCATATCCCACCTTGAGAAGGTTGGTGAAAGTCCCCTTCTCTATCCCCCGGTGGATCATATACGCGCCGGATACCGGCGTAGCGTTTGCGGGGTGCATTCAGTTTACTATCGTATTGAAGACGAGACAGCCTTGGTGATGGCAATCTTGCGATCACAAGATGCCGCCGCTCGACTTTGACAACCATACGCCTTATCAGGTAACAGATAACTGTTACCTCCTGCGGCCATCGATTTCGGCGGTATCAGGAATTGCAATGCCACCAGCTCTGAGGCATTCGTAGAGTAATTCCTTCTGCGTTAGCCGACGCTTATGCGCCTCTGCGGCAAAGGCTTCCTTGATCGGCTTGGGAACGTTCGTGAACGAAAACTGGACGCGCGGAGCATCCTTCAGGGCTGAGGATTTAGCCTTGCTTACACTCGGTAGAGGAGCGGCCAATTCTTTCAGTTTGCGGGCGCTGTCATCTCCCTCTCGATCGTCATCGAGACTTACGCTGATTTTGGCCATGAACCGCTCCTGTAGAAGTTGACAAGGCCCCTACGCTGCAAGTCAGCTAATACGGACTTTGCTGACATTCTGGCGGAACCCTGCGGTGCTTTGCCTGTCGATGTCATCTCCTTAAACCCGGTGCGATGTGCGCACATGGCATCAAGACGCGGCACACTCTGGGCGTCGAAGGCGTCAGTAATCGCTTGTGTGATGTTTGTATGCGTATCTATGTCCATCATCACGACGAGAGCGGGAATATCCCTCTCCATTGTCTCGGCAACGCTCTGCACATGAGAGAATGTGCGCTTGGCACCTTTTGCATCCGCTTCGTTGGCCTTGGAGGGTATGAGGATCAGATTGGCAGCTGCTATCGCGTGCATCGCCATAGCCGATTTAAAGCCTGCAGTGTCGATGAAGATCACATCGTAGGCCGGGTCGTTTTTTTTGAGGGCCTTGACCGTCGGGAGGAGCTTTTCATCGTTCTCTTCATAAAGCCAATCGAGGCTGGTCTGTTCCTTCTTTGCCCACGCCTCAAGGTGGCGCTGCGGGTCAGTATCGATCACCGCAACTTTGGCCCCGTCCTCAACCATGAGGCTGGCAATTGCCGTAAGCAAAGTGGTCTTGCCCGCCCCGCCCTTTTCCTGAACTACGCTGATTATCTGTGTCATCATCTGCCCTCAAGTTCTCAATAACCCATAACAGATAAGCGGTAACAGTAAACAGGTAACACTTATCTGATAAGTGCTATTAGGTGCGTCCCTTCCTCTCATACCATTTTCGGCAAAACCCAATGAATGCCCCGTCAGCGTGTCGCGGTGGTTCACTCATCCACATCCGCCATTCCTGCTCCAAGAAGTAGACATCCCATGTGGGTGCGGCTTCGCGTGCCTTCTCGTAAGCGTCGGCAGATAGGCGGACTGCATCCACTAAGTTTGACGCACGAGCGTCACCGTAAACGTCAAGAAATTCGGCTTTCGGTGAGACCTCCAAAATATCACACAGCAGCCTAAATTTATAATCGGGCATATGTGAAAGCTGTTCATCAGCTTTGCAGATCGCCTTGACGAGCCGCTTAAATTCTTTCGAAGTAGAAGTAGAACCGGTTTTGTGTTGCAGCTTGTCCAGCCCGATCCGCCAGATCTCCTGCTTTCCACAATGTTTTCGCGCCAGCTCATACAGGCGGCGTTCCAAAGGTTTGCGAAGTTGGAAATAAGCCTTGTGCAAAGTAAGAACGTTTTTGTTCTCAATCGCCTTCACGAGCCAATCGCCCATTTCCAGCTCTACACTGAGAAGCCTTCCTGTCGAATCTTCCTTTATGATACGGGCATCAGTGATGAACGAGATCGAGCGCCATTCTCCCAAACCATGATCGTGAATGTTCGTTTCAATCTGAGTGAACTGTAGCCGTGTGAGGGCGCGACGGAGTGTTGCATATGCCTGCCCGGTTGTGTGTCGATTCGTGGCCTTCAGCAGGTCATGGGCTGAAATCTGAACCCGTCGGCCAATTTTCTGCCCCTCATTCTTAGCAGCCATGAGTTGGCTAAGAACGTAGATGAGGATGTCCCGATCGAAAACGTTGGCCCGCCCTTCTTCAGCTGCGGGTGTGATTTTGACCTTCAGATTGCCATGTTCATAATTAAACGCAGCCATGTCTTTTTTCACCGAAAGTGAGAACAACGGATGCTCCATGGACGCCCGGTCACTCTTCGGTGTCGCGTCCAGAATGTCGCACACGAACAGATCAGGCTCTGTGTGGCGGGCTGGAAGCAGAGCCGTTCTTTTTCTCGGTCGCGCCATTATTCGATACTCTACACACCTTAAATCGACAGTCTACACACCGCCGCATTCTTCGATACTCTACACACCATTCTTCGATAGTCTACCCACCGTTCTTCGATACTCTACCCACCTGATAAAAAATAAGTCCTGTTTCGTCTCTTTATAACAAGGCTTTACAGGTTCACTGATTCGCGTAACACAGACTCTAACACATATATAACACCCAGCTTGAACGAGCGTGGTCGGGATCAGCCCGTTTTCCACCTCAAAGCGGCCTGTCAGCGCAGACGCACCGAAGGTGCTGAGAATTCAAAAGCCATGCCTCACTCCCTGACGATCACGCAGAACGTCGTTGCTCTGTCGGGATCAATGTTGGGCCTGAACTCTGCCCCGATGATCTTGCAAGGCCATTGCCAATGCTGGGGCAGGGCGGGGATGAGAAAGCTGCCAAGGAGCAGAGCTACAATGAGACCTGTGCCAAACATGAGGGGCAGCCCTACAGCAGCTCGTCGCTTGATGAAGGCCTCACGGGCTGCGTAGTCCTTCACAGCCCCCCTGAGGGCCTCCAGGGCATCGTGTAAGGGTGCTGCACCCTGCTTGGCCCCTGTAGCTGCCCCGCGCTCTGCTGTGGCGCTCAGGCTGTCTGTGGCGCGCTGTGTGCTTGTCTCGATCTGCTCAGGGATCTCCTTGAAGCGATGATTGGTATGTTCGAACCATTTAGCGAGTAACTCGAAGTTACGATTGAGCTGTTCGATCAGCTGGTCCGTCACCCCGGTGCGACTGTCCAATTCATCGAGGATCTCAATGAAGGCCGCGGCGCTGTCACCACCGTTGGTCGTGATCTCCTTATGGAAGATATCCCGTAAGCTGGGCAAGGTCTCCGATATCTGGTCCGGCCCTGCATCGGTGCTGTCGTTCATGACGGTTTCTCCATCCGGACGCTTTGCGCAGCATTCAGTTTGTCGGCCGTTGCGGGGTCCGATGTTTGCGACGGATCATCAGCATGCTCCCCCTCGACATCGCCCCTGTGGGAACCGGCACTTTTCGTGCTTCCGCCTCTGTTCAAGACAGTGTCGATGTCTCTGTCTGCCTCCGGGGCAGGGGGAGACCATCCATCGAAGGCCCTGCGATCCTGAGCACGAGCGAGACCTTCCACCAGGGACTTCAGCAACTGGGTCACATCGGGATCGCGGCTAGCTCGTTCGATAAGGGCACCCCCAAGAATGATCTTGCGCCGGGCATCGATCTTGCGGTCCTGCGTTGCCTTTCGAGCGCGTGCGGATTGAAGCCGTGCTTTAGCCTGCTCGTACTGACGTTCGAGCTTTTCCAGATTGGTGTCGGCCATGACGGGGTTCCTTTTGAGGGGGCTGTGCGCTACGTTGAGGAAGGCTTACCATGAAAGCTGATAAGATTGAATGGCGCACTTATGCAAATTTATCTGTCACTGCGTTTCCTCCCAAGTTTGCGTGCGGTCTCACCGGGGCAAAGCCCCCGCCGACAGCGTCCCCGTCCAATGTCGCGTTGCTCATTGGAATGGAAGGGCGCATCGCCCCTTCCAAACCTTCCCCGACC
>TARA_R110002051_G_scaffold218784_1_pt1 | contig 10686 bp, 13 predicted proteins | sample TARA_R110002051 | Tara Oceans TARA_R110002051 (sample SAMEA4397023) | marine metagenome | biome: Polar Biome; feature: [MES] marine water layer (ENVO:01000295) within the mesopelagic zone...; material: water (ENVO:00002006), including particulate matter (ENVO:01000060) such...
CCAACAAAACCCGCAACCCCTATTCTCAAGAAAATACGCTTTTTCTCAAAATCCCGATTTTTCCAGTGTTTTAATGAGGTTAGGGAAACTTTTGGTCTCGGACCCTAGGTAACTTCGCAATAATATTAGGTGCCCGCCAAGCGATTCCTACCACATCTAGATTCACCCCCAAACAACTACACACCCTTAGGTTTAGCGCCCGTCATATCATGCCGACTCTGACGCACCCGACATACAAATCACGCCCAAAGATAGCCCCGAAACGCCGATTCCCCGAGAAAACGATTCTGGCGTAAGTTCAAAAAAGGGGACGGCAACCGGCTCAATCGTTGTCCATGTCACTCAAACGAGTGAAACCATGCCGAACAGTTCCAGTCACACAAAAATGCATAAACCCGCTATGCGCGCTTGGCTGACAGCTTAAACCGAAACGCAAGCATCCCAAGAATGACCGCCATATAAATGATCGGTTCAATCTGGAATCCTTTCACCAACCACAAATAATGCACACCAGCCAGAATTGCGGCAGGATAAACCAACTTATGCAATTTACGCCAAACGAGCGGCCCGATCTTGCGGATCGACAAGTTGTTGGACGTAAACGCAAGAGGGATCATCATCACGAACGCGGCCATGCCAACGGTCACATACTTACGCTTAACGATCTCCGTCCAGACGCGCGAAAAACTTTGGACATCAAGCAGGGCCCAGACCATGAAATGTGCGGCGATTAAAAAGAACGTCGTAACACCAATCGCACGACGAAATTTGATCAGGTTAATCCCAGTCCAATTGCGCAGCGGCGTCACAAGCAAACCTGCGATCAGAAACTTAAGCCCCATTGCACCGTATGCGCGCTCGAGCTTGTTAATCGGCTCCGCGCCCAACTGGTTCGTCACCCCTAGGTAAAACACCCATGCAACCCAAACGGCCGCGGCCACATAAATCAGCCAAGCGGGCACCTTACGCATAGCGCTATTGATGGTCGGGACGATGGTCATAAGTCTACCTCATCGAAGCCGCCAAAATGCGACTTCGTTTTGCTGTGTAATATATAGTTAAAAGCGCGGTCTAGAAATTAACTGCTAAATCCATGCCGTTATACAGGCTGGCCACTTCGTCGTAGCCGTTAAACATCGGCGTCGCGACGCGCCCCGCAAATAGGCCCCCGCCAATGCGCCTTTCGTCGGCTTGCGACCAACGCGGATGGTTCACGTTCGGGTTCACATTGCTATAGAAACCATATTCACGGGAACTGATCTTGTTCCATGTCGTAGGGGGCTGGCTGTCTGTCACCGAAATGCGCACAATCGACTTGATCGATTTGAAACCATACTTCCATGGCACCACAAGACGGATCGGTGCGCCGTTTTGGTTTGCCAGCGGCTTGCCGTAAATCCCCGTAGCAAGCATCGTCAGCGGATGCATCGCCTCGTCCATGCGCAGACCCTCAACATACGGGAAATCCAAAACGCCACGCCGCACACCGACCATATTCTCTGGCTGGACCACGGTTTCGAATGCGACATATTTCCCGCGCGACTGTACTCCGGCCTTTTTCAATACATCCGCCAACTCGACACCATTCCAAGGCACAACCATTGACCATGCCTCGACACAGCGGAACCGGTAAATGCGTTCTTCAATGTCCAGCCCCGCGATCAGATCGTTGACAGTATAATCGCCGGGGTTGTCGACCATCCCATCAACCTTAACCGACCAAGGCGATGTCACCAAGGACCCTGCATTTTTCACAGGATCACCCTTGCCTGTGCCAAACTCATAGTAGTTATTGTAAGTCGTGATGTCTTCCAGCGAATTGGGAACTAGATCCGCACGCGCGGCGGCCTGTGTCGCAGAAAACCCGATTGCACCCAACCCTGCGGCCCCGGCCATGATTTGCCGCCGATTAAGGAACGCGGCCTCAGGGGTCACATCCGTTGCTTTTAAATCGTTGGTCCAGCGATAGGCCATCAGGGTCGCTCCTTCATCAAAACATTCAAACTTACTTATGAGTATATACGCACTATCCTATGAAAAGTTTCTCACGATACCGCCAGTTCGTTGAAATGTTTGAGAGCGCTTTGATCCGAACAACCGACATCGCCATATTTAGTCACAAATCTGGCAACAGTAATTTGCCCTCCATTTTTTTGACCGAACGATCAGCAATATCGAAAATTGCTGCAACAATCACCTAAGCCATTGTTCTAAATAAATTTAAAAACATCACGGTCAGATTTGACCATACCTTATGTAAATAATTAGAATTGTTGGGCGGCTCCGTTTGGCCCGCGTTACGATTGTGGTGCGCCCATAAAGAAGACGCCCGCAGAAAATAGAACCTGGAGAGAAAACGAATGCCAACTGTGTATCTTCAACAATGTTTTTACGCAGCTTACGCGATCAGGCTAGACGAAACCGCAGCGATGCCTATCGAATTGAACGGTGGCGCTACGCTCATGATTTCGGACACAAAACTGACATCCATGACGATCGAAAACTTGGCACTTCCCCAAAAATTATATCGGTTCTGAAATTATGGACCAACTGGATTGCTGACGCGAAAAGAGGGCCGTGCCACTTCTGACACGGCCCTCTTTGTTTCAATTCCCGGATTTAATGCACAACGGCATCGTCTGGCTTGGGCCGCTGACTTTCGGAAAGTCGGTCACCCACGATCAACCCGTCCGGTCCCACATCAACGCTCACCGTCGCGCCATCCATCACATCACCCGCCAAGATCATCTCGGCCAATGGGTCCTGCACTGCGCGCTGGATCACACGTTTCAGCGGGCGCGCACCAAACACCGGATCATACCCCTCATCGGCAAGCCACTTACGCGCGCCATCAGACAGATCAAGCCGGATTGCGCGCCCCGCCAACCGCTTATCAAGCAAGCCCAACTGGATCGTCACGATTCCCGCCATATCCTCTCGGGCCAGACGGTCAAAGATAATCGTCTCGTCCAATCGGTTCAGGAACTCGGGTCGGAAATGCGCGCGCACCGCATCCATAACATCGCGCTTGGCATCAGAGACATCCGCCCCGTCAGGCAGCGTGCTTAACGCCTGCGCACCCAAATTCGACGTCAGGACGATCAACGTCTGCTTAAAGGAAACAGTCCGCCCTTGCCCATCGGTCAGAACCCCATCATCCAACACCTGCAACAGCACGTTGAACACGTCAGGGTGCGCCTTCTCGACCTCGTCGAACAAGACAACCTGATAGGGGCGCCTGCGCACAGCTTCGGTCAAAACACCGCCCTCGTCATAGCCGACATAGCCCGGAGGCGCGCCAATCAAACGGCTGACCGCGTGCTTCTCCATGAACTCAGACATATCAATGCGGACCATCGCGGAATCGTCGTCAAACAGATACTCGGCAACCGCCTTGGTCAACTCGGTTTTTCCGACACCCGTTGGCCCAAGGAACAAGAACGACCCAAGCGGGCGGCCCTCGTCATTCAGGCCCGCACGCGCACGGCGCACCGCATTGGCAACCGCCTTTACCGCTGAACGTTGTCCAATCACGCGCTTGCCCAACTCGTCTTCCATGCGCAGCAGCTTGTCGCGCTCGCCTTCCAACATCTTGGAGGTCGGCACACCGGTCCAACGCTCGACAACCTGCGCAATCTGCTCGGGGCGCACCGCCTCTTCGACCATCATGTCGTCAGAACTCTCGGCCTCGCCCAACTTGCGTTCCAGCTCGGGGATCACGCCATACGACAGCTCTCCGGCCTTGGCCAGATTACCCTCACGCTTGGCGATATCCAATTCGACATGCGCACGGTCCAACTTTTCTTTCAACTCGCGCGAACCTTCCAACTTGTCACGCTCTGCCTGCCACTTGGCTGTCATTTCAGCGGCGCGGTCTTGCAGGTTGGCCAACTCTTCTTCCAACTTGCCCAATCGGGTCTTGGAAGCCGCGTCGTCCTCTTTCTTGAGTGCCTCGCCTTCAATCTGCAACTGCAAAATAGACCGGTCCAGCGCATCCAGTTCTTCTGGCTTACTGTCGACTTCCATGCGCAAACGGCTTGCGGCCTCGTCCATCAAATCAATGGCTTTATCCGGCAAAAACCGGTCCGTGATATAACGGTGCGACAAGGTCGCCGCTGCCACCAAGGCACTGTCGGAAATGCGCACCCCGTGGTGCATTTCGTATTTGTCCTTAATACCGCGCAGAATACTGATCGTGTCAGACACAGTCGGCTCTTCGACCATGATCGGCTGGAAACGACGGGCAAGGGCCGCATCCTTTTCCACGTATTTGCGGTATTCATCCAAGGTTGTGGCGCCGATACAGTGCAACTCACCCCTTGCCAGCGCAGGCTTGATCAGGTTGGCGGCATCCATCGCGCCATCCGCCTTGCCCGCACCCACAAGCGTGTGCATCTCGTCGATAAACACAATGATCTCGCCCGCGGCGTCCTCGATCTCTTTCAAAACCGCCTTCAAACGCTCTTCGAACTCGCCGCGATATTTTGCACCCGCAATCAGCGCCCCCATATCCAGCGCCATCAACTTCTTGTTGCGCAGGCTTTCAGGCACATCACCATTGATGATGCGCAGCGCCAGACCCTCGGCAATCGCAGTCTTACCAACCCCCGGCTCACCAATAAGCACAGGGTTATTTTTGGTGCGGCGCGACAAAACCTGCATCGCGCGGCGAATTTCTTCGTCACGGCCAATAATGGGGTCTATTTTACCCTGCTCGGCGGCCTCGGTCAGATCACGTGCATACTTCGCGAGCGCGTCGTAACCATCTTCGGCACTTGCACTATCTGCGGTGCGACCCTTGCGAATATCATTGATCGCGGCGTTCAACCCTTGGGCTGTTACTTTTCCCGCATCAAGTGCATCCTTGGCCTTCGATTTGACCATCGCCAGCGCCATCAACAGCCGCTCGACGGGCACGAAACTATCTCCCGCCTTCTCGGCCAATTTTTCGGCCTCCGCCATGATTTTACCCGTCACGGAATCCAAATAGACTTGCCCAATATCGCCCGTCACCGCCGCCACTTTGCTCACAGCAAGATCAACGGCCGTACGCACCGCAGGGGCATCACCGCCGCCGCGTGTAATCAGGTTGGCGGCCAATCCTTGGTCGTCATCCATCAACGCTTTCAATAGGTGTTCGGGTAACAGCCTCTGATGACTTTCACGCATTGCAATTGTCTGCGCCGCTTGAACAAAACCACGCGACCGTTCTGTAAATTTCTCTAAATTCATCTGGTCTCTCCATTAACAAGCACCCTGCTTGGACGTGCCCGCATTTGCAGCACACACCCTCTTGGGCCTCTCAATACAGATGGGTTGGACGGGCATCTCTTGCAAGATCACTCCAAACAAAAGGGGGAACCATGTAACGAAGTTCCCCAAGTATTTGCGAGCCCCCGTCGCCATGTACGCCCTATGAGAAAGGGAGCGCGATGCAGATGAATGAAGATGACACGTCAAATGGCAAAAACCCCAAAGCGCTGCATGACGACATTTTGCGCCGCCTCAAGGCCCATGATGAAGCTGTCAAAGACAGGCCAATGTCGGGCCAATCTCGCTCCGCGCCCAATCAGGACCAATAGCTTTTTACATCGTCATTCATTCGGTTCTCTTCCCCGGTTAGTCGTTTGAAGTTCAGGTGTGTCGTCACCGCGAACCGCAAAACGCAATCGCGCCCAGTGCCTCTGCGTCTTTTGCATTTCCAGACCCCCAGTTGCGCGCACCCCCCGCAAGGGTTAAACCGCAAAAAACCATACTGGAGAGCCCAAAATGTCCGATGACCGCCTGATCGTCGCCCTTGATCTGCCGAACGTCCTTGACGGGCTTGCCTTGACCCAAAAACTTGGCGATGCCGTCGGCTTTTATAAAATCGGGCTTGGGATGCTGACAGGCGGCGGGCTGGCGCTCGCCAACGAGTTGAAAAACGAACACGGCAAGAAAATCTTCCTCGATATGAAATTTTTCGACATCGGGGCGACTGTCGCGGCGGCCGTGCGCGGCGTGTCCCAGTTCGATCTGGATCTGTTAACCGTACACGGCGACCCCCATGTGGTGGCCGCTGCATGCGACGGGGCCGCAGGGTCGAACATGAAAATTCTGGCGGTGACAATCCTCACCTCCCTGGACCGCGCAGACCTTGATGGATCCCTGATCAAATCAGGCAATATCGTGGATCTGGTGCAAGAGCGCGCAGGCCGCGCCTTTGATGCAGGCGCCGATGGCGTGATCGCCTCTCCACAAGAGGCGGCCCTCATTCGCGCCCTACCCGAAGCGGCAGGCAAACTCATCGTCACCCCGGGCGTGCGCCCGATTGGTGCTGCCTTGGGTGATCAAAAACGGGTCGCGACCCCCGCACAGGCCATCGCGGACGGGGCCGATCATATCGTGGTTGGCCGCCCGATTTGGCAATCCAGCGATCCACGCGCCGCCGCGCTGGCAATCACAGCCGAAATGGCGATTTCGTAAGAAAAAATCACGCGTCACATTCATGTGAATCAATTGTTGGGAAACTATTTCGCTTCATCGTCGTTCTTACATCATAAGCACACGCAGAAGGACAACAGCAATGCGCATCAATAATCTTCGCTATAACGCCCAGTCAGGCGCGTTTTTGGCTTCGGTCGATATTCAGCGCGATGGACGGATGTATCGGTACCCGTGCGAGCTTCATGGCCCTCAAACGATGGACCCTGCTACAATCGCGGCTGGTTTGGCCGAACGTGCGCTGCGCATGTCAGACACGGCGCGCAATTAATAACTTTTGACCCGCCGCAATCAGCCGCGGCTCAATTGTTCAATCGTTGATGTCACGATCCCAGATTTCCGTCGATCCGGATTTAAGCCCAAAAATGCGACGCATCGCAAGATAAGCAATCAACGACAGCACCGCAAAAACCAGTATCGTTGCTGCAAAACCGCCCAGCGGTATTTTCACCACCAACAACAAACCTAGGGCAAACGCGCCAATCGCAAAGCCCAAGAAAATGTAGCCGGGCGCTAAAACTTCTAACGTCGCTAAAAAAACTGCGCCCGACATCCACACCCACCACTGTTCCCACAGGATCATATTACTTTCCCTTCAACATTTTGAACGCATCACCAAACGCATCCAGCGCATTGGCCGGCAGAACAATTGTTTGCGATCCCGCAGACGCGCCTAAACTGTTAAGCGCCTCTACTTGTTTCAAGGCGACTTGATACTGCGCTGCCTCCAGCCCGTTCTCGGCGATCGCCGCGGCCACCGCCCGTGTTGCATAGGCTTCTGCATCCGCTGATACACGGCGTGCTTTGGCCGCTTGTTCGGCAGCATATAACTCGGCGTCCGCATTCAATTCAACAGCGCGCTTTGTGCCCTCGGCCTCTGTCACCTGTGCACGACGGGCGCGTTCGGCGTTCAACTGCTGCAGCATCGCGTTACGCGTCGCCTGGTCCAAATTCACGTCCAAAATCTCGGCGCGGGTTACTTCAATCCCCCAGTCATCAACTTGCTGGGCCACTTGTTCACGCACCGCCTCGATCAATCGCGACCGATTGGCTTGCACCTGATCCAATTCCATGCGGCCAATCTCGGACCGCACAATCCCCGCCACGGTCGTGGAAATCGCGGCATCAACATCGCGGATACGGTAAACTGTTTTTTCAGGCTCGATAATGCGGTAAAACACTGATGTTTCCACCTGCACCAACACGTTGTCAGAGGTAATCGCATCCTGCGACATTGCGGGCAGCTGGCGTTCCAGCACCGACACCTTGTGACGCACGCGGTCCAGAAACGGCACAATAAAATTGATTCCAGGCCCTAGAACAACCCGCAACCGCCCCAAACGCTCGACCACGAATTTCTGACTTTGCGGCACAATCCGCACGCCCGCCGAAATGCTGACGACAATAAAGACCGCCAATAGCAGGAATAAAATATTCTGCCCGCCAAACGCTAACAAGAACTGATCCATACAAACTGCCTTTCGTGCAATATCCCACCTATTAACTAGGCGCGATCCGCGCATCATTCAACATAACTTCGCCACCATCCGCCAGCCAATCGCGCAGCCTTTTCTGAAATGCCGGCACCACCCGGTCCAGCGCAAAAAACGCCTCCAGCGACATCAACTGCCAGCCCTGCCCCTCGTCACCAAACACGACCCCCGCCTCAAACCCTGCGGGCACCATCGCCACGAAAAACCAACTCCACTGGCCGGGAACCGAACTACTTGGATAACAGCGCTGCCATACAAAAGCAGTGTCCGGTATAACCAACCCGACCTCCTCCATCACCTCGCGGTGTAGGGTCTGTATTGGGGTTTCACCCGCCTCGCGGCCGCCGCCAGGAAAGTCCCAGACACCGGGATACGGAATATGCGCAAAATCGTCGCGCAGCGTGACCAACACCTGCCTGCCAATAATCAAAGCCACCTTGGAGCCGCGAAAATCATCTACCATAGCATCCACCTTAACCGTTGTGGCGCGGGCCCGCCCACCTTATCTTTGCGCCATGCCGATACTGTGCAAAGATTGCCTCACCACGTTTGAAAGTGGCGCCCGCTGCCCCACATGTCGCAGCCCGCGCAAGATATCGCACCCCGAACTTTTCGATCTGACCATCGCCCACATGGATTGCGACGCCTTTTATGCCAGCGTTGAAAAACGCGACAACCCCGACCTTGCCGACAAACCCGTCATTATCGGCGGCGGACATCGGGGCGTGGTATCCACCGCCTGCTATGTGGCGCGGATCAAAGGCGTGAAATCTGCCATGCCGATGTTCCAAGCGCTGAAACTTTGCCCCGACGCCGTTGTCGTGCGTCCCCGCATGAACGCCTACGTCGAGGCATCGCGCGCCATTCGCGCCATGATGGACACGCTCACACCAACGGTCGAACCGCTCTCTCTGGACGAGGCATTTATGGACATGACTGGTACCGCGCGACTACACGGCGCGCCGCCTGCCGTCATGCTGGCGCGCCTGATCAAACGCATGAAATCCGAGCTGGGCCTGACCGGCTCCATCGGGTTGTCGCACAACAAGTTCCTCGCAAAAGTCGCCTCTGACCTTGATAAGCCGCGCGGGTTCTCGGTCATTGGCAAGGCCGAAACAACTGAATTTCTGCGCCCTAAACCTGTGCGGCTTATCTGGGGCATTGGCCCCGTTGCACAAGACAGCATGGCAGCGGCGGGCATTCGCACCTTCGACGATCTTTTGCGCTGGGACAGGCGTGAATTGCACGACCGCTTTGGCGGTATGGGTGACCGGCTTTATGCGCTGGCCCGCGGCGAAGACGGGCGGCGGATTTCCTCACATACCCCGGTGAAAGGGATCTCGAACGAAACAACGTTCTTTGAGGACACAAACGATCCCGATATTCTGGATGGGCACATCTGGCGGCTGGCCGAAAAAATCTCGGCGCGCGCCAAGGCCAAGGACATGGCGGGGCGGGTCGTCAACCTTAAGCTCAAGACCTCAAATTTCAAACAAATCTCTCGCAGGCAATCGCTGCACCACCCGACACAACTGGCTGATACAATCTACCGGACCGCGCGTAATCTCTTTGATCAAGCACGAACAAACGGGCCGTTCCGACTAATCGGGGTCGGGATCAGCGCGTTGGGACCATCCGCAGACGCCGACAGAACCGGCGACCTTTTAGACCCTGACGCAGGAAAAAGGGCGCAAGCCGAAGCCGCCGCCGACAAAATTCGCGAAAAATTCGGCCGCGACGCAATCATCAAAGGGCGCGCTCTGCGCTAACGCACCGGATCCGCGCTACTGCGCCGCAAGTGCCGCGTTCGTCTCTCGCCCCAATTCGGTAATCTCACGCATGACATCTGACAAAAGCGCGCGCAGCGGGGCAAAATTATCGTTCAACTCCAACGTCGCCTCGTTCATATAAAGCGCGCGATCGATTTCAATTTGCACCGCGTGTTGCTTGCGGGACGGGCGACCGTAGTGCTGCACGATATAAGCACCCGCAAACGGCATGTTCCTTGCAACGCGCAATCCAGCGGCACCAAAGGCCGCCTCGATATGCTCTACAATCGCACCGGACGCCGCAGCCCCGAACCTGTCACCCAACACCACATCGGGTCGGGTGCCTTCACTGCCCCTGATATTGACCAACGCCTCATGCGGCATCGAATGGCAGTCGATCAAAATCGCCTGACCAAAACCCCGATAGCTTTCATCAATCAACGTCTTCAACGCATCGTGATACGGGTGCCAAAACCGGGCGATGCGGTGATGCGCCTCGGCCAGCGAAATCTTGCCCTTATATATCGACCGCCCACCTGCAACGACGCGGGGCACAACTCCTAAGCCACTGGCAACACGCGGGTTTTGCGACACGCGGCGCACGCCCTCAACCAAGGCGGCATCCATTTCTTGCGGACCGCGGTTCAAATCCAGATAGGCGCGTGGTGCGTTGGCCGTCAACAACGGCGCGCCAAATCGGGGCGCATCTGCATATAGCAAATCAACAAACGCATCCTCGGACGACCGGACCTCATCCGCGCCCAATGCCGCTGACTGCAAAAACGATTCAGGATAATCCCTGCCGCTATGCGGCGACGCAAAAATCACCGATGTTGTGCGTGCATCCGGCATTGCGAGGGTATATGCGTCGTGAAACATTGTGGCTCCTTTGACAAATATCTTAACCTGATAAATCTGTTTTTCAAAAGCCCTTGATCCCC
>TARA_R110002051_G_scaffold274975_2_pt1 | contig 10686 bp, 5 predicted proteins | sample TARA_R110002051 | Tara Oceans TARA_R110002051 (sample SAMEA4397023) | marine metagenome | biome: Polar Biome; feature: [MES] marine water layer (ENVO:01000295) within the mesopelagic zone...; material: water (ENVO:00002006), including particulate matter (ENVO:01000060) such as......
CAGCCTTATAATATTTTCTCGGACTGTTTTGCTGCAATGGCCTTTGCACAATATTCAAAAGCATCTGGCGAGACTTCCTATGGAACCTTGGCGAAAAATACCTACCTAAATATACTTTTAAGAAAGGATAACCCAAAGGGCAAATTCGAAAAAGGTACGGGTACTAGAAACCTAAAGAACTTCGCTCTTCCCATGATTCTGTCCAATCTAGTTTTAGAACTAGAAGATTTTTTAGACGAAAAAGAAATCCAAAAAACAATAGATTTCAGCGTCCATGAAGTTATGGAGGTCTTTTTACAAAAGGATTCCTGCCTTATTTACGAGAACGTATTGATCAACGGGGATTTACATGATAGTTTTGAAGGACGCCTGATCAACCCAGGTCATGGTTTGGAAGCTATGTGGTTTATGATCGATATTGGTATACGTAACAAGGATACTACATTAATCAAAAAAGCGACCGATACCATGCTGAGCATCTTGGACTATGGTTGGGACAAAGAATACGGTGGAATTCTTTATTTTATGGATGCCAAAGGCCATCCGCCACAGCAATTGGAACATGATCAAAAATTATGGTGGGTACATTTAGAAGCGCTAGTTGCTTTAGCCAAGGCCTATGAACACCGGCCAGATGAACAGATAAAACAGTGGTATGACAAGGTACACGAATATACATGGTCCCATTTCCCCGACTCGGAACATGGCGAATGGTATGGTTATTTGAATAGGGAAGGAAAACCACATCTTAGTCTAAAAGGCGGAAAATGGAAGGGTTGCTTTCATGTGCCCAGAGCACTTTATCAGTGTTGGCAGACTTTTGAGCGTATCCAACTAAAATCCCCTAGTATTTAATCTTTATAATTTAAACTTATGAAAAAATACAACTTCTTTACCCTGTCTATTTGTGCACTGTTCCTGTTGATGTCCTGTGAAACCTCAACAAAAGCAACTACCTTTAGTATTAGTAGCGTACAACCCGTACTACCCGTTTTAGCTAAAAAAGACCGAAACAAAGTGCTACATATTACCTTGGCACAGGAAAACGATTCCTCCATATCCAAAGTGAACTCCTTTTCTTTTTCATTGGCGGGGACTACGAACATAAAGGACATCAAAAAAGCAGAACTCCTATACGCTGGTAATAGTGCCGATTTTTCGGATGGGGAAGTTATTGGCACGGAGATGGCATTGGATAAAAACTTCAACATCAGCCCACAAAATCCGATATCCCTCACAGAAGGAAACGTATGGTTATCCGTTGCGCTTAACAATACTCCCAATCTTTTGAATAAAATTAGCGTACAATTGGTATCCGTTACTTTTGAGGACGGTAGCATGGCCAATGTAAAAAAACAAGCCAACACACCACAGCGCATAGGCATCGCACTGCGCCAACACCAAGACGAAGGGGTAGATACATTTAGGATTCCGGGGCTTGCAACTACCAACAAAGGAACACTTATTGGGGTTTACGATATTCGTTACAACGACCCCGTAGATTTGCAGGAAGATGTAGACGTTGGTTTGAGCCGTAGCACGGACGGCGGCCAAACCTGGGAACCTATGAAGGTAATCATGGATATGGGCGAATATGGTGGGCTGCCCGAAGACCAGAACGGCATCGGAGACCCTACCGTATTGGTAGACCGCGCCACCAACACCATTTGGGTAGCGGTACTATGGTTGCACGGCTACCCGGACGAACGCGCTTGGAACGCATCCGCTCCGGGAATGACACCTGAAAAAACGGGTCAGTTTATGCTCGTAAAAAGTGAGGATGACGGCGTTACATGGTCCCAACCGATGAATATTACCCCACAGACCAAAAAATCCGAGTGGCAATTATTCTTTAACGGACCAGGAATGGGCATTACCATGAAAGATGGCACCCTGGTATTTCCTGCGCAGTTCAAGGACAAAGAAAGAATTCCACATTCCACCATCATTTACAGCAAGGACCAAGGACAAACTTGGACTGTGGGCACGGGCGCAAAATCCGAAACTACAGAGGCACAAGTGGTAGAATTGTCCGACGGTAGCCTTATGCTAAATATGCGGGACGACCGCAACCGCGCCAACCGTAAGGACACGCTCAATGGAAGATCCGTGGCAATTACAAAAGACCTTGGCAAGACGTGGGTAGAGCACCCTACTTCCCGAAAAGCCTTACAGGAATCCAATTGTATGGCGAGCATTATTGCACACGAACATGATGAAAAAGGAAGGATTTTTTTCTTCTCCAATCCAAACACCAAGGAACAACGGGATCACATTACCATAAAGACCAGTTTTGATGAGGGCAATACCTGGCCTATTGAAAACCAATTGGAACTGTATGAGGAAAACACCTATGGGTATTCGTGTATGACCATGATAGACGAGAATCATATTGGCATTCTATATGAGGGTAACAAGGAGCTTTATTTTGAGAAAATCGCTTTAGATGAGCTTTTAAAATAATACGTACCTATGCGCAAAAAGGAACAGAACACATCATTTTTAAGCCTACCTGTTATGGCGTTCTGGTTCTTGTCTTTTTGCGTATTTACGGGATACACGCAATTACCAACTGATTTTGCCAAAACATATCCGGTAATTCCCACTCCTAAAGAAGCTTCCTATGGTACGGACTTACTTCTTTTTGATGGCATTTTAGTCGGTGGAATGGAATTTGTTTCGCAAGGAGGTAAATTGATTAGTTTTTTTCAATCCCATGGTATTCCAACGAAAACGGACGGACTTTCAATTCGCTTTGAGAAAATAAAAATTGAGGGCACCGAGCATCCTGATGCGTATCAACTTCAAATTGACAATTCGGTAGTGATTAGGGCAACTTCGGATCAAGGTGCGTTTTACGGGCTACAGACCCTAAAACAATTGTTTCGGAATCAAGGAGAAAAAGGAGCACTACCAAAGGTGCGCATCACCGACTGGCCCGCATTCAAAATCCGTGGTTTTATGCACGACACAGGCCGTAATTATCAGTCGGTGGCACAACTCAAAGAGCAGATAGATATCCTCGCCCTGTACAAATACAACACCTTTCATTGGCACTTGACAGATAATCCGGGATGGCGCTTGGAGAGTAAAAAATATCCGCAACTACAGTCCACAAAATCCTTTTCCCGTCATGTAGGTAAATTTTATACTCAAGCTGATTTTAAGGATATCCTCGCTTATTGTAAGGAGCGACATATTACCGTAATTCCGGAATTTGATATTCCCGGACATACCGATGCTTTTCGAAAGGCATTCGATTTGAAGAACATGGAAGACCCGATAGTGCTTCCCATTTTACTCGACCTTTTTGAAGAACTGTGCAACTTAGCAGACGCCGAAGAAATGCCTTATATACATATAGGCACCGATGAAGTCCGCCACAAAAGGGAAGAAGTAGCCGACACTACCATCCTTGCTATTATGGAATTTCTTAAAACTAAGAATCGCAACGTTATTGTATGGAAAGAAGGCATTCAAATTCCAGAGGACAGCACCTCCATAAAACAGCTATGGGCACAGCATCCGCCCACTAAGGGACATCCGTTTATAGATTCCCGTGCTAATTACATAAATCACTTAGATCCGTTTACGGGTATGAGCCGGCTCTTTTTTCAACAACCTACAAGACAAGCAGTAGGCGATTCCATAGCCTTGGGCGGAATTCTATGTGCGTGGCCAGATAATAATATAGCCCATGAACGGGACATCCTCAAACAAAATCCGATTTATCCGTCCATGGTTTTTTATGCCGATGCTATCTGGAACGGCAAGGAAAAGGACCGACCACAATATTGGGCCAACCTGCCCATGGCAAACTTGCCCGAACTAAAGGATTTTACCCGATTGGAAGAGGCCGTTCTGGTTCATAAAACCGAATTTTTTAAAGGAAAGGAATTCCCCTACGTAAAACAGACCGATATCCAATGGCAATTGATAGGCCCGTTTGACCATAAAAACGATTTTTCTAAACGTTTTCCAGTGGAAGATGGTATCAAAGAAGCCTATACAATAAAGAACGAAATCTATACCTGGCAGGGGTCGTATGTTGGTGGTACCATACATTTTAAACATTTTTTCGGCTTTCCCGCCATTACAGATATCGACTCTGGAACATATTACGCCTATACCGAAATTTATAGTCCGGATGAGCGCGTACAGGATTTCTGGATAGGTTTTCAAGGTTGGTCGCGCTCCGGTGGCCGCAGGGGAGGTCCTTTTCCAGATTTGGGCGAATGGCACACCACACAACCAAAAATATGGGTGAACCAAAAAGAGATAGACCCGCCTAAATGGAAACAACCCGGTTTAAAAACATTGACCGATGAAATCCCCTTTATAGACGAGGATTACTTCTATAGAGAACCTACAAAAATAAGATTAAAAAGGGGATGGAATACCGTACTTCTAAAAGTACCCCATGGCGGAAATTCATGGAAATGGATGTTCAGTTGTGTCCCTATCGATGTTAATGAACATGGAGTGCACATTGCCCCGGATTTAAAATATAAAACGAAAACAAGCGACCATGACCAAAAATAACATCCTATACTGTATCACAATGGCTTTCATGCTGATGAGGCTATTTTTTGGAGCTGCACAGGAATCCCCAAAAACAGAGGTCACAAGTTTGCCACAACTGCCGTCGCTAAACGAGGAAGGAAAAAGTTTTGGTTTTGCCGGGATGATGGGTGGCCTACACAACGATGTTCTGATAGCTGCCGGTGGTGCCAATTTCCCCAACGGCTTGCCTTGGGAAGGGGGAGCGAAACGATATACCGATGCCATTTTTGTATTTGTTGATGGTGTCTGGCAAATAGCCTCCGAAAAACTACCGTCTCCTTTGGCCTACGGAGCCTCCGTTCCATTACCCGAAGGAGTATTGGTAATAGGTGGGGAAGATGGTTCAACCGCTACGAATGCCGTTTTTTTGCTGCGTTACAATCCTAAGAACAATACTGTAGAACAAGAATCCTATCCTTCATTACCAGAACCTTTGGCCTACTGCGCTGCTGTTGTAGAGGATGGTTTTGTGTACGTGGTAGGTGGAAAAAACATGGGTCACAGCGTAAATTCCTTTTACAGGCTTTCGCTTAAAAATAAGACAATATGGGAGAGATTGCCTGATTTCCCAGGTGAGTCTAGGGCTTTACATACAGTGGTCGTACAAGAGACAAAAGAAGCTCGCAGGCTCTTCGTGCTAGGCGGACGTAACCAAACTGCTGGTAAAAAATCTACTATACCAACGGACTATCTTTCCTACGACCTAAAAAAAGACGTTTGGCGCAACGAGGGACAAATAGAGATAAATGGCCAGGAAAAGGTCTTAATGGGAGCTTCTTCGCAAGCAACAGGCTCTATGCATCTGTTGGTTTATGGTGGCTCGGACGAAGTACTTTTTGATGAATTGGAATTTTTAGGGCTACAATTGGCAAAGGAGGATAATGATACAATCCGCACCCAAATAATCGAACGACGTGGTAATATCCTAAACAGCCATCCCGGCTTCTCCAGCGAAATTTTGGCCTACAATACCATGACCAAAAAATGGTTCGTATACGACACTGTTGCTAATAAAATACCCGTTACGGCACTTACTTTTGAAAACAAGGATGGTTTTACCGTGGTATCTGGCGAAGTTTCTCCGGGCATACGTACACCGGCCGTACAGACCTATACTATCGCTGAAGCGGCAGAACCTTTTGGCGCTATCAACTACACGGTTTTGATTATCTATCTGTTAATTTCCCTAATGATCGGCGTATATTTTGCACGTAAACAGAAATCTACGGAAGACTATTTTGTTGGTGGTGGCCGCATTCCTTGGTGGGCGGCGGGACTTAGTGTTTTTGGCACACTATTAAGCGCCATTACCTTTATGGCCATCCCCGCAAAAGCATTTATAACGGACTGGTCCTTTTTCTTTTTAAACATTACGGCTATTCTGATAACGCCTGTTATCGCCTTGATTTTTATCCCGTTTTTCAACAAATTAAAAATTAGAACGGCCTACGAATACTTGGAAAATCGGTTTAACTATTTGGCCCGAGCTTTTGGTAGCCTATCCTTTATTCTATTCCAATTGGGACGAATCGGGATTGTATTGCTCCTACCCTCTTTGGCCATCTCCATAGTTACGGGAATTCCGGTAGAGACCAGTATTCTAATTATGGGGTTGCTCTGTATTTTGTACACCACATTTGGCGGAATAGAGGCCGTAATCTGGACCGATGTGCTCCAAGTAATCGTTCTTTTGGGTGGAAGTGTATTGGCGGTAGTCTGGATTATGCTCCACACCGAAACCTCTTTTGGCGATATGATTACCTATGCACAGGAACGTGATAAATTCAATATCACCAACATGGATTTCGATTTTACGGAATCTACCTTTTGGGTGGTCTTTATAGGTGGCCTGGCTTCCGCTATGGTAACCCAAGGCACCGATCAAACTATTGTTCAACGTTTTTTGACCAGTTCGAGTGTAAAGGATTCTCAAAAAACCCTCTATACCAACGCAGTATTGACCCTTCCGGCAACAATCATCTTTTTCGGTCTAGGAACCCTGTTGTTCATTTTCTATTCGGAAATGCCCAATGCCTTATCTCCTGCGATTTCAAATAATGATTCCATTTTTCCTTGGTACATTGTTAGGGAATTGCCTGTTGGGGTTTCTGGTTTATTGGTAGCCGGAATTTTCTCGGCGGCCATGTCGAGCATCAGTAGTAGCTTGAATTCGGTATCAACTGCCTATTGCAATGATTTTCATCAACACTTTAGACCTGAAACAACTGATACGAAATTGTTAAAAATAGCAAGGATAGCTACGGTACTGACCGGTATTGCAGGTGTGCTATTGGCATTGTGGATGGCGAATTCCAACATCAAATCCCTTTGGGATGAATTCTATAAATTCCTCGGATTGTTTACCGGTGGATTGGGAGGGATGTTTCTTTTGGGAATGCTCACAAAAAAAGCCAATTCAACAGGAACCTTGTTGGGCTTGGTAGTCAGTGCCTTGTTGATATGGTACATCAGCGTTTTTACGGAAATCAACTTTTTGATGTACTCGTTCTTAGGGGTAGCCTCATGCTTTATTTTCGGATATATCTTCAGTTTAATTTTTAAAGATAAAAAGTAGATTATGCGGTTTTTCCTAGTGTTTAATTTTTTCTTCTTTCTAGGTATCCATTCGATTCTTGGCCAACTAAGTGTACCGAAATTCTTTACTGACAATATGGTGCTGCAGCGAGATAAAGCTGTTCATTTATGGGGCAAGGGTAATCCTGATACATTTTTGAAAGTACAATTTGGAGAGGAAACTGTTACAGCAAGGGTCGGTCAAGATTCTAACTGGAGCATTCTATTGAAAAAGCGGAGGGCAAATCCCAATCCCCAATCCATCCTAATAACACATCGACAACAAAAAATCATGTTGGCCAATATCTTGATAGGGGATGTATGGCTTTGTATCGGCCAGTCCAACATGGAGTGGCCCATGGAAAAAGAAATGCATTTTGAAAAAGAGGTAAAGAAGGCAAATAGACCTTTGCTACGCTTTTACAATCCTTCATATGCCGGGAAAAGTATTTATAATGAAATTTTTACCGATTCGGTACTTAGGCTTCTTGGCAAAAAAGACTTTTATATGGGGAAATGGCAGGTCAGCGATAGTAATTCCGTAAGAAAGATGAGTGCGGTTGGTTATTATTTTGCAAAAGAACTTCTTGAAAAAAAGCATGTTCCAATCGGATTAATTAATATGGCTATTGGAGAGGCGCCGATTGAAACTTTTGTAGCCGTCAAGGCAATGGAAAATCATCCAAAATTTACCCGAAAGGCAAAAGGCAACTGGCTTACCAACGAAGAACTGCCCGTTTGGATACGGGAACGAGGCCATCAAAATGTGGGCAAAATACCAGTAATCCATCATGATGAACTAGGGCCAAATCACGCCTTTAAACCGGGATTTGCTTTCGCAGCAGGGATTGAACCAATGGCACAAATGCCTATCAAAGGAATCTTATGGTATCAAGGCGAGAGCAACGCTCAAGAACCGGAGCGGGTTTATGAATATGCAGAATTGCAAAAATCAATGATTGAAGACTATCGAAAACAATGGAAGCAGCACGAAATGCCATTTTACTGGGCGCAACTTTCTTCTATTGACTCATCGAGGTACAAATCGCGTTATTGGCCACAGTTTAGGAACAAACAGCGCAAACTGTTAGAAGAAATAGATTATGGCGGCATGGCCGTTACCAGCGATATCGGCGCAAAAAATGATGTGCATCCCACCAATAAAAAAGATGTGGGAAATCGCCTAGCAAGATGGGCCTTGAACAATGTGTATAGCCATGGTATCATGCCCTCTGGCCCTTTGCCCTATTCGGCAGTCTACAAAGACGGAAAAGTAGTGGTATCATACGAATATAGCGATGGCTTGACCTCTTCGGACGGGAAACCGCTTCGGGGATTTTCTTTAGATGGAAAAAACTCTGTCAAGGCAGATATCCAAAAGGATAAAATTGTCATTCCTACAGTACGTAAACCCAAATTTTTATATTACGCATGGCGGCCTTGGTCGGATGCGAATCTGGTAAACGTCGAAAAACTACCTGCATCGACCTTTAAACTAAAAGTGGAATGAACTACAGTCCTAAAATGAAGATTAAGTTTCCTATTTTCCAGGTATTGTTGAGTCTTTTTTCGATTTTCTCTACCGGGCAAGATAATGAAGCGATGATATGGTATGATGCTTCCTTACTTCCCATCCATGGAAAATTGGATACGGCGAATACGGCACCGTTTCAACGCTTTCCTCCGAAGATGGAAGATAAAGTGAGGGAGCAGGTTTGGCAACTGTCAAAAAACTCCGCTGGACTCTACCTCGATTTTAAGACGGATGCCATCAATATTATTATTCACTATCAACTTGAGGATGAATTGGCGTTTCCACACATGCCCGCCACTGGGGTCAGCGGATTAGATCTTTACGCACATGAAGAAAAAGAGGATTGGCAATGGGTAAAGGGGAAGTATAGTTTCAAGAATACCATAACCTACCGATTTTCAAATATCAAACCTTTGGCGAAAAAAGAACTTCGGGTCTATCGCCTTTACCTGCCCCTCTATAGTTCCTTAAAATGGATGCAGGTCGGAGTAGCCAAAAGTGAAGTATTAAAAGGTTTATATGATTCTGATGATAAACCGATTGTAGTATACGGAACCTCTATTGTTCAGGGAGCTTGCGCAAGCCGTCCCGGTATGGCCTGGCCGAACATATTGGGAAGGAAATCGGGAAGGCCAGTAATCAACCTCGGCTTTTCCGGAAATGGTAGATTGGATCCTGAGATTATCGACTTTTTGAGACGAACCGATGCATCCATTTACGTATTGGATTGTATGGCGAATTTCACTTCTGGTCAAGGTTTGAATCCTGAAGAAGCTGAAAAAAGAATTGCCAAAGCCGTGAACGATATACGAGCTTTACAACCCGAAATCCCAATTTTGCTGGTCGAACATGCAGGCTACTCAGATGGCAATATGCAGCCTGCCAGAAAAATAACCTATGTTGAATTGAACCGGGCCACCGAAAATGTCTTTAAAAAATTAAAAGCCCAAAAAACGAAGTTTCTATATCTTCTGAAGAAAGAGGAAATCGGTTTGGCTATGGATAGTTTTGTTGACGGTACACACCCCAATGATTATGGGATGCTGAAATATGCTAATGCCCTTAAAAGGAAATTGGACAAAATCATTAAGTAATTAGTACGTTATCACATTTTATTATACCGCCAAGAGATTAAAGAGTTCCAATGGAATAATGGTCCAGGGTTTTTCTTTAGATGGAAAACATCAAATACCTTATATGCTGAAAGGAAGTACGTAGTTATATCCTCTGATTCCAAACCCAAATTCGTTTATTATTCATGGCAGTCCTATGCTCTTGGAAATTTACTGAATAGCAGCGGCTTACTTGCATCAACATTTAAACTTCAAGTAAAATAGATTAAAATTTTCTCGAACATTTCCCTTTTTCATTATGCATTATTCGTGTAACTAAAGGTTTTGGGATAAAATAAAAACCGTTACAATTTGCAAAAAAAACGGTCAAAGTGAACCACTGAAAACGGAATTCTTTGAGCCACCTAAAAACCCATTTCAGACTATGATATAAAAGGGTTTGCAATAAATATTGTTATGCCCACTTTAATTCGGCAGGGGTGGTATACGATGTCTGTCTTTTCCAGCTCAGGAACATATTCAATACGACAACATCTATCGAAACTGCATATACAAAACTGGCGCATTGGTATAAAAATGTTGAAAATAAGGGCTTTAGGACTTTTAATACAATCGCAAACACGATAGCGCTCAATTACAGGTCCATCCTGAACTATTTTATAAAAAAAGTACCAATGCCTCGGCCGAATCGTTCAACGCAAAAATAAAAGCCTTTAGGGCCCAGTTCAAAGGAGTTAAAATTCTAGAATTCTCCTCTATAGGTTAACCACAATATTTGCTTAAACACAACAATTGGTCATAATCCCATATGCGCCCCATAAAATTAATTATTTAATACTCGTGAAAATAGTATTTGAAATCAAAATGCGCTATTTGGTATCAACTTAAATATTAATGAGAAAATACCAAAATGTTTTACCTATGTTGTACCTGACCTTTTTT
>TARA_R110002051_G_scaffold318017_2_pt1 | contig 10683 bp, 9 predicted proteins | sample TARA_R110002051 | Tara Oceans TARA_R110002051 (sample SAMEA4397023) | marine metagenome | biome: Polar Biome; feature: [MES] marine water layer (ENVO:01000295) within the mesopelagic zone...; material: water (ENVO:00002006), including particulate matter (ENVO:01000060) such as......
AACATTGAATAGCGCGTACCTCTATCTACAAGGTCTTTGGGTTCAGCTAACCGCAACGTTTCAAGCTCAGCGGCAAGTGAACTTGGTAAAAGAACGTGTCGGCAAAGCCAGTTTCCACCTCGCTGAGTAAACCCAAACTTACCAATCACGGTGTACAAAACACCTTCCCGAACACTAAATTTCTCTTTCGCTGATGGCTGACCATCTGCCGGTCGCTCCCGCGCTAAACGAAGTGTCAAAAGCTCATGGGCGCGAAGGCCTGCTGCCAACGCTATTTTGGTGGAAAGCCCATGCATTTCATTCTGGCAATCGGCAATCGCGGCAACTTGGTCTCGGGTATAGCTAATAGATCGTTTTAGGGGCATTTTTGGCACAAGTGACCTTTCAACAAAGGAGTGGATCGACAAAGGGTTGGATGCTTAAAAACAAATCATGCTTCGATACTACTAACGTTTCCACTTTCAATTGACATAACCCGCACGGGAAAACAGTCACTTAAAGGTCTTTTTCCACCTTAAAATGACATAACTTTTCCGGTGCGGGTGACATAAAAATCAAACGATCATTTTAAAGGGGTGCAAAGCAACATCATTTTTACGTGATGGCTCGCTCAGCAACCCTCTCTAAATGTTTTATTACGCAAATTTTAACGATATGTCATCGTGAAGTGGAATTTATGTCATTTTGAAGTGGAAACGAAAATTACATGACTCTTGTGCAAAAAAAAACGGCTCCCCTTTTCGGGAAGCCGGTTGTGTGAAACGCAGTTTGTTACGCTGCTGCAAACATATCCATCATGCCGCCATTGTCGGGTATGTCCTCCTGCAACATAGCCAATAGGTCGTCATGGGCTTTCGCAGAGATTGCCCCTGCTTGAAGCACCGCTTGAACGTCAGTAGGCCACGACTCAAACGCCAAGCGCTCAAAGTAGTGTTTACGACGTGCCAGTGCGTCATAGGTCGCAGCTTTCCCCCTCGGTAGCTTCACAATGCCTTGGTCAAGATAGACCCGTGCACTGTCCACCCCTGGATAGAAAGCCGCTGCCAAGTAACGCTCTTCATCAAACGCATCGACAAACAGGCTCGCCTCCATCGCATCAATCGTGAGTTCGTCAGACTCCTCGAAATAAACGCTTTTAGTAGGCTTTCCCGTGTAGAGATTGCTAATGGTGCGTGATGCCACGGCTCCAAACGAATCAGCCCGATCAAACGGCTCAAGCCCCAGCTCAAACGCTGGTCCTTGGCCGTCAGGCAGCGGATACCAAACCATCGGTGGAACGCTCTGTTTAGCCACAGGCGCCACGTCAGGAACGGGGTATCGCTTGCCCTGGACCCTTATCTCATGCCACTCTCGCAGCGCAGGAAAAGCCGTTGGAAAGCCGTATGATAGCGACCATGCATAATCTATCGCTATCAGCTGGCGCGGCGTAATGAACTGGAAGGTACTACCCGAAAGCACTTGCTGGGCTTCCGAATCAGTCTCCAACAACTCACCGTTAGCACGAGCGCCATCATGCTCAATCGCCCGCTCCTCTTCTAGTACGTCAATCGTCAACAGATAACGCAATAAATCGCGGCGCATTGTTGCAGAGTAGTTGGTTGGAGCCACGCCGATGTGACCGGCCTTACTCACCTTCCTACCCAGGTTTTCCCGACGCGACATATCCCACCGAGTATTGAGTAGGAACTGGCGCAGACGGTTGATGTTGGCTAAGTGCCCATGGGTTTCAGGCGCTGAGCCAATCATCGACTCCATTGATTTATCGGAGTTACCGGTTGCTAGACAAATTGCGCACCCAAACCTTGCGCTACACGGAGCTTTCTGAGCCTGTTCGCCTGCTAGCAGGCCACAGACACCTTCATTGCCGTCTCGGTAAAGCTCCAGTGTCCAGTCGAAGTTAGTGGTAAACGTCAAGTAGAGCGCATCCCGCCGACGATCTGCTGCCAATAACAAGCTCCACACCTCGCCTACCTCCCAATCTGCGATGGGGGCAAACGTGAAATGGCCTTCTGGCTGCTGAACAAGGCTGTATTCGTTCTCTCCGCGCTCTTTCATGCGTTGTTCACGCTGAACAGACTCCTCATGCCGCGTACCAATCAGCACCACCAAATTACTAGGCGACTGCTGGCAGGATACGATATGTTTGATTGCCTTTTGTTGCGGACGCAACTTCCAGTCAATCGAACATGAGCGAGACGCCCCGGCAAATACCGGCAGTTGACCCCGGCCGACCGTTGAGTACGCGAAACTACTAGCCAACGAGGGTTCTACCTCCACGACCGTTACGGGCAACCGCTGGTGCTTGCAATAATCACGCAAGGAGGTATTCATCGCATGGGTATAAACCGACATAGCTGGGTTTTCAATGCCTGTATCAGAATGCGTGACGTAATGCTGAGTCGTCACCTCACCTGTTGCTTGGCACCGCCGAAGGGCTTCAAGAAATAACACCAACACCGTCAGTGAGTCCTTCCCATAGCTTTCGGCAACTCCGATGGTGTAGTTCTGTTGAATCAGCGCCTGGATACGAGCTATGACTGCTTCTGCTCTGTCATGGATCGCTGCGTGGCGCGTTGCTGCAGTAGCCGAAACGGCATTTATCGTTGCATTCATCATGGTAGTGCCTCTCATAAGAAAAGAGCCCCGCTGCCTAACGGCAGGGAGGCTCAAAGCGTGGCCGTGGCCACATCGGGTTAAGCGGAAGACCCGGATTAGGTCGGCCCGCATTTTTCGCTACTAAACGCACCAGCCGGTAGCGTCCAGTTAGCTCGGTCAATCACAGGAAGCGTGTACTCAGACTTAAAGGCCTGGGCCAACGCCACGTCATCGACAATATCGAAAGGAACCGCCTTTTCGGCAATTTCCATGACATTGATACGATCACGACTAATCGTGGTATCAAATTTGCGCTCATACGCCGCAATCGTTTCAACACTGGCCGGAAAGTACCGGCGCAACGTTGCCCAAATTGACGGCGAATTAAAGATGCACGTACGGCACGACGAGCGTGGCCATTTCAGGCGGTAAGGCACAGGCGCCAGCACACCGTGGCGCTCCATGATTTCCCAGACCTCCGACTCTTCAAAATGCAAGACCGGACGCCATGCATCCACATGGCGAGCGAGCCGCCCACGGCGACGATCACACGCATGTGGCTCAAGCTGGTTGTACTTTGCTCGGTTGGGACTTTCTTCTCGACGCTCCCCCGTGACAAAGCACACACGCTTACCGTTAAAGCGGGCTTGGTTGTTAATAGCCCGCCGCCCTACATCGACTTTTAAGCTCGATGAACACCAACGTACGGAAAGGTCCGCAGACACTTGGGGAAAGCGCAGGCGGGTGCCTGGCTTAGCCCGCTTGGTATCTCGCGGCAGTTCAATTAATCCTTCCGGTGTTTCGATCTTATGGGCAGCGCTGAAGGCGTTTTGCTTATTCATTTCGCCTTCAAAGCCATTGACCAACCAGGAGAAATACAGCGGTATATCAAGTGCTTGTGCAACCTTCCGGTTGTAGTCGGCCATGAACGGCCAGTCCATTAGCGTAGAACCTTCGCGGCCGTCAATGTCGTGGTGCCAGGCTTCAATCTTTGAGCGTGGAACTCCCAGATCGAGCAGGCGCAACAACGCCGCCCAGGAGTCTTTGCCCCCGGAAAATGCCACGACGTAAACGTCATAATCCAGCTCAATATCGGGCGCTTCAAAGAAGACCCCCGGCTGTTTTTTCAGTAATGGCTCGGCTCCAAGATCAAGGCCCAGCTGGTTACCCAGCAAAGGAAGAACGACGTGATCATCAAAGCGATGGGCAGCTGCATTCATGGTGGTCATAGACCAATCCTCATAAAAAAGCGGCCACCCCCTTGCGGGAAGTGGCCGCAAGGGCAAGACAAAGCGCTATAAACGTGCAGCGCTAGCGTGTCAGAAAGCGCTCCGGTGCGGTGCCTGTGTAAGCAACCGACTGAGCAAGCGCATGGGGGGCATCGACCAGGGCAAGCGCCAACATTTGAGCGCTGTGACGAGGTAGATAGCTCATGTAGGAGGAGTGAGCGGCATTCGCCGTCAACTCACGAATTAACGACTCCAGCTGAAGTCGTTGTGCAGGATGTGTGACGGGGCGAACCCATTGCACTTCCGAAGAGAGAGCAGAAAGATAACCACCCAGCAAATACTTGCCGTTGTGATACATCCGAACCGCCGTCTGCTCAATATACGCAGTGCGTTTACCTAACAACGATGGATCAAACACCGACGCCACCGGAGGCGGGGTAAGCAGTGTGTGAATATCGCTAACACTGGCCACATGCCCCGCAAAATACCGCACGGGGTAGCGTGTCGAGCTACGCGACTGAGAACACTCAGCCACTAAATCAGCCTCACAATACAGTTCATAGGTCATGGGGGGTTACCTCTAGCAGGGAGAGTAGGCCTAGCACCCTGGCGGGTACACAGGCCCAGCAGTAGGTTAAGGGCGCGACGAGTGAAACCAAGGGGCATCATCGACGTGCGACAACATCGCATCGCGTAGTTCGTCCGGGTCATACCCAGCCGCGCTACAGCAAACACGAAATGTGAATGGGCCTATTTCGTCGGACTTCATCCATTCCAGATAATCGTCTGGATCAGTGGTATAGGTGCTGGCCAGCGCTTCGAGGGCATCTTCAAGCAGCACTTCACGCATCTTGACGACTTGCTCCACCGACCAAGTGAAGTCGTTACCGGTTTTTTCAGCTGGCCGACCACGCTTAGCTTTTTTAGGGATAGGTTTCAGAGGTTTGCGCGCCGTGAACGGCAACACTTTGCTTTCGTCTGGAAGTGGCAAGGCATCGAAGTCGAAGCCCAGCTGCACCTCCGGGCGCAGCACAGAAACGTTTTTGCGGGAAGGAGTGGCCATGGGTCACCTCACAAAAAGTGAGGACAGCCACCCCCAAAGGGATAGCTGCCCCCTGGGGAAAGATGTTGCGTTACAACATCAGGTAGATTCAGCGACCGGCTGTGCGAGCGCTTTCATATCAAGCTGGTTAAAGTCATCAGGCAAGGTGGCTTCTATTGCTCCATCGACCAGACTGGCCTTAACGTCCTCCAACGCTTGCTCAACTTGGCCGATGATGGCCTGAGCCATATCGTCTATATACTCCAATATGCTATCTAAATGGTCATTCTCAAACGGCTGCCAAACTTCCGCGATGTTGTCATCGAACTCAGCATAGTCGTTGTAGTGTTCAAGCAGCTGGGTATACGCCTCGTAATGCTTATTGGCTTTATCCCAATCCCCAACGAACTTAAGGAAGCATGACGCCGCGAGAGCGTAAGCACGTTGCTCAATGATGGATACATCGTTGGTGTGGCTCATGGTGATTCTCCTGGTAGGAAATGAGCAGGCACACCAATCCCCAGCGGGTTAGTGTGCCCGCAAGGGTTAATAAACGATTAGGGTTAGATCGCTGGCGCTAAGCGCACAACAATGTGTTCTTCGGTTGATTGCGGCCGAACGTGAAAACGTACTGCCGTCATCAACGCTTCCCAATAATGCGCCGGCATATCACTATCGCTGCCTTCCCCATTAAGCGAGGGGTCAACAGCAATAAAGATATCCGGGTAGCCATCCGCTGAATGGCCGTTATATCCCCAGCTCGCCAAACCGCGCAAACGCGCTGCATTTGCCCAGGCAAGGAAGTCAGGTTGGTCAAACCAATTAACGCGGATCATTACTGAAGGCTCAAGGCTAGATTCAGAAATGAGTGCGGCATTGGGTTGCAGAAAACCGCAGGCGCGGTCTACATCTTCTGCTTGCGGAGAATCCGCATCAAGCCCGGCATGAAAGTCGGACAGGTGCTCAAGAATTTCTTGTGCGGCTTCAGCAGAAAGGAGAATGGACTGGCTCATTGGTAGGGCTCCAAAAATAGAATGCCCAGACGCCAATCCCCCTAATGGGCGATTGGCCCACTAGGCAGGTTGATGCAACAGCGTTGCAAAGGAAGAATACTGGTTAGTTTTGCGTGGCCAGTGCTACCACGTCAGATCGCTAACGAGCGATAGAACGTAAATCATAGCGGGTGTTCATTAGCAAAGGCAACACAATAGGCCAACGCCGTTGCCAAAAAAAACCCTATCCGTATGACCGGATAGGGTTTTGGTGTTTAGGCGGCTTTCGTCAAGCTATCACCTATCAGTGTAAACAGCGTCTTTGGTAGGTCCTCTACGCGGGATATAACCGTAGATTTCTTCACAAAGCTCTTAATGCTGTCAGAGCCAATACCAATGCCGATGAGTTCGATACCGGACGCTTCACAGCGAGCCACTACATCCATCATCGCTACATCGCTATCGGGTTCACCGTCAGTCACGACGACCACCAGCTTTTTCTCTTCACGTTGCTGCAAGAGTTCAAAGCCTGCATACCACACGGCTTCCGCCATAGGCGTTGTACCGTCAGGCAGACACCGAAACTTCTCGGTATTGTTAGCAACGCACTGACCATGCTTGATGGCTGATATCACGGGGGAAGTACCGTGGCCACGGAAGTAGGTCACCGCAGGGTTAACCCCATGGATGCCCTCTAGCGCAGTGGCAATAGCCAAAGACGCTTCATTAGCGACTTTGTACGGCACCGCCCCACCTTCCAATGGAAAGCGCATGGAATAGCTCATATCAACGAGCAAGTGCACCGCCGTATTGACCGCTTGTTTTTCAACACGCTTCTTAAAGATACGTGTATCACCCAAACGAGCCCGCGTTAACCGCGTGCTTTGAATACGGTTGCCGCTGCGCGTTGTCCGACTGCCATTACGCTTCTCAGACTGAACCAATCCCATTAGCTGGGAGCGGATCGCTGAGGTAGTTAGCCGAACACGGTGCTTTAGTTGCTGCGCCTCGACCGCAGGCAATGATTGTGCTTCGCTAGCCACGGGGATAGAAGTACATAACGGCGCACCTGGCTCCGAAGCACTCTCAAGATCACGACGTAATGCATCGTGGGCATCTGGAAGGTGGTCTTCGTCGTCAGCATCCAGCGCACGCGCTATTGCCCCTTTCTGACCTTGGCTTGTGCCTTGGTCGTCGCCGTCCTGGTCATCATCACCCTTCTGGCTTTGACTTTGGCTATCGCCTTGGTCGTCGCCGTCCTGGTCATCATCACCGTTCTGGCTTTGGCCTTGGCTATCGCCTTGGTCGTCGCCGTCCTGGTCATCATCACCCTTCTGGCTCTGCTGAGGTGGCTGGTTGACTACACGATTTTCTGCTTCTTTACGCGCTTCATCTTCCAGCATTGCTAAGATAGCTACCGCAAGATTCTTCGCATCCTGCGAAGAGGTCATGGCAGGCACACGCCGAAACATCGCTTGCAGCCGAACAAAGACGCCATGCGGAAAAACCGCTTTGAAGACTTTCTCCGTTTGCTCCATTTCGTGGGTAATAGCGTGCTGCCCAACATAGCGGCATTGAAGGTAATAAAGGCAATACGCCTCTAATATCTGCGCGGGATGGCTTTCTTCAGTGGGAATAGCGTAGTGACCCGCATGAGACATATACCGTGCTACTTCATTCAGCGTATGTGCCATGCCTGGGTAAAGCGCAATCATTGCCCGTTCAATACGGCAATCCTCGGTAATGTTGAACATCGTCTTAAGTAAGCCGGTGCCAAACCCCATATCCCAATCCGTAAAACGGACGTGAGCCGCTTCATGCGCCAGGTATCCCCACAGCGCGTCGAAGTTATCCCAGCTTTCGGGAATGTTCGGCAACACGATGGTTTTACCGTTGGTGTAGGCGCTTTGTCCGCCTATAACAATGTTTACTCCTACTTTGCGTGCATAAGCGGCACAAAGAATGGGTAATGCATTGTGTAGCGTGGTGCGTTGCGTCGTCATAGTGTTTCTCCACATCAAAGAAAAACGCCACACCCCAGAAGGGGCATGGCGTAGAAGCGTCAACTGAGTGACGGGTAGGTTAAGTGCTGCTTACCAATCGTCTTCATCGTCAAAAACGGGCAGCTCGGCATCATCTAGCGATGCCATATCAAACTCCATTGGCATAGCTCCCATTTCGGAAAGCATGGCCGCTAGAGGCTGTTCAGCTGGCGATGCAGCAGAAACAGCGTTGTTCACTTCCGGTTCCGGTGACACGGGTTCTGGCTCAGTCTGAGAGACTTCCGAAGAAGGCTCTTCTTCCTGAACACTTTCCGCAATCACTTGAGGCGAAGCGTCCTGCGCAGGTTCTACAACGGGTTCAACAGCAGCTGGCGTTTCCGCTTTCGCTGGCGCGTCATCCGTTATGAACTCGGCAAAGAAGTCTTCCATATCACCTAATAGATCAAGCGATAAACCTGGCTCCACTGTATCGCTAGTCGGTTCAGCACTAGGCGCTACGTCGGTCTCCGGCGACTCTTCTTGGGCATCTTCTTCAACAGCGGGCGTTACCTCTTCAACGGGTTCTTCTGAATCCATTTCCGGTGCAACGGCTACCTCTGTTTCCTCTGTATCTACTGAAAGTGGCAAAAGGTCTTGAGCCACTGTTTCAGGCAGATCATCGTCGTCATCGAGGCCAGCACCGCTGTACACGTTTTCGACTTTGACACTGCCATCGGCATAGCCATGAATCTTATCTTCGTCTGCACAGATCAACACCACTGCACAAACTTGATAAAGAAACGGGCCTTCAATACGGTTCTTCACCTTGTGAGTGTCAAACCCGTCAATCGTCTCCTTGAGCAACTTTGCCAAGGGGTCTAATGACGCATTCATAAAGCTTAGGCCGTCTACTTTGTCGAAAAGCTTCACAAGTGAAGGCTTCGTTGACGCAGAGAGATACGGCTTTGTGCCACTGAGATATTTCTTGTAAAAGTCGGACGCTTCAGACGCAATTTCCTTATAAAGGTCATTGGTCAGAGAATCGACTTGGCGGGACATTTGTGTAGCTTGCGTGTCATTCGCAGGATTAATGTTATAGATTAGGTATTTAAACCCAATACGCTCACTGACCACATCGACAGGCATAATGCCGCGACGTAATTCATCTGCGTAGTTAGGGTTTTCAGCCAACCAGTTTTCGACAGTCTCCTCATAGTTATCAAGGAACAGCTGCCGTTCTGCATTGAATTTTTGCTGAATAATCTCCAGCTCAGATTCAATATACTCAAGCTTACTCTGCGGAATCGCAAACCCGTTCATAAACCGAAGTCCATAGTGGGTAAGCAACCGTCGTGCTTGAGACTTAAGCGCATGGAAACGAGAAATGGCTGCGGGATCGCAGATTTTCTTGGACCCCAAGCTAGTGAGGTTTTCAGGCGGAATTTCTCCACCGTCACCAAGTTTGAAATCCGACTCTTCTAGCCGAGCCTTTCCAGACCAGATATCAAAATCCGCGTCAACGACGCAGAGATTTTCAAGGGTCTGGATGTTGAGGGTAGCGTTTGTAGCAGTCATGGGTTTTCTCCAACGGAAAAAGCCCAATAAGATGCACCTTGCCCAATGGGAAGGTGTCCCATTGGGCGAGGAATGCAGTGCAAGCACTGCGAAAGGAAGAATACTGGTTATTTAGTGTGGCCAGTGCTACCACATTTCATCGCTAAAGAGCGATAAAGCGTTTTCTTAAACAGTCTGTTACCGCCAAACTCCTTAAGAAAACGGGGGTGGCCCCCGTTCCTCCAAGCATCGCTTGGTTAGCTGATCGCGTCAAGAGGCGCTAGCACGCTTCTATCCACAATATTACGCGGTGCCACCGTGTCGCTTACGGTCACTCGATAACGAGTAGACGGTTCGCTACGGTAACGGTCCACATCCACAGAGACCCCATCTTGCTCCAACGCAGCTAACAGCGCCTTGTTGTTCACACGTCCCTTGGACTTGTACCGTGTCACCATCACACCGGCATATTCAGCATAGAAATACTCACCCATAAGCGCTTTCAGCGAATCAAGTGAGTGTTTTTGCTCAGCCTCTTTCGCCTTCAGCTGCGCTTTGAGGTCGTCAATCTCCGACTGGGCCTTGCGATACACCTGGGCGTGCTGAATCCAGGCATCGGCTTGGCCATTGTCGGTGGGGAAGTAAAGATCACGCTGCGGGTCCTTATCAGGCTCAATGCCCGATACAATCCGCTGCCAGAACTCACTTGCCCGTTTCACTAGCTGGCGCAAGAGAATATCGTCACGGCGTACCTCAAACTCCAGCAGGCCGAACTCGGCGTGCCAAAAAATGAGCCAACCGCGAGCGGCCTCTGTTACCAGTAGCTGATGCTGCACTTGGCAGGCATACAGCTTATAGTCACGACTCTGCGTGCCATTCGCTGCCACGTCCTGCCACACCTTATCGCTAGGGCATTTAATCTCGACAGGTTCTTTGTTGCTATTCAAACCGTCCAGCGATGCCCGGAACAGCGGAATGCGCGACGACTCCACACACGCAGGAAGAATCAGCCCTCCCACCTTTGCTTCGTACGCTGCACGCGCTACTGCTTCATTACGCTTACCGGCCCGCACCAGCGGGTTTAAGCTCAGATCGACCTCAGTGGCATATCCTGACTTTTCCGCCCATAACCTCCAGACGGTTTTGTAAGGTGATCGGTTAAGTAGGACAGCTGCATCCGTTGCCGTAATGCCGCGTATCCGCCACAGCCGCCAATCATCACTACCTTGCTCCAGATCGACAAACTTCATGGTATTTACCCTCCTACCACGAAGGGGCTCACTGAGTGA
>TARA_R110002051_G_scaffold195021_2_pt1 | contig 10669 bp, 12 predicted proteins | sample TARA_R110002051 | Tara Oceans TARA_R110002051 (sample SAMEA4397023) | marine metagenome | biome: Polar Biome; feature: [MES] marine water layer (ENVO:01000295) within the mesopelagic zone...; material: water (ENVO:00002006), including particulate matter (ENVO:01000060) such...
TCCACCATATCCATACCAGTAATTTCCTTTTCTAATTAGGATTGTTGGTTTGGTTGTTGATAGTGTTTCATTTGCTCCACCTATTGTTTGTATGTGACCATCTGCTGATGGACTTGATGTATTTGTTAATGTGATAGTATCACCTGTATCTGCGAATAAATATATTAAATCATATTGATTTGTGTTTGTAATAGCTAACTTGTCTAAAACATCTGATGTGCCTGATTCTGCTGCAACTACTGTAACTGAATCTGTGACAGTTGCTACACCACTTGCTATTGTTATTGTTGAAGTTGCTGGTGTTACACCTAACATTCCTGCTGAATCTGGATCAGCGTTCCATTCAGTTGTACCTACTGGTGATGTACCATCATCAGGGTAAGTATTTACATCTACTACTGTTGAGTGTTTATAAATTGCTTTACGAGCCATGATTAATTACCTTTAACCTCTTTACCGTCAGCTTTAGTTAATTTAAAACTTATTTTCTCTTCGAATCTAACTTTATCCTCCAAGCCTGAACGACCAGTGTTTCTTAAGTTTATTCTTTCTAAAAGATTAAAAACCCCTTTCATGGTCATAGTCAAAGGACTAGACTCCATTCATTGTGTGGTTTACGAACAAGGTCAGAGTATCTGTACTTGTTTTGTGAAAACTTGCTGGACTTGCAAAGTTCCAGTGGGTCAAGATTTTTGGGTTGCCACTTAATGTTGCTGCCTTATCGACAATACATCCACCAGTGATTGCATTACCTGAACTAGTATCAATTTGTGATGTAGTCCATGAGAATTTAAATGTTACAATGTCAACGCCTGCACCTGTGTTATCAGTATCACCATCGTTTGTTTTTGGATATGCAGAGGTACAGTCTTTCTGTGCTCCAGTTGTAACTATTGGATTTGATACATTGTTATAAGTATCATCTTTAAAAGCATTACTAGAAGCATCATCAGCACTTGAAGGGTTTTGTAATATACAGGTTGCTCCTGCTCCACTTGCAACTGCTCTAAAATCTTCATTTGCAGAAGGTGCTTCTGAACAAGCTCTTTTTGCATAAAATACATCACCGTCATTTGTGACTACATTTGAACCATAAAACCAATGTTTTGTACCGTCAGTTTTCTGTAAAACAACACAAATGTTGTTTTTTGGGTCTAAGGTTTCAGGCATTGTATTTCCATTTCCTTGTGTTAGTGTAATCATGTTACTTTTCTTTCACAATTGTAGTATTTAAAGATTATTTACTAATTAGTTGATCTTCTTCTATCCTTCACAATACTACTCATGGCTTCATCAATATCAAATATGTGATCCACCATGTCATATGTGTAATCACCCACAGTTACCATTGTTATCATTTGTGGGAAGTTATACGAAATCTTTTTAACTAAGAATACTTCGTTATGTATTCTCGCTGGATCATGATTTACAGTGGTATTCATTCCTATATTTACACCATTGATTAATCTCGGAATTATGATTCTTAATGAGTTTTTTGGTTCACCTTTAGCTCCCATTAACCTTCTACAATATGAAGCAACAGAAGTTGCATCTTCCATTTGTTCTGTTGAATATTTTTTTGATCTTTTTCCATATTTATCAATACTATCTTGATTTGAATCTTGAAAATAAGTCCAATCATCTGTGGAAGAATTTGCTCCAGTTATAGCACCTTTATTGGTTTTATCAATATATCGTAGTATAATTTCGACTGAATATATTGGGGAAGCATCTGATGAATTTGCTCCTTTGAATGAATATTCCTTTGAAGTTTCAGTTGCCCAACCACCATTAATTTGGTAATATTTACCATCTGTATATGTACTTACACTATCATTCTGCATTATTTCTATATGATCACCAGCCGTATCACTTGAAGTATCTGCATACTCAACAACAACTCTATCACCAGCAGTAATAGTTCTCGCTGAAGTTAAAGACAATGTAGTCCATAGAGGAATGTCTCCTAAATAAATATTTGATGGATCTGCAAAAGTAGTTGTTAAATCTGAAGCATCTTTTGCTGCAGAAGTAGCTACTTCTGTATCACCATTATAAATTTTAAAATAAAAACTACCTGAAGGGGTTCCAACTTTTCGTAACGCAAATGATAATTCATTTATACTTGTTCCTATATTTGAATTATTAGTTAGAATTTCATTACCGACTCTTGATCTTCCATACCCATTATTTCCATTTTGTTGATAAGATATATTTCTACTACTAGTAGAATATGTTGTATTTTCAAATGAACTGCTAGAACCAGTACTTACATACCATGTAATTTTTCTACCATCCCATGTGAATTCTCTATTCCCACTATCACCTTCAATTAAAGATCGTATTGGATTTTCATCACTATCAAGAGCTCGTATAGCTACCAAGTCCCATAACTCTTTACCATCATTTGTAAATAAACTCATTACATCAACAGTTCCACCTGATGAGAAAGAAGAAACGTGTACATTTTTATACTTCATATGATTACCCCTATACACATGAACATCATTTATTAGATTTTTATCATCTAACCCATTTTGAATTATTTTATATCCATGTTCTTTTGTATAATATGAATTATTAGGTGCTTCAGTTGATTCAAAGATTAATGTTTTTCTTGGTGTTACATAAAACTGATCAGCACCGTTTAAATGTTGATTTAACACACCACTTGAATTATATTCTTTACCACCTAAAATTGCCAATATACGTGCTGTTTGAATGGCTTTACCACCAGCATTATACCTAGATTGTCGTCTTGTGTGAAATGGATTAGTTTTAGTTTTCCAAGTTTCAGTTGTATCATCATCCTCATCATCTGCATATCCACCTGTAGCTATACTATTTACATACTTAAATTCATAATCTATATCTTTGCCTAATTTTCCATCAGCCAAAACTACACCTGTATTATCTTGATCGTTCTTATTTATGCCCTCAACAATTTTAGCCATTATATCTTCTAAAAGCATATCTTCAAAAACACCATTATTGGCGTTTGATACATTAGCGAATATGTTTTCATCGACCTCACTTGCAAGTAAATGTTTACTATAACCGATAGCCTTTATTGTTATTGTGTTAGAATTATACTTAACATCACTAACAACTCCACCAAATTTCATAGTTGAAGTTGGTAAAAGTCTTTTATATGCAGTAAGTCTTTGAAAGTCTTCAAAAGCTCTAGTGTATATCTTTACAGAGTATATTTTACCTTCAAACTTTGATCCATTAGAAGAAGTACCACCAATATAGATATCTGATACTCCAGCTTCCATTTTTAATGTACTAGTTGTATGCCATGGCATGAGATATCTTTCTCCACCATTAACTCGTATGTAATTCTGTTTATATTTTGAACCACCATCAGGTTTCGAATAAACGTCTATAAATGCTTCTTTTCCAGAAGTAACCTCTAATAGTTGACCTGCTGTACCTGTTTCACTTTCTTTATTAGATATTGTACTACCACCTTTCGTTCTTGTTTTACAGTACGCATATGTGACATTATTTGTCTTATACAGTCCAATTTGAATTCCACTATTTGAATCCATTCTATCAAATATAATCTGTGTTTCATCATCATCTAAAGTTGGGACTTTAATCCATATGTGAATTTCTCTTCCTTCTTCAAAATCTATTATTTTATTATTTGCTTCTTCACTACTTGGTTTTATTTTTATAACCTGTCTTTGTGTTTCACAGTCAAGATAATGTTGTCCTTTATGTCTTAAATCTTGGTTAGATTGATCTCTTTCAGTTTTAAATATAGGATCAGAAGAAGAATCATTTCTTTTCCCATCTAAGTTATATCCACTTTCATCTCTTAAAGAATGATTAAAATGCCATGCACCACACATATGGTCAACGTCTATATCATCTGTAATGAATGTTAATATATCATTTTGTTGTACATCATACCCTTTTGATATAGTTATTTGTGCATTATCAACTGCTCTTGAACCTTCCAAGTTTACTTTACCAACCAAAGCTTTTGGCATGGATCTAATAACTTCATATGAACTGCTAACTTTTTTCCTATGCTCTAGGGTAATTCTCGTTGTTGACATGATTATGCTGCTATTGGTAAAGCCAATTTTATTATCGAATATTTATTTCCTTCAGGGTTTGTTGATGTTAAAGCAGTTAATCGTATATCATAATCACCGTCAGAACTTATACCACCTGTGGCTGTAACTGTTTGAGCTGTAGATTGTCCAGCTCCTCCACCACCACTATATGTTACAGTTGAAAAGTTTGACCAAGTGTCCGTACCCTGTGGTCTATATTGAACTTTATATCCAGTTATAGTTGAATCACCACTTCCAAATGAATCTGTATGTGTACTTGTTATTATTACTCCCCTTGTTGTACCTGTTGTTGAAGCCATTCCACTATATTGAGGTGCTTCTGCTAAATCTGGATCGGCTGATGAAGCTACATTACCATTTATGAAGGATATTGTTGCTGTCCAAACTACTGGTGATTGTGAGCTTATAGCCATATTGACTTTTTGTAAAGTTCCTTGTAAAACGAATACATCTGCTATTGTTAATTCAAAACTATCTGATACTGTGACAGGCACTATATCTGTTTTAAAGAATTCTACTATCTCTATTGCTGTGTGACCACTTGTACCTGTGTTACCTAATCTTGATGTACCACTGAATGGGTTTGCACCTAAGTTTCTTATTTTCCAACTCAAATTAACAGTTGTACTATTTCCTTCCACTTTAATCAAAATATTTTTTGTGTCTTCTGATTGTGGTAATGGCATTGGTGTAACAGGTGTATTATAATCTATCTGACAACTTACTATGTTATCACCATTATATGTTATAATATTACCTGTTACGTCATCTGTACATTTTAATTCCCAAGCTCCCATACTAACCACCTAATTGAGTATCTCCCTCTGTTTTCATACCGTCATTTATCTGTTCTAACGTTTGTTCTGCATCAACGTTTTCATAGAAAATCATATCACCATAAAAGTTATTCATGTGATTTCTTCCAGTTAATGTATTAATAGCACTATATGAAGGATCACTAACTAATCGTGCATTATGTTCACCACCTTCTTCAGGTGTCATCTCTTCAACTGAATCTGCACCTGCTTGTCCTAGGAGCAAAGGCAATAATGTTGCGAGTGCAGTAATTAAAATTCCTGCGTACCCTCCTGCTTTTTGACTTCTCACATTCTTTAAAGCATCTTTCACAGCTTGTTGTGAAAACATATTTTTAAAGTTAGGTATAAGAGATCCTTTTGCTATATGACCACCATGAAGTTTAGCATTTTGAATGGCATTAAAGATTCTTCTTCCACCCAAGTAACCAGCAGTTGAACCTAATCCAACTGCAAGGGTTGTGCGAGCTTGTGTTAATGAATCTTTATTCTCTGGATCTGTTGTGAAATTTAAAGCACCTAATATTAAATTTAACACCCCTAATATTGATCCAACCAAAGGTAATAATGAATTACCTATTTGATCTCCCAACTGCATCATTCTTGGGTACATATCTTTAAAGAATGGTAAAACAGTTGCAAGGAACATCATTGCAATAGGTCTTAATACGAAACCAAAGAAATCACCAAACGGTCTTAATATAAGTCCAAAAGTCATACTCATTAACTCTAACATTTTCTGTAACATTGGTGAAACTGTAAGTGCTGCCTTAAACAATCCTATTAATAAACCTAAACTAACCACACTGATTACAATACCTGTTGAATGTTTCGCCATGAAGTTTCCAACTTTTTCCAAGTGCTTCACCATTGATGCAAGTGCTGGGTTTGATTGCATGGTTTTATATGTTTTAGTATCTTCTGTATCTACCAAAGACTTTTGAAGACTTCTTAATTTTTGTTGCCTCATTTCCCAATCTTGTGATTGTTGCCATGTTCTATTTATAAAATTAGAATTCAGCATTTCATTTTTAACAATTTCCATAGTTTCTCTTAACTCACTATGTTGCATTTTTACTTTTGTCATTCTAAATGCAGCCCCAACACCTTCACCAGCTACGCCAATTGGGGTAGTACCATGCATCATTTTTGTTACTCTTGTCATAGCTGTATCCATTCCTTGCAAACTATGTCTAAGTTTAATATTACTCTGTACATTATCTCTGTGTTCTTGTTCTAAAAGTCTTTTTCCAAATATTCTTTCTCTGTTAATTTCTCTTGTTAACTTTAATGATTCTAGTCTAGTTTGGGTTTCTTGTTTTGCAATATATCTTCTTCCATTCCACTCTTTTTTTGTCATATCCAATTGTGCATTAACAGTAACAAGTTTTTCACTAAATTTAACAAAATTGTTTATTACTCCCAGTTCTGCATCATTTAATTTACCAAAACCCTTCATCATTTGTTCAACATGATTCTTTATATCCATTAATATTTGCTCAATTACAGAGTTTTTCATGATACTATCTATATTTATAGATCACTATTAAAAGTTTTTCCTTTTACTACTGGATTTAAAATCCTCATTCTGCTTCTTAATCTCTTCAATGTGCGTGGCTATTACCTTTTTAAGATATTCAATTGGTTGTGAATCTACCTGTTTTTTATCCCATCCGAACTCTTTTGCACATAAATAATATGCTAGGTATTTGGTTCTTTCTGATCTTTCAACTTCTGGAAGGTTTCCATCCAGTCCTCTATATACTCGGCTAAAGGGTGGTATTCTAGCACCTCATCTAGAATTGTATTTGCTATTTTTGAATTAAGCATTTTTATGGCTGTTTCATCACCAATCTTAAATGGTGCTTTCTTAATACATAGTGTCAAAAGCTTCATTCTATAAAACGGTAAATTGATCTTTGGTTTTGTTACATCTGATAAATCTACTGAACCACTAAGTAATGATTCAACTTCACCAAATGTCAAAGAGTCTTCAAATTCAACGAATTCTTCTTTACCATTGTATTGTATTTTAACAGTTTGTGTAGCCATACTGAAAAAATATATATTCTATTTAATAAGGGTTGTGTTATGCAATTGTGTATGTTACTCTTGCTGCCTGAGCTTTAAATGATAGCTCTTCAAAGACAGGTTCTACTGGTTCTAATCCAGTAACAGTGTGATCACCAAATGATATTCCTTTAAATTCAATTTTCATTTCTTTACCACTATCTTCTGTTGAAGTGAATGTTAGTTCGGCTGATACACCACTTGTTTGGTTAATTCCACCTTTTGTATCATAACCTGTACCAATTGCTTGATTCAAAACGTGTTGTAAGTGATTTCCTTCTTTCCATGAAGTCTTAAATCTACCTGATACATCTAATACTTTTCTAAATGAATCAGTAGCATAGTGAGAACCTAATTTATAAAGTAATTCTGTGTTCTGATTAAAAGTTACATCTACTGATTGTACTTCACCAAGTGTTTGTAATGCACTACCATCTGAAACTTTGAAAACACCATGTGCAAATGTGTACGGACTTCCAGCTACTCCAACTGTATCTTGTTCTACTATACTTCCAGTTGCTGGGTTTGATACTGTTTCTTCCTTACCAAATGTCATATCACAATTTCCGTTTATTGTTTCACCTATATTTGCAGTAATACCTAAAGAATTAATTATACCACCTTTTAATGTTCTTACCATTTTAGTATGTGTCCCAGTTCCATAATCTGAACCAGCACCTGTTGATGACGGTGTTTCTATTGAAATTTGTGCTGAAAGTGTTTTATTAACCATGTCAGGTGAAGCCCCTAATGCACCTTCACCTAATGAAGCTGGATATTTTGAACTTGATACTTCTCCGTAAATTCCCTGAAAAATATTATGTGAAGTTTGACTATCAAATGTAAAACTAACACCCATTCTTGCCTGTTGTTGTCCATATGCAAATGCTGTTGGTTCTACTTGTCCTAGTAAACCTAATTCAATTCTATTTGTTGTGACACTTAAAGAGCTTACTCTAGTGTTTAGACCAAATACTTTGTTATATGTAGCCCCAGCTCCAAATGCACTTTCATACCCATAAAATACCGAAGACCCTGCGCCTGTATAAACTACCATATTATAAAAGGTAACTTATTCCTATTTAAAGATTATTGGGGATCTGCTTTCCTAAATGATAGAGTCAAAACATAACTATACATATTACGGTATTTGTAGTTTTTACTGAAAGAACCAATAACTCTCAAATCAGTATAAGATGTGCCTGTTATATTATCTTTAACCAATTTCACAACTTTTTTGACAACTTCATTATGTCTTTTTATATCTTGATATGTTCTTACTTCTAATTCTATGATTTGTTCATGCCAAAATGCAGAACCACCTAATCCAAAATACGTTATATTTTCATTTTTTGGATATAAAAGCAATTCATCTCGTCTATCATCAATAAAACCAACAGTTCTTTTATCCCAAATAGCCGATACTCTTGGGGGTCTTATATCTGACCATTTGGTGTTAATCAGGTTGATTATCTCTGTTACTGCATCATATGTTATTATACTCATATATCTTCATCTACCCCACTCTGATATTTATAGTTCACATCATACTTGAATTTAACCCAATGATCATTTTTACCAAATGACCCTTCTTCAGCTCTTCTATATTTCGTATGTGCATCCCATTCTTCATCAGTCATAGTAGTAGGTCGTCTTCCTACATACCATATTTTTCTTGCAACTTTAAACGCTATGGAGTCAACCACATTATCTCTTATGGTAGGCATATTATACTTATTCATTTTAATTGCATCTGTTTTTCGTGTCCAATTTTTATCTCTAAACGTATTTGGTCTTTCTCTATCTCTATAATACTCTTCTACTAATTCTTCATCACTAGCCCCAGCCAATTTTACATTCAAAACCCATTGTTTTATTGCTTTAATATTTGGTTTAACTTCTTTTGGATACCATCCTCTTTGTAAATTCTCTGGAAGAGCTGGTAATGATGGAGGTGCTTGAAGTGCTGGATACTTACTAATATAATCTAACCAATTATCATCAATCTCATCTTCAGGTTGGGTACTCTGTGCAGAAGCTATCATTGCACCAATTTCTTCAGGTGTAGCACCTTCTGCGAAATTTAAATCATCAATATTATCAGGTAACTTCCATGTCACATCAAAACTTTGTGCATTTTCAAAAAGCTCTTCTTCTTCTTGTTCCTTTGTTATTTTTTCACCATCTACTTCCATCTCAACACTAGCTTTGGAACTTCTCATTCTTTCTGCTATGTCTTTAAAATATACGTATATTCCACCAGTGATACCTTTCTTAAGTTGTCCCCAATTCATTACAGTCCGACAACAACAACTTCTCTTCTATTTATGATACAGTTCTCTATATCTTCTTGCCAATATTTCTTTGACTCAGAGGGTGATGTTGTTCCTCCACTTGGAAGTTCATCCATTCTGAAACTCGTATTCATTATATCTATTGCTGTCATTTTAATAATACAATCTTTAATATCATCAGGGATAACTGTATCACCAGCAAACTCTTCACCACCATAACGATATGTGACTCTTACTCTATTTTTCCTTAAGATACTAAATAGAAAACCTCTCAAATGTAATGAACCTCTCTCATATTCCATATCAAACCATTGACCATTTGTGACAATGTTTTCCCAAATTGCACTAGCCCCCTGCCAAATTTCTACTTTATCACCAGCAGAATCATCTAAATCATATATTCTCCTATGTCTTAGAAAGATAGGTGTACCCCATCCAAATGTATAAAGTAATGGTAAACTATGAACTTCTCTTGTTATTTTTTTGGTTCTCCATGCATGACCAGTTCTTCGTTCAAATTCAGATTCTTTTCTGTTGATTATTTTCTCAACTTGTGTTTTGTTAGGAGTAGTGTTAGCATTAATGGGTACTCTGAGAAAATCAGACACATCTTCAACTGAACAGTAAGTTGTAACCATGTAATATATAAACTTAGTATGTATTTAAATTTACTTAAAAACAACAGTCCACTCTGCTGAACCTGTGATATCTGCATAGATTCCCTCTTCAAACCTTCTATTAATATCTTGATAATTTCCTTCTATTTCACCAAATATAGTGAATTCTACTGAACCACTAGCACCACCATTCTTTAAGACACATTTAGCTCCACTAGAACCTTTTTTACTACAAAAGACAGCAACGACTACGCCATGACTGCCTTTTATAGCTGTATCTGCATTAAATGAGATTACATTGTGGTTTAATTCTACCATGACTATATTGACCAATTAGGAATATATAAGGATTATGAAGAAAAAAAAGTCGGCTGTTTTGGACTCTAGTAGCCTATGACTAGAAACTCGAAAGTTTTGCTTGCACAGGTTGAGCTGGTATTTACAACTTCAACAAATTTGGATTGTGCTCCTCCACCTACATCATATAGTTGGATTTTCTCGTTTGCTTTGTCATATCTTACTTCTTGTAAACAAGTTGAATATGTTGGTATTACAGCAACGAGTGTAGAGATTCTTCCCTCTTTGAGGTCAGCTACCACTCCTCCTGTCGCATAGTTATCAGAAGCACCAAAGGTAACTTTGACAGCATATACTCGCAACTTTGATGTTAAAGCTGCTTGCCATGAGAGTGTTTTTCTCACGTTTGCATTTGTCCAATCGGATGTACTGATTGTTATTGCCATATATTAGTGTATGAAAGACCCATATATAAGTATTAAAAA
>TARA_R110002051_G_scaffold265511_1_pt1 | contig 10666 bp, 2 predicted proteins | sample TARA_R110002051 | Tara Oceans TARA_R110002051 (sample SAMEA4397023) | marine metagenome | biome: Polar Biome; feature: [MES] marine water layer (ENVO:01000295) within the mesopelagic zone...; material: water (ENVO:00002006), including particulate matter (ENVO:01000060) such as......
AGCACAAGCTGCTTTAAAAAGTAAAAAAGGTGTTTCTTCAAGTATAGAATCTCAAGAAGCTGAAAATGAAAAACTAAGAGCTAGGGGTAGAGCAGATTTAGAAAGATTACAAATGCAAGAACAACAAAGAGTTCAAAGTATACAAATAAGTGAAGGGCAAAGAACTCAACAAGCTGATGCTGCAGGTCAATCATTTATGTTTAATAAAAGAGAAGATAGACAAACTGCAGAAATGAATAGAGCAGCTGGGCTTGCAGATAGAGCTTCTAATCAAGAAGCTCAAGCAAGAGCTGATGGAACTGCTGCGTTAACAGGAACAATAAGTAGTTTAGGAAGTTTAGCCGGCTCGAAGATGAGTGCTGATTCAACACTTGAAGCTGCAAATATAGCTAATCCTAAATAAACAAATTAAAATATAAATTATGGGAGCATACGAAAGTCCAGATGTAAATGTAGGTATTGATAGACAATCAGGTCAAATGATTGGTCAAGCTATCGCTGGTATAGGCCAGAAAATAGGTAGTGCTTATGCCCAGGGAGCTGAAAAAATAGCTGCTGCTCAAAAAGAAATTGCTGATAGAAAACGAAAAGAAGCTGAAAAAGCAAGAATTAGAGCAGAAGAAAACTGGAGAATACATAAAGAAGTAGAAAGTCAAAGAACTCAAGCTGTTGTTGATTTTGATACTATGTTAGAAAGTCAAAATATAGATGTAGAATCTTTAAATGGAAGTTTTAAAGGAGTTATAGATGAATTATATGAAGCTAAAGATAGACTTGCTCAAAGTAGAGGAGATTATGAAGGAAGGAAAGATGATGAAGCTATGATAAGAAATAATACCGCATTTATTAGTGGGTTACAAAATAATTTCATTAGTATGAATATGCTTATGGATACGTGGAAAGAAAAGTTTAAACAAAGAGATATACCAGGTGGAATAGATAGCAGTACATCGAATCCTTTATTTGCTGCGATGATGGAAATAGGTGAAGGAGGTAGTCAAGGTATTGGTGCAGGAAAAATAGGATGGGAAACAAGAACTGGACCTGGAGGAAAAAAACAATTATTTCAAGTTGCTAGAAGTGAAGAAATTAGGAAATTAAATTGGATTAACGGAGGTAAAAAAGGAGCTTTAGAAAATGCTAGCGATATTTATGAACTAAATTATGATCAAGTACGTAGTTTTTTAGATGATGATGACAATAATCCAAACACTTTTGGACCTTTTAATTTAGTTCCAGATGATACTGCAGAAAGAAAAAAAGATTTAAAAAGTGCTACTGTTATAGGAGAAGATGGAGGACTTACTCTACCAGATGAACAAGGACAAGGAGGATATTTTATTAAAGGAAGCCAATTTGTTGGAGATCCTAATGGACCACGTCCTTATTGGGATCAAAAAACTTGGCCAAATACTCAAAAAATACAAGGTCAAATTAGTACAATGGCTAAATCTGCGGCTCAAGCAGATTTAAGTTTTGGAGGATCTAGTATTACAGCCAATTCTAGTATTAGAGCTAATGCTCTTAAAAAAGAAATAACAGTTAAAATGACTGATGATCAATGGATTGAGTTTGAAAACGATGATCAAAGAGCAGCTGCTGGATGGATATTAAATGGAGACAAATGGACTAAAAAAGCCACTCAATATTATATTCCTCAATATGGAAAAAGAAATGATCAAGGTGAATTAGAAGAATTACCTGATTTTATATTAGGCGATTCTGTAACTGGTATTATGAGTCAAGATAATGAAGAAGGTACTGGAGAAACAGATGGTTATAGTCCTAAAGAATATGAAAAATATATAAAATTTACTGAATGGCAATATATGTCACAAGCAGGTGCTTTTGCTGCACCAACAAATATAATTCCTGAAAAAAGAGAATATATTACAACTTCTTCACCAAGTGGTCCTGGTGCAGAATTAAGCAAAAATGAAAGTGTAGTTTATAATAGATTAACTAAAGGTCCTGAGGGATTTGCAGATTTCTTTGAAGAAAATACCACTAATAAAACCGGTAAAATGTCTGAAGATGGTTCTACATTCACATATAAAAATGGAAGAAAAACTGAAACAGTAGATATGACAAACGAGCAAGAAGTTATTGGTTTATTAAAAGTATTATTAGATGGTGAAAAACTTGGATTAGGTACAGGTAAAGATAAAGAAGCTACAATATTAAAACTAGTTGAAAAATATAGAAAAGATAAATTTGGCAATACTACATCTTCAAACAGCGGTGGAGGTCAAGGTGGTACAGTAACAAATTTTGATAACTTATAATAATATGAGAAAACTATATGACGCTTTAGTCACAAATGGTTCTTATACAAAATCATTTGAAGAATTTACTAAACAATTTAACAATGAAGAAGGTAGTAAAAAATTACATTCTGCATTAGAAAAAGACGGTAATTACACAAAACCATACGATGAATTTGTAACTCAATTTGAAGTTGATAACAAACCAGTAAAAACAACAACTGTAGACAAAGATGTTCCTATAGTAGAGGAAGAAGTATCCATTACAAATTCAACTTCAGTAAATGGTTCTACGGATTCTGTAAGTGTTGAAGGTGAATTCTTTATTGATGGAGAAAGTTTAGATTACGCAGATCCAAAATCACTAATTCCTAGTAATTTTAGTATTCCTCCTCCTATTATTGATAATAAAAAATCTTTAAGTTTAGATCAAGATGGTAACTCTATGTATGGTGACAAACATGAAACAAACATTCAAAGAAATCTTTATCAACAAAGAACTTACGATATAATGCATGCCACCGGTGAATATTCATTTCTAAAAAACAAAAGTTTAAAATTACGTAAAGAAGTTTTAGATAAAGAAAATGTACCTAATTTAGGTAGAATTCAATCAGAGGAAGCTGATTTGAATTTTCAAGAAATGATTATTGATTTAAATCCTTTTCAAAAGCTACAACAAAGAATGAAGGCTGTTTTTGTACCAGATCCAGAAATAGTTAACAAACTAAATAAAGCTACTGAAAATTTAGATGTATCAAAATTTGAATCGGAAGATGAAATAGCTGATGTTATACAGGAAAATGCTCAAAAAATATTATTAGAAGATCCTCTTATAAAACAAGAAATAACTAATATTAATTTAGCACACATTAAAGAATTTGATAAAATAAGAGAAGAACTTCAGGCTAAATATGATTTAACAGATAAAAAACAACATATAATAGCTGTAGAAAAACTTAATGAAGAAATAAATAAAATTGTTTTAGAAGATCTTGTTAAGTCTAAAGCTTTTGCAGAAGTAGCTGGTTCTTTAGACGCTTCTACGAATGAAGTTCTTACTGAAAAAGGAATTGCATTTGAAAGGAGAAACGATGGTTTTCTTAATTTTATAGATACATATTTAAAATCTGAAAATGCAGATGATGATTGGATTCCTTTAAATGATACTTTTACTAAAATAATTGAAGGAGCTGGTAAATCTGTAACTCAACTTAGGTTAGCTATAAAAGAAACAGGTACAAGTTTTGATAAAGGGGATTTAAATGATCAAGAAAACGCTATTAAAGCTTTAAATAATGAAATATCAGATCTTCAAAAACAACAAGATTTTGTTTTAAATGACGCTTTCCAAGGATTAGATGATAAACAAAAAAAATCTGTTGAGTTTGGTCAAGATGTTTTAAATGAAGGGTATAAAGTAAACGGGAAAAAAGTTTCACAAGATCAATTTGATGAATATACAAAACTTCAAATTCAGCTTGACGAAAAAATGAAATTAATGGATCCCTTGGTTAAAAAATATAATGAAGGATTAACAAAAATTACTGGTGATGTTGAAGATATAGAAGATCTTAGAAAATATTTAAATGCATATAATGAAGCTAATGAAGGGGATGGATTATTACCTGATAATTTTGCTGGTTTTGCTGGTGCGGTAGCTGAGCAAGCTATTAATTTAGGATTAGCTGGAGCTGCTGCTGCAACAAAAAGTCCCTGGATAGCGGGAATTGCTGCTGCTTCTATGTTCACACAAGAATATGGGGAAATGTATTACGGTGCTGCGGTAAAAGCTTTAGAAGAAGAATTAGGAAGAAAAGCTACTGCTGAAGAAGTAGCTAAAGCTTTAGAATCAGGTGAATACTCTGATGTAGGGGTTGCAGCTGCTGGTGCGGGTTTAGCCACTGCTTTAGAATATTATGGTTTAAAAGCTCAGTTCAAAGGTTTAAAAGCAAAAACAAAATTTGTTAAATCGTTAGGAACTATTGTAGAAAAAGGAGGTATAAAGAAAATAGGAACAAATCTTATAAGCACGGCTTTAGTTAGTGGCGAAGCGGGATTAGTAGAGTTTGGAACAGAATCTTTACAAAAATTAGATACTCAAACCGTTCAAGGTGTTCAAATGGCAGATGCTAGAGGTATGAGAGGAGAGCAAGGAGGAGATATTTTTTCACAAATAAATTTTGCTGAAGCGGCAAAAGAAGGTAAAGTAGGTTTTTGGATTGGTGCTGGTTTAGGGATTAGTGCGGCTACAGTTAGACAGTCTAAACAAGAGATATATCAAATTGGTAAAAAAATAGCAATGAATTTTGAGCTTGGTTCTATGGGTCAAAGTTTTAGAGACGCTGAAAAATGGTTTCAAGGAATAGAAAATAAATACGATGAGGCATACAAAAATCGAACACAAGATAATAAAGGTAATTGGAGTTATACAGAAGAAGAATATCAAAATGATAAAGAATCTCTTTCAGATATTAGGAATGCTGGTATAAAATTACCTAAAAATTATTCTGAAAGCTCTAAAAAAGATACGCTTGACGCATTAATTGAATTAGAAAGTGTAAATAGACAATTAAAAAAATTAAAAGAACAAGGTGTTGAAGGTTTAAGTGAAGATTTAAAAGCAAGAAGAGATTATTTACAGAAAAAATTAGTAAGAATAGCTATTACAGAGAAATTTACTCAAAAAGCTATGAAAGCTGCTAAAGGAGCTGAGTTAGCTCAAGGTATAGATATATATGAAACAAGAGCAGAAGCATTAGCAGCGGTAGAAGCATGGAATGCTGATCCTGCTAACGCGAAAGATCAAATAAGCCTTCAGGAAATTGATAAAAAAACTGGTAAACTTCTAATATCTGATGGAGGAATCGCTGAGAGTGGTAAAAGAGTTATAATAGATTTAGAGACCGCAAAAGAAATGGGTAACGTAAATGTTGCTGCCCACGAGGTACTACACAGGGTTTTAGTAAAAACATTTGCACCTATAGATACTGGTAAAGTTAATGCTAAAGGAGATAAAATATATACTCAATCAAAAGCTGCTTTACAAATAGCTAGCGCTTTAAGAACTGAATTAAATAAAATAGATAGTTCTATTTTAGAGAAAGGTAGTGAATTATCTCAAAGATTAAAAGCATATGAAAATACTTCTGAAAGCATGCAAGCTGAAGAATTATTAACTTTACTTGGAGACGTTTTAAAAGACGGAAAAGTAACTTTAAAAGAAACTGCAATAGATAAAATAGGTAATATTTTTAGAAGAATTTTTCAAGATATTGGATGGAAAAAAATAAAATTTAATGAAGGAAAGGATGTTGTTAACTTTATTAAAGATTTTAATTATGATACTAAAAGAGGTAAATTTTCTAAAGCTATAAAAACTGCTACATCAGAAGGTATTGCATTAGGTGAAGATATAAATGCTTTAACTGAATCACCTGATGCTAAAAAACCTAAACCTAAACGTAAAGGTAAATCTAAAGGTAAAAACTCTAGATTAATAAATAGAGATTTAGTTAGACAACTTCAAAATCCTGATATTCCAACAGGAGAAAAAATGCTAATTGCACAAGAGTTGGTGACGTTAAATAAAGGAATATTATATCCAAAAATAGGTTTTGATCTTAGTAAAGATATTCCTACAACAGCTATAGACAAAGCTTTAGTTGCTCAAATTGTAGGAGAAGGCTTCACTAAAGGTAGAAATAAAGCTATGTTTGATCCAACTAAAAAAACTCCTTATCAACCAGTAAGTATAAAAAATGGAAGAAAAATAGGTAGCGAAGTAATGACTTATTTAGGAGCAAATATAGGATTTAGAGCAGAGGAAATTTATAGAAATGCTGGGTTTAGACCTGAAGATATGCAACTTCAAAGATTGGATCACCCTGAAGCTAAAGAAATAGCCGCAGTTGAAACAACACCTTCTAAACCTATTAAAACTAAAGGAAAAGTTAGAAAGACTGTATCTTTTGAAAACTTGAGTGTTGTTACAGCTGAATTTATGAATAAAGTTTATGATATAGTGAAACCTATATTAAAACAAGCTGGAAATGTAGATATTCAAGCCGAAAATATAATTGTAGCTTTAGAAGAAGTTGCAGCAAAAGAAATTAAAAAATTACTTCAACAAGAATTAGGAAAAGTAAAAGGAGAAAAAGATCCAATAACAGGAAAAATTAATTATGTTATTCCTCCTACTTATAAACAGTTTTGGGATCTTGAATATGAAAGTTTTAAACATGGAGTTTCATTAGAAGATATTAAAAAAAGATATACACGTAGTACTCCTCCTTTATTTGATCTTAAAAAAATTAGTAGAGAATATATTAAAAATATAAATACATATACAGGAAAAGTAACTTATCCAGGAAGAGATGTATTTGAAATAAAATATGCTGGGAAAGGAGCGGTTGGATCATTTTTTACACAAAATAATAGAAATGCCATAACAAGACAAGATGCAGTGTTTACAGATATAGCTAAAGAACTCGCATCTAAAGCGGTATATAATTATTTAGCTCAACCTAAAAATGTTAAAAATATTACTAACAATGTTGATCAACAAGTTGCTATAGCTTTAGAAAATGAAAAAATATTAGTAGCAGCAGTTAATTTAGATAGAAAAGCATTTGAAGAGAGAAGTTTTGATAATTTTAAAAATTCTAAAGTAGTAAATGATTTATCTCCTAAAAATAAAAAGTATTATTACGAAAGATATGGAACTTTTCTTGACACTATTAGAGTAAATGGATCTGATGAATCAGCGGTTATAATGGCTATGAACTCAATATATAGAGATCCAGATTCACCATTTTCTACAAAAGTTTTTGAAGGTTTAGAAAATGATATGAGACAACTAGTGGGTAGATATACCGAAGCTCAAGCTAAATATAAAACTGTTACGGGTAGAGAATCTAATTTTGATGTAGAACAGTTTGTAACTGAAGAAATGTTACAAGTTACAGAGAAACAAGTTATAAGAGATTTTTTAGGACTCAATTTTTTATTAGATAAAGATGGTAAAAAAATTAAAAGTTTAGATTTTAATAATAAAGAACAATTACAAAACTATAGTAATTCTGTTATTTTATTTTCACAAGGTTTAGTAAAAAAATATGCTGTAAAAGCATTAGAAGAAAAACTAGGAAGAAAAGCTACTACTAAAGAAATAGAAAATGTTTTAGAATCAAATGAATACTATAATATAGGAGAAGAAAAAGCAGTTAATTTTGTTATTAACATGCTTGGACCTACGTTAACCGCAGCTGGTAAAACTGGATCTGGTAAATGGACATTTAATAAAGCTGGTAAAATAATACTAAATAAAGAAACAGGTAGAAGCAAGAGTTTAAGATACAGTATTTATGAATCTCAAGAAATTTTTGCAAATGTAGTTTTAAAACAAATAGTTAAACCAATTATGGTTAATGGTAAAATGGTTTCTCCTATATCTATGGAAAGAAAAGGTAAAACTATTGATAAAGAAACTGGAAAACCTATAGTTTTAAAAAATCCTAGAATTTTATATAAAGGAAAAAGTTTAAAAAAGACAAGATACCCAGTAAGTGAATCTGGTACCTCTCAATTTATTAATAATAATTATGAAATTAAAGGTAGAGAAAAAGAAGCTAAAGAAGATGCAGATGCTTTTTTAGAAGTTTTAGATTGGTATAAAGAACAAGCTAATGATGTTAATTCACCTATAACTAAAAACGATGCAGGGATGATGTTAATGGGTATGAACGGGGATATGACTACAATATTAAGAACAGCTGCAAATGCTAGGTATATTATAGATGGTAAACTTCCTAGTAAAAACCCTAAAAATTACGAATGGGAACATAGTATTCCTGCCAAATCAATTCTTGTTTTTTCTGCTGATTATATAAATAATGGTGAAACAACTAGAGAAGATATGGAAAACCTTATGGATACATATCATGTGGCAGTAATTCCTCTCACGATGAATAAAGTTATTAATCTTTTTAATAAAGATACTATGAGACCAGGTTACAAAATTGGAGATAATTGGGTTAAAAGATATTATAACTGGAATACATATGGTGAATTTCAATATTCTTTAAGAGATCTTAAAACAAATACAATTGTTCCTCTTTCTAAAGCACAACCTACCGCTTATAAAGGGGTACAAGAAGCTAAAAAAGCTAATAAAAAACTAGGAAAAAATTCTAAAGTAATTAATCAAGATCAAACAATTGTTCAACAATTAAAAGAATTTAAAAAAATTGATGATAAAATAATTGAAAAAAGAGAATATAAAAACAGTAGACTACCTCCTTTAAATGAAAGATTCAATGAGATCATTGAACAATCTACAGGAACACAAGCTATAAAAAGATTTTCAGAGATTAGAGCTAAAGCTTTAGGTGCTCGACAAAGAAGATGGCAATTTTTTATACCTGATTCTGCTGCTGATTTTACTGGGTTATTAGACGTTACTCTTCCCTCTGGAATAAAAGGAGATAAAGCAAGAAAGTTTTATGAAGATAATCTTGTCAATCCTTATAATAGAGCTGAAGACATGCTTATTAAAGACCGTAGAGCTATTACTAAAGCTTTTAAGGAACTTAAAAAACAATTATCTATTGTGCCACAAGATTTGAGAAAAGAAGCTATAAAAGGTTTTACTTATGAACAAGCAATTAGAGTATATACATGGACAAAACAAGGTATGACTATACCTGGTTTATCTAAAAGAGATTTAAAAGACTTAGGTAGTATTATAGAACAAAACTCTGAATTAGTAACTTTTGCAGATCAATTAATATCTTTAGGTAAACTAGATGGTTATCCAGCTCCAACAAGTTTATGGTTATCTGGAAGTATATCAACTGATTTAAGAACTAATTTAAATAAAAAGGGTAGAGCTAAATATTTGGCTAAAACTGGATATACTGAAAATGTAAGTCAAATATTTACTGAAGAAAATCTTAATAAATTAGAAGCTTTATATGGTAGTAAATATAGAAAGGCTTTAGAAAATATATTAATGAGAATGAGAACTGGTAGAAATAGAAAACCTACTGGTAACACTCAAGAAGATGCTTTCTTAGAATGGATAAATAATGCTAATGGTGTTACGATGTTCTTAAATGCTAGATCCGCTGTTTTACAAACTACTTCAGCTTTTAACTTTATAAACTTAGGAGATAATAATATTTTTTTAGCAAGTAAAGCTTTTGCAAACAACAAACAATTCTGGTCAGACTTTGCTTTCTTAATGAATTCTGATTATTTAGTAGATAGACGTGAGGGCTTAAAGTTAAATGTAAGTGAATCTGAAATTGCTGATGCAGCAAGAGGTTCTACTAACTCTTTTAGAGGTGTGGTTAATTATATATTATCTAAAGGTTTTATTTTTACAAGAGTTGCTGATAGTTTTGCTATAGCTTCTGGTGGAGCAGCTTTCTATAGAAATAGAATTAAAACATATTTAAAAGAAGGATTAAGCCAACAAGAAGCTGAAACAAAAGCTTTTCAAGATTTTAAAGATACTGCTGAAAAATCACAACAATCAGCTAACCCTTCAAAGATTAGTATGGAACAATCTACTACTCTTGGTAGATTAGTCTTAGCTTATGCTAACTATCCTATGCAGTTTATGAGAATTATAAAAAGAGAAGGATTAGATTTATTAAATAAAAGAGGTGGAAAAGGAGCTTGGAAAGGACAACTTGCAAGAATAACTTACTATGGAGCTTTAATGAATTTTGTATTTAATGCTTTACAAAACGCTATGTTTGCTTTACTATGGGAAGATGATGATGAAGAAATGATTGATGAAAAAAATGCTAGAGTAATAAATGGGATGTTAGATAGTGTATTAAGAGGTTTGGGAATTTACGGTGCGGGAGTCGCAGCAGTTAAAGATGTTATGTTTAAAATAATGGAAGAAAATGAAAAAAGTCGTCCTAATTATGAAAATGCAGCTTATGAAGTTTTTAGTTTAATGCCAGCTATTGATACTAAGGTTAGAAAATTAAGAAGTGCAGCAAGAACTTTTAACTGGAATAGAGATGATATGATGGAAATGGGATTAGATATTGATAATCCTGCTTTTGAAGCTTCTGCAAATCTTATTTCTACTTTTACAAATATTCCTATTGATAGGCTTTTAAAGAAAACAAAAAATATGGAAAGTGTAATGTTTGATGAAATGCAAATGTGGCAAAGAATTGCTAGATTTTCAGGATGGAGTGAGTGGGATGTAGGGCCACAAGAAGTTGAACAAACAAGTGGAGATTTTGGACGTATAAAATTTGACAGAAGTATAGGTAGATTAAAGTTAAATAGATTAAAATTATAAATTAAAGAAAATGGCTAAAAAACTAGATGAAAACCTTTCTATGGGGTTGGATATTGACGGGGATGGTAAACCA